>Ga0164318_10005902_pt1 | contig 11853 bp, 12 predicted proteins | sample GuaBasSedimGuay9_FD_113734 | JGI IMG/M metagenome (GOLD analysis project Ga0164318, IMG submission 113734) | Subseafloor sediment microbial communities from Guaymas Basin, Gulf of California, Mexico - Guay9, Core 4571-4, 0-3 cm | ecosystem: Environmental > Aquatic > Marine > Hydrothermal vents... | reverse complement strand
GCTGCGGCTTACGCGGTTACGAGGTATCTAGGGCGTGATGGTTATAAAAGAATAGTTAAAAAATGTATGAATAATACGTTGTATCTCCTAAAAAAGATTAGAGGTATCGGTCTTAATGTTGTTGTTGAACCTAGTATGAATGTCCTTGGGGTGAAACTAAAAAAACCTTTGAGGGTCGCTGAAAAACTCACACGTTATGGTTGGAAGGTAAACATTATAGATAGGGTTTCTGCTGTGCGTGTTGTTGTGATGCCGCATGTAACAAAAAAAGTTATTGATGAGTTTATACCTGTTTTAGAAAAGGTTTGTAGAGAAGAGGGAGAGATATGAGTATAAATGTTTTAAAGAAATCATTTGAAAACGTTCCGATTGTGAAAAAAGGCGACTATGATTATGTTATTCATCCTATCACTGATGGAGTACCATATATAGAACCAGGTTTATTAGGTGAAGTTGTACAGGAGATAAAAAAGAGAGTTGAGACTGTGTTACCATTTGATAAAATTGTTACTATAGAGGCTATGGGTATACCTATTGCTAGTGTGCTTTCGATGGAGATGAAGATACCTTTTACTATTATCCGTAAGAGATCTTATAGTTTACCTGGTGAGGTTATAGTAAAGCAAGAAACAGGTTATTCAAAATCAAATCTTTACATTAACGGGCTTTCAAAAGGGGATAAGGTTGTGATAGTGGATGATGTTCTTAGCACAGGTGGTACTCTTAGAGCTGTTCTTTCATCTTTGAAGCAGATGGGTGTTATAGTTAAAGGTGTTTTTATCGCTGTAAGTAAAGGCGGTGACGTGTCTAAAGAAATTGAAAAAGAGTTTAACATTAGCATTGATACAGTTATAGGTATTGATGTAGTTAATGGTAGGGTTGTTGTAAAAAATATTTAAAAAAATTTTGAGAGTGAAAGAAAAATTAGTATCAATTTATTTTTTTTGAAAGATCGAGGGAAATATTTTCATAGTAGAAGAAGAATTACAGAAATAGGTTGACTGGTTTTTATGACTGAAAATATACCTCCGCATGCGCATTGTCTTATGTGTGGTAAAGCAGTTCCTGTTGGTGAAACACTTTGTTCTGAGGAATGCCGGCAGAAATACAATGCTTTTTTGAAGAAGAAAAAAATTGTTTGGTATTTCTTTTTGGGTTTAATAGTTGCGTTTACTGTGATTGTTTTTTTAAGTAATAAATAAAAAAATTTTTTTATGAAAAAATAAAAGTATACGTTTTTTGAAATAAAAGCGAAGTTTTAAATGAAGGTTTTAGGTTTTTAAGTTTTGTATGGTTGATGTTATATTTGCTTTAGCGGTTTTAGGAGTAATTATGATTTTAGGTTTTATTGGTAATCTTATTTTTAATAGGACACAGGTTCCTAGTATTATTTGGCTTTTATTGTTTGGTTTAATCGTTGGTTTTGTTTTTAAAATAGAGGAGTTTCAGATGTTACATCCAGAGTTACTTATGACTATTTCTGGTTTTTTTAGTGCTATCGCTATTGTTATAATATTGTTTGACGGTGGTATAAACACTGATATTTATCAGTTGTTTAAAGGTGCACCACGGGGTTTGTTGTTAACTGTATGTGGTTTTTGTTTAAGTTTTCTATCTACACTACTATTGATCGTGGGGTTTGATAGTATTGGTGTTATACATATTCAGGGCGATAGTTTTGTAGTAGGTGCTGTGTTAGGTGCTATTATTGGTGGAACTAGTAGCCCTATTGTTATACCACTTGCTTATAGGCTGAGGAATCTTCAGGAGAAAACTAAGATGGTTTCTTCTATTGAGAGTATATTAACTGACCCTTTGTGTATAGTTGTTGTTTTTGCAATTTATTATATGATAACTGTTGTAGGTGAGATCAACTTAGGTGTTGGAATAGGTAACTTGGTGAAAACGTTTTCAGTTGGTATTGTACTGGGTTTCACCCTTGGTTTTATATGGCTTTTTATTATGAACAAAGTTAGAAAGGAACAGTTTTCATATGTTTTAACTTTAGCAGTTGTGTTCCTAGTTTATTCTTTCACAACATGGGTAGTCGGTGTTGGTGAAGGTGGTGAAGGAGCTGGTGCTATATCTTGTCTCATGTTTGGGCTTGTATTAGGTAATGGTAAAAAAATTTTGAAAATGGTACGGTATGAGGGTAAAAGTTTTGAAATGGATGAGGAAACAAAACATTTCCATGCGCTTACTGCTTTTGTTATAAGAACGTTTTTCTTTGTTTATCTTGGTATGATGGTTAGTTTTCAAAATATTGATTTTATATTGATAGGCATGGTGATATTACTATTGCTTATAGTTGTGAGATACATCGCTGTATCTATCACTACTTATAAAGGTGGTTTTGAAAAAGATGATAAACAAACTTTGATGGTGATGATGCCGCGGGGTCTCGCAGCAGCTATACTAGCGATTAAATTTGGACCAGAATTCGTTAATAAGTATATGCCTGGTTACACTGGTTTTTTTAAAGATATTGCTTTTGTAATAATTTTAGGAACCGCAGTTATCACTACAATTGGTGTATCAGTAATATCACATTATGAAATGAAAAAACTAAACACAGCAGAAGCAGCGAAATAGTTAAAAAAAGAGAAATATCCTGTTATAAAGAAAAAAAAATTATAAATTTTTTTTGAACATCTATTATTATCTTCTAACCACTATTTTTTTACTCTGCAAGTTCTTCCTGAAGATCTATAACCATCTCAGTGAGGACGTCTTCAAAGACTTGATGACGGTATTCCTTGATAGAGCCATCTGCTAGATGAGCTCTTGCAACAAAATCACGTCCATCTTTAATTATTTCAATATGACAGACCGTTTCCATAGTAAACTCCCTACATCTAATCTGCAAATCCGAATTCATCGACTCTATTTATAATTTTTGTGGACAAAGTTTTAATGTATATACTACCAATTACAGTACTTAGGAGGATACTATAATTATGTACGAGAAAATTAGGAAACCAGCTGTAGCAGGTCAATTCTATGATGGAAACAAAACTTCTCTTAAACAAACAATTAAAGGTTGTTTCTTAGAAGAAAGAGGACCTGGTTCTCTTCCAGAGATAACAAAAGGTGGTAAAAACATAAGAGGCATCGTAGTACCACATGCAGGCTATATATACTCTGGTGCTATCGCTGCTCACTCATATTATCATCTTGCAAAGAATGGTTTCGCTGATACCTTTATCATACTTGGTCCGAATCATACAGGTATGGGCTCTGGTGTAGCTGTTATGACAGAAGGAACCTGGTTGACACCTCTTGGTGAAATACCTATAAATGAATCACTATCTAAACAACTATGGAAAGGCATCATTGACAATGATGAAAATGCTCATCTATATGAGCATAGTATAGAAGTGCAGCTACCTTTTTTACAGTACATCGCAGATGATAGAACATTTGATTTTGTACCAATATGTATGGCTATGCAGGATTATGATACATCAAAAGAAGTAGGAAATATTATAGCAGATGCTGTAAAAAACACAAATGGAAAAGTTGTTATCATCGCTAGTAGTGATTTTTCACATGTTGGTTTTAACTATATGAGCACGCCACCTGAGAATATGAGGGTTGATGAGTATGCTAAAAAACAGGATCAACTTGCGATAGAGAGAATCCTTGAAATAGACGCAGAAGGTTTGATTAACACTGTACATACGCATAGTATAACAATGTGTGGTTACGGGCCTGTAGCAGCTATGTTAACAGCAGCTAAAAAACTAGGGGCACATAAAGTGGAATTACTTAAATATGGGACATCATATGAGGTGCATCCAGGTACTTCATGTGTAGGATACGGAGCATTGAGTGTATACTAAAAAAAAGAAAAAAATGGGAGGCTAAACCTATTTTATGAAACAGGAAATTGTTAAAGATATACAGCTTAGAAAAGGAATGAAAATAGATGAAATAGTTAAACAGTTATATGATTCTGGTGGTTTCACCGCTAAAAAACTCGCGCAAGGTGTGGATATTATTGAAAAAATGATCGAAGATAAAAACTGTGTAAAGTTTTTATCATTCCCTGCATGTATCTGTTCAACTGGTACACGAGGTGTTATAAAAGAGTTGTTGAAGAAGAAACTTTTTGATGTAGTTATCACAACTTGTGGAACATTAGATCATGATTTAGCAAGGGTATGGGAGAACTATTACCATGGTTCTTTCATGGTGGATGACAAAGAACTTTACAAAAAAGGAATCAATAGACTTGGGAATATTTTCATACCGAATAAATCCTATGGAATAGTTCTTGAAAAAAAAATACAGCCGATCCTTGCGGAACTATACAAAATAAAACAGAAATGGTCTACCAAGGAACTAGTTTGGAAGTTTGGAAAACAACTTGAGAAAGAAAAAAACAAGGAAGAATCAATAGTTTACTGGGCATATAAAAACAAGATACCTATGTTCATCCCTGGTATCACAGATGGAGCCTTTGGATCTCAGATATGGATGTACTACCAAGAACATCGTGATTTCACAATTGATTTACTAAAAGATGAACAAGAACTCTCAGATATCATATTTAATAGTAAAAAAACAGGTGCACTCATCATCGGCGGTGGAATATCAAAACATCATACCATCTGGTGGGCTCAATATAGAGACGGTCTGGATTACACTGTTTACGTTACAACTGCTGTAGAATACGATGGAAGCCTCAGTGGCGCTCAAACTAGAGAGGCAATAAGTTGGGGTAAAATCAAAGAAGAAGCAGATAATGTAACCGTACAAGGGGATGCAACAGTTCTTCTACCACTCATGATAAGTGCATTATTTGAAAGAATTTAAGGAAGAAAAAAAACATAATAAGAGGGATTTAATACCAGAATAATGCTTTCATAGTATTTCTAACTTTTTTCGGTAGTTCAGGTGGTTTTTTACCATTATACAAATCAAGAGTTGTTTTAACATAGATTTTTACTATCTCGTTAAAAAACCATCGTCCATAGTCAGCATCAGCCCGAGCAGGGCTACCGATATACCCGTTTTTTAAACCCAATTGTTTAAAGGTTTTACCAAGGACACGTGGCGAGTTAAGATCCCGGTAGATACTCTGCAACTCTTTATAGGAGTTGTCAACTAGATATGGATACTGGTATTTCATAAGTGATGTCTCACGGAAACCAGCATGTACTTCCTTACGTGTATCAAAACCAAGTCTAGGTTCATTTTTTTCAATTCCTTTACTCCAATAATATGGCCCCCATGGTTCACATGTTTTCATATCGTATCTGTTTTCTAGTCTTTTCATAGCATTATATATACCTTTCAGATGCCTAAGTGCCATATGAAAAGTACAAATAACTATATATTTAAAACCATGATCACCTAGAGATGACCCTATACTGTAAACGATATCTCTCACTGTTTTACCACTAATGGAGATACTACCGGGGAAATCACTGTTAAATTTACAGAAACCAAGAGGAACCATAGGTAACAACACATATGTTAAATCAGGTTTTTCTTTATTCAAAATTTTAATAGCCTCCATAGCTGCATCTTTAGTTATTAGGAGATCTGTCCCTACAGGTAGATGCGGACCATGTTCCTCAAGAGGACTGATAGGTAAAAAGAAAATAGTCTTATTTTTATCAAGTTCTTGTATCTGCCTCCAGTTAAGTTCTTCAAATTTAACAACACGGTTACCTATTTTATCTTTCATAACGTTGTAACCTCACATCCATCCTGTGTAATAATAACTGTATGTTCTTTCTGCGTAACAACACCTTTTTTTGCATCAACCAACTGTGGATAATGTTTTATAAAACCATAGAAAGAAAGCCGCCTAAGCACTATGTCACTGTTGTTTTTAAATAGTTTCTCAAACCAACGTTGAGCAAATGGTAATGTTTTAAACTCTCTCACCAGGTCGTTGAATAACTTCCTAGATCTTTGATCTCTAACAAGTTTCAACCTAATACCCGGGTTGCATCTATAAATATTACTACCTCCTCCTGAGACTACATGACCAGCGCCATTACTCACAAATGGTTCAACCGCTAAAACATCATCCGCTTTTGGTTTAACCCTACTTGATATTTCATAGACACTAGGAACTGAGATACCAGCATGAAGTATATACTGTTTTAGACTATGACCTGTGAGATTATCAACTGGTTTATAACCATAACCTGCGATAGTCTCCTCCACAGCTTTACCTACCATAGATAGATCAACACCTGGTTTCATTAAACCAATAGCAGTATCAAGAGCATCACCTGCTGCTTTTATCATATCAGTATAAACATGTGCTCCTACTTCAACAGTAACAGCTGTATCAGCAATATAACCATCAACGTGCGCTCCTACATCAAGTTTAACCACATCACCTTTCTTAAACACCCTGACATCATTATACTTAGGGGTATAATGCGCAGCGACTTCATTAATAGAAATATTAACAGGAAAAGCAAGACCTGCACCATGATCCAGTATCCTTGACTCAACACTTTCAGCTACTTCCAACAAAGACACACCAGGTTTAATCAAACCAACACCATAATTTCTAGCATCAGCTGCAACCTCACCAGCCAACTTGTATTTCTCATATACGCTATCATCCATGTTGAATCACATCCAATATCTCTTTTTCAGTGATCTCCCCAACACGTATAACTCTAACAGTTTCGCCAGTTACATCAACAACAGTAGAGGGTTTACCAGCAACCCTACCCGTGTCAAGATAAACACTAATACCCTGGTTTTTAAACTGCATACGTATCTCATTTATAACACTTGGTGTTTTCATACCATGAACATTCGCACTAGTCGCAGTAATAGGACCACCAAACCGCGATAATAACTCTAAAGCAACCTTGTTACCAGGGATCCTAACAGCAACCTTGTCACCACCAGCTGTGACAACATCAGATACCGCATCTTTCTTTTTTAAAACAAGAGTTAATTTACCAGGGAGAAAAAAATCAGCTAACCTCATAGCTTTATCATCCACATAAGCAACCTTTTCAAGCATTTCAAAATCTGAAACAGCAATAGGTAACGGATTACTCAATGGTCTTTTTTTAATCTCAAAAACCTTCCTCACAGCAACCTCATTATAAACATCAGCTCCAATACCATACAACGTATCAGTAGGATAAACAACTAATTCACCCTTCGACAACGCAACTACAGCTTCAGAAACATCAAGCATTACCATAACACTATAATTTCTACTTATCTTTTTCTCTTTTTATAAAATCACCAAGTGTTAAACCGACTCTAGAATGAGAAACAGTTGAAGAGGTAGAAACACCCGTTACCTCCTCCACCAAAGTAATACCTAGTTCTTTCTCAAGTTTCTCAACAACTTTATCAGAAGGCCGAAGGTCACCATTTTCAATCTTAGAAATCGTAACAGTCCTCTCACCGATACGAAAACCTAGTTCTTCACGAGTGAGACCTTTTTTCTCACGAGCATTCTTAATCTTAGTATTCCAATCAGGAACTAGTTCTTTATCCATTGCTTCATAAACATCCTTCTCCTTAGGTTTCTTAAGTCTACCTATAAGTGGCTTATGAACCAGTGGAGAAACATCTATATTAGTAGACCCAACACCCTGCCCATGACGTTTCATACAACTAGGGCAAAGCATCATACGTACACCATCAACAATAGCGGGTCTACAATCACCAACCCTACCACAAAGTTCACATTGCATTTCTTTTATCATCCCCATCTAAATTTTTATTTAAACATCATATAATAAAACCATAAAAAAATAAAATACATTAGATCAACTACTTGGGTTTATATTAAACCAGCTTTTTGTAAAGCCATTAAATCCTCAGTGCTAAGTTTTTCACCGCGTTTAAAACGTTCAAATATTTCATCAGCTTCACGTTTAGCAGCACCTGCTTTAGCGATCTTCTTCATTTTACGTTTCTTATCTCGACTCTCAGAAATCTGTCTTTCTAAACTATGTATCTCATCGACACATCCGATAAACTCCTTATGAACCCTATCAGCCTCTATCTTAGTCATAACAATAGTTTCTTGGATATCATTAACTTTTTTTATCAGGTTATCAAGCTGTTTAACGAGTTTCATCATATTCTCATGTTCTTCTTGAGCTCTACTAGCTAGTTTTTCCACAAGATCATGTTGTTTCTCTGCTTTTTGTTTAACAATTTTTTCTTCTTCTAAAGCCTTTTTCAACTTAGGATCACTATTAAGTTTATCTTCCACCTCCTTAATCTTAGCATGTATCTCAGAAATAGTTTCAATAAGTTTTTTCTCCTTCTGAGGAGACATAGGTTGGGTCATCTGTTCAGTCTCTAAATCTCTAAGCTGTTTCCTGAGGTTATTCAAATTTGTACCAGATGCAAGAAGACGTTTCCTTTCTAACTCTTCTACATGTTTTTTGATTTCACTATAGTTTTTATTAAGTTTATTCCTCTGATCTTTAGCATGTTTCACTCGTTCATTTAACTCATCTCTTTTTTTCTTATGCTCAGATATCTTATTTCGAATATCTCTAATAGTAGAATTTAAAGTATCACGCTCATCAGCTAATTTTTTTGATTTTAAATGAAGTTGATCTCTTTTTTCTTTTAACTCATTAGCTTTTTTCTGAAGTTCATCTTTTTTCTTCAACAGCTTCTCTATCGATTCATTCATTTGAAACACTCTAAATATTCCTGCTCTAAATCAGCAAAGGGGTGAATATTGTAGTATTTATTAAGTATTTTCACAGATAAAAAGATTACCTTTAACTAATACCTAGTTTAGACCTCTGACGGAACATGATTAAACCATCTAATACAACTGCTATTACACCAGTTATAAATATCATGTCGAAAACATCTGCTCCTCCTATAACCGCGTTAATTGGTTTATCAACTTCGATACTTAGAAGCTCAGGTAGATGAAAAAAATCAGCGCCTATAAGTACTCCAACTGTTCCGGATATATACGCGAGTGGAGCTGCTTTGATAAAATCCTTCCATGATAAAAAAACTGAGTTTAAACTTGCAAAAAACGCAGGGAGTAACCAATAAGGGAAAGAAGCTATAATTCCTTTGTATTCAACTGGTGTAGTAACAACGTATGCTATCACAGCAACAATCGTTGTCCCTATAACTATTTTCTTCAAAGGAAGCTTTTTTTTAACCGTTAGATAGATACTTAATACTATCGGTATAATTGCACCACCCATGTTTATACCTATTCTCCAATTACCATAGGAGAAAAGATAGATATTTGATATATTAAAACCAAAAAGTATGATGTCAAATCCAAAGAGAAAAGATACAAAAACAATAACGATTGCTTCAGCTGAAGTAAAACCCATGTATCTAAAAGCCTTGGTTAAAAAGAGATATATAAAGTATATAACGAGAACAGGGAGGCTAATGTATAGTATCCATAACGCGATTTGCATTAGATCTATCATGGTAAACATTTTTTCTGGAAAACTTTGATAAGGGCACTATTTATAAACCTTCGTAGTATTCCGGTTGAGAGTTAGTGAGAAAAACATGGGATCGTTTCTTCAAAAAGAATGTGATTTAAAATTCTTTCATGATAATGGGTTTACTAGGAAAAAATGCCCCTCCTGTGGATCGTATTATTGGACTCTTAATAAGGATTCTAAGTTTTGTGGTGATCAGCCTTGTGTAGAGTTTAGTTTTATAGGAAAACCATTAGGTAAAAAAAAGTTTTCATTGGATGAGGTACGTGAGAGTTTTTTATCTTTTTTTGAAAAAAACGGTCATTCCAGGCTCTGGTATCCTGAAACAGGTAGTCGTTGTCCTGTTGTTGCACGTTGGCGTTCTGATATTTATCTCACTATTGCTTCTATCGCTGATTTTCAACCACATGTTACTTCTGGTGAGGTTCCACCACCGGCTAATCCATTAGTTATTTCTCAGCCTTGTATACGTCTTAATGATCTTGAACAGGTTGGTGTTAGCGGTCGTCATCTTACGATTTTTGAAATGATGGGTCATCATGCTTTTAACAGGAAAACTGATGAAATCTATTTTAAAGAAGAAACTGTGCGTTTCTGTGATGAATATTTTACACAGGTTATAGGTATACCACGGGAGGCTATCAATTATAAGGAGGAACTCTGGTTCGGCGGTGGGAACGCAGGTCCATGTCTCGAGGTACTCGCTGGTGGACTGGAAATCGCTACACTTGTCTTTATGAATATGAAAGAAGATGAAAAAGGAGGTTTTGAGATTAATGGTAAAAAATATTCACCTAATCCGTTGAATATTGTTGATACAGGGTATGGTCTTGAAAGAATCGCATGGTTGACACAAGGTGAAGAAACAGTATACGATGCTGTTTTTCCAGTGACGATTAAATGGTTAAAAAAATATGCGAAAAACAAAACCGACAAAAGCAGTATCTACGCACTTGCTGATCATACAAAATGTCTAGCTTTTATGCTCGGTGACGGTATTGTTCCATCAAATGTTAAAGCAGGTTATCTAGCTAGACTTATTATTAGACGTAGTCTTCGTTTCCTTGAAAAAATACAGTTAGATGCAGCTTTAAAAGATCTCGTATATAAACAATTGGATCTCCTTGAGAAAGAATTTCCTTCACTTAAAAAAAGAAAAAAAGAGATTGGTGAAATACTTGATATTGAAACAGAGAAATATACAGCCACGCTTTCAAAAGGGAAAAACCTCATTAGACGGATACTACGAGAGAAAAAAACCATAGATGAGAAAGAACTTATAACATTGTATGACACACATGGTATACCACCTGATATCGTGAAAAACATCTCTATAGCAGAAGGAGTAAAGGTGGAGATACCTGAAAAATTTGAATCCATGGTTGCAGAGTTACATTCTCATTCTCATGAGGAAAAAGAAGAAAAAGAAGAAGAAAAAATAGGTTTAGATCTCCCTGGTACTGAACAACTTTATTACAAGGATCATTATTTGAAAGAGTTCGATGCAGAGGTTTTATGGAGAAAAAAAACAAAAAATGGAGTTGAAGTTGTACTTGATAAAACAGTGTTTTACCCAGAAGGTGGTGGCCAACCCTGCGATATAGGGTATCTATATAGTAATGATAAAAAAATTTATGTACGATATGTGAAAAAAATGGGGGATGTAATCCTTCATGAAGTAGAAGGGGATTTATCTGTTGGTGAAAAAGTACATGGTATTATAGACTGGAAACGTAGATATACATTGATGAAACATCATACAGGTACACATCTAGTAAATAGTGCACTTAGACAAACGTTAGGTGAACATGTCTGGCAGGCTGGTTCACAACTTAGTTTAAACGAAGCGCGTTTTGATTTTTCACATTATAAAACTGTGTCTGAAAAGGAAGAGAAAAAGATAGAGGAGTTAGCGAATAGTTTTATTAAAAAAGCAATAAACGTGGAAAAGAAAGTAATGGATAGGAATACTGCTGAGAAAACATTTGGTTTTAGACTCTACCAAGGAGGTGTCCCTGCAGGTAATATAATACGTGTGATTAATATACCTGATGTAGATGTTGAAGCATGCGGTGGTACACATCTTAATAATACTAGTGAAATAGGAAAAATCAGGATAATTAAAATCGAAAGGATACAAGATGGTGTTAACAGAGTGGTTTTTGCAGCTGGTGAAATGGCTGATCGTTATCAAGAGGGGGAAAACAAAATATATGATAAACTCGTTGATATTCTTAGTGTAGCATACAATATAAAGAAGCATGAAAATACTAGTGAACAACTCAAAAAAATTTCTAAGTTTTTTTCAGTCTCCATTGATCAACTGGATAAAACATTGAAACGTTTTATAAAAGAAACACGGTTTGGTGAGAAAGAAAACGTTAATACTTTATTTGAAGCTTGTAAG
>Ga0164318_10005901_pt1 | contig 11857 bp, 10 predicted proteins | sample GuaBasSedimGuay9_FD_113734 | JGI IMG/M metagenome (GOLD analysis project Ga0164318, IMG submission 113734) | Subseafloor sediment microbial communities from Guaymas Basin, Gulf of California, Mexico - Guay9, Core 4571-4, 0-3 cm | ecosystem: Environmental > Aquatic > Marine > Hydrothermal vents... | reverse complement strand
TATAAGTAACGCCGCCATTCCGTTAGAACAGTCAATTGCAACTTTTAGATTTGAAATATCCGGAACATAAGTTTTAAGAAAGTTAAGATATTCTTCTTTTTGATTGTATTCAATTATTTTTCCTCTGTTTTTATTAACTGAAATCGAATCAGATTTCATCATTTCTTCTAAATCTTTCAAACCGCTGTCGTATCCTACCGGCAGAGCATTTGTGCGTGAAATTTTCATGCCGTTATATTGTTTGGCATTGTGTGATGCCGTAATCATTACAGAAGCATCAAAATGATGTTTAGCCGTAATAAAATAGACCATCGGTGTAGTTGAAAGCCCGAGATTATAAACATCGGCACCTGCATCATTAATACCTTTGCATAAAAAATCAAAAATTTCCGGAGAAGAAACTCTGACATCTCTTCCGACAAGTATCTTTTTTGTGTTTAATAATTTCGGTAAAAAATAACCGACTTTATAGGCATCATCTTTATTAAAATCTTTATTGTAAATGCCTCTGATATCATATGCGTGAAATGCTTTCATATTTTATATATTTATTAAAACAGAGGACAAAGATATTATTTTTTATCGCTTTTAAACTTGAAATTTATATGTTTTCCGTATATATTTTCGGAAATATTTCATTAATTAACTTGTTATAATAAAATCAAAATATATACATTTGCGTTCCGAATTAATATTTATAAATTAAATTAAAACCAAAAATTATGATTAAGAAACTATTTTTAGCAGTTGCTGTTGTATTTTTTACTTCAAGCATGTTTTCACAAAATTTTGAAAAAGGCGATAAAGCCCTTAATGTGGGTATCGGTTTAGGAAATGGTTTTTCTGCGTACACTTATAACTTAACACCTATTCCTTCTTTTAATGCCAGTTTTGAAGTCGGCATAGTTGAGATACCTAATGTGGGTGTAATAGGAGTAGGCGGATTTGGCGGATTTCAAGTTTCTCCCCACACAGGAGGTACTTATTCAAATACAATAATTGCCGGTCGCGGTGTTTTTCATTTTCAATTTTTTGATACCGGAAATTTTGATTTATATGCAGGAATTAATACAGGTTTTGGATTAGAACGAGATGGTTATTATAATTGGAGTGATAACTATTTTATTGATGATGAATTTATAGGAGCAAGATGGATGAAAAACGATAAATTTGGTTTTTTTGCCGAACTCGGATACGGAATTTCCTTTCTTAAAGGCGGTATTGTTTTAAAATTCTGATAATAAAGTAATTATAAAAAATGCACTCAGTTTTTGAGTGCATTTTTTATATAGAAATTATATTAAATCAAATTTTTGCCATCCGGAATCCGGATCATTTCCTTTTACGTCTAAACCGGCATAAAATAACCATTCATGATTGGCAAAATGTCCTTTGTATGAAGGAATTGCTTCGTCGTCTAATTTAATATCAATATTCCAAGTGTAAGTTTGTTTTGCTTCTAATTTTTGAACTTCCGTAACAATAAATTCTTTTTTCGGGAATCTGTCATTTGACAGTGTTAAACCGAAGTTTGCAGTTTCTCTCATATTTTGAGGGAGTGAATTCTTGGGAATATCAATTTTCTCAACACTTTTAAGCCAAAGGTATACTTTTTTTACTTCCAGCGGATTGTCCTTAACTTCAGCATTTATCGTAATGTTTAAAGTTTCCTTGATGTCGTTGCCGTTTACAAAAACGGTAACTTTTGCACCGCCGCCTGTTAATTTACTGACCGCGCCTTTTAATTTTTTTAAAAAACCCATAATTTTTAAATTTCAAATATGTTTCATGCAAAAATACGGTTATTTATTTATAAAACGTATTTTTTTCAGTAAGTGTTCTTATTGTTTTAATCGTAATGTTTAAGAAAAAACTTTATCTTTGTATGTATTAAAAATTCTGAATATTAATGGCAAAAACACAAGCAAAGAAAAAAAACGTTAAATCAAAATCCGTACCTGTTAAAAAACGCATTCAAAAAAAAGTTAATGACAGAAAATTCAGAACTTGGTGGGGGATGTTTTTCATCCTCTTATCTGTTTTGTTTCTAATCTCTTTTTCTTCTTTTTTAAGTACATGGGAACAAGATCAGGATATTTTGGACTTGGGATGGTTTGATTATATTTTTAATACACATGTTAATACTGAAAATATTGTCGGTAAACTTGGTTTATTCTTTTCGGATATATTTGTTTATCAGTGGTTTGGCGTAGCATCTTTCTTTTTTGTCATTCTGTTTTTCGTTTTGGGTTTGAAATCATTGGGATTCTATAAAAAAAGTTTTTTAAATCTTCTTAAGAATTTAGCATTTATTATTTTTTGGACTTCCGTTACCGTTTCTTTAATTTTCGGAAATCAAAATCCGGTTTTGGGCGGTAAATTCGGTTATGATATACATTTATGGTTAAAATCATTTCTTGGTATTTTTGGTGAATCAACGATACTTATTATTACGGCTTTAGGGTTTTTAATGTTGACAATTGAAGGATTCAATAACAAATTAAAACTGTTGTATGATCAACTTGTAAGTAACATACATTTAAAAGGTATAAAATTTCCGAAATTCAAAATTTCCGAAAAAATATTTAAAGAAGAAGAGTCGGAGACCGTTGAAGGAAATGAGTATCGTAAAAAACATTATTCTAAAAAACACGATATTCAAAAAAATGAAAAATCAATTATTTTTGATTTAAATGAAGATGACGGAGAAGGAAAAATAAAAGTTACCGAAAAAAAGAATTATAAACTGACAGATGACGGGAAAAAAATTGAAAATGATTTTGGTTTCGAGATTGAACATACAAATAAAAAGGAAAATATAAGCACGGATAATAAACCGGAAAAAATTATAAACAATACAGACAAAGAAATTAATAAAATAGATGTTGAACAATTGTCTTTGGACGTTATAGAAAATCGGGATATTTTATCGGAAAAAATATCGGATCATCATTTTGTAAATTATGACCCGACATTGGATTTAGAAAATTTTAAATTACCCTCAATTGACCTTTTGGAAGACCATCAAGCCGGAAATCCGGAAGTTACCAAGGAAGAATTGCTGAAGAATAAAAATCGTATTGTAGAGACATTAAAGCATTACAAAATTGAAATCGTAAAAATTAAAGCAACCATAGGTCCTACACTGACTTTGTATGAAATAGTCCCCGTTCCCGGTGTTCGAATATCCAAAATAAAAAATTTAGAAGATGATATTGCCTTAAGTTTAGCTGCTCACGGGATTCGGATTATTGCTCCCATGCCGGGCAGAGGTACCATCGGGATTGAAGTGCCGAATGAAAAACCCGATATTGTTTCATTTAAATCGGTTATTAAATCAGCTGCATTTCAAGAATCTAAAATGGAATTGCCGATTGCCTTAGGAAAAACTATTTCTAATGAATCTTTTGTATTTGATTTGGCCAAAATGCCGCATATTTTGGTTGCCGGCGCAACAGGACAAGGGAAATCCGTGGGATTAAATGCAATGATTGCTTCCTTACTTTATAAAAAGCATCCTTCACAATTGAAATTCGTAATGGTTGATCCTAAAAAAGTTGAACTTACAATGTATGAACGATTGGAAAATCATTATTTAGCAACTTTACCGGATGCGGAAGAACCGATTATTACTGATAACCAAAAAGTTATACATACCGTAAATTCATTAAATATAGAAATGGATAATCGTTATCAACTTTTGAAAAAAGCGAAATGTAAAAATATTAAAGAATATAATAAGAAATTTATTTCCAGACAGTTAAATCCCGAAAAAGGGCATAAATATATGCCTTATATTGTTTTGGTGATTGATGAATTTGCTGATTTAATAATGACAGCCGGAAAAGAAATAGAATTGCCGATTGCTCGATTGGCTCAATTAGCACGTGCTATCGGTATCCATTTGATTGTTGCAACACAAAGACCGTCAACGAATATTATAACCGGTGTGATAAAAGCTAATTTTCCGGCAAGGGTGGCTTTCAGGGTTGCTTCCATGATTGATTCCAGAACTATTTTGGACAGTCCCGGTGCAAATCGTTTGATTGGTCGCGGAGATATGCTTATAACACAAGGCAGTGACTTAATTCGCTTGCAATGTGCTTTTATTGATACGCCTGAACTTGAACATATAACTGAATATATTGAGCACCAACAATCGTATCCGATGCCGTTTTTATTACCTGAACCTGAAACAAATGATGATGATATCCCCGGAGCTGTAGATTTAGGTCATCGAGATGAATTATTTAATGATGCAGCAAAAATAATTGTAATGAATCAGCAAGGTTCTACTTCGCTGATACAAAGAAAGTTGTCGATAGGGTATAATCGTGCCGGCAGAATTGTAGATCAATTGGAAGCAGCCGGAATTATCGGTCCGTCAAAAGGCAGTAAAGCCAGAGATGTTTTTATTTCGGATGAATATTCTCTTCAGGACTTATTGGAATCATTACCTTAAGAAAAATGCAAGCTTCAAATTTATTAAAATGATATCCGGGATATTCCGGCTATACCGAAAGCACATTTTTCACGTTTTAATGTCGGTATACTTTTTGTTTTTATATAATCAAAACCTAAATCATGAAAAAAAATCAATTTTTAACCATCATACTGATGTTTATAGTTTCAGTATCTTTTGCTCAAGTTGAATTGGTAAAAGATCCTGTTGCTAAAAAGATTTTGGATGCTTTTTCAAAAAAAGCGGCTCAAAGTAAAGGAGTCAGAATTAAATTTTCATATACAACAGATAATCGACAAAATGATTATCATGATACTCAAAAGGGTTATATTTTTCTTGAAGGACAAAAATTTAAAGTCATAATTCCTAAAACGGAAATTATTTCTGACGGAAAAACTGTATGGACCTATATGAAAGAGGATAATGAGGTAACACTTTCCGAAACGGATACGTCTGAAGTTTCAATTTTTAATCCTGCGAAATTATTTACGGCTTATAAACACGGTTTTAAATACTTATTAATCGGTGAAGAAACCATTGAAAATGCTAAGTATAATGTTATTGATTTATATCCTGAAGATACTGAAAACAATCCGTATTCAATTATCAGATTAAAAATAAATAAATCAACTGATGAAATTTATTCCGTAAAAACATCGGGTAAATCCGGCATTGATTATACATTTCAAGTTGCTGAGTATAAACCGAATATTGCAATTCCCGAAGAATTGTTTAAATTTGACCAATCAAAATATCCGGATGATATTGAGATTACGGATATGAGATAATTGTTTTTTTGTATCTTTGTATTTATAAAATATTGTTTATATTTACATGCTAATTAATTTTTTCACAGAAAAATGAGCAAAGCTAAAATACTCATCGTTGAAGATGATAATATGTTATGTACTGTTTTTGAAATGTTCCTTGAAGAATTAGGCTATGAACATTGCGGTACTGTTGCATCCGGAGAAGATGCTTTAACACATCTTGAAAATAAACAACCGAATTTAATTCTGATGGATATTCATCTGAAAGGAAAAATTGACGGTATTGAAACAGCAAAGCTTATACTGGAAAAATACAATATTCCGATTATTTATATTTCCGGGGACAGTGACGTAAATACGGCTATTCGTGCGGTATTAAAAAACACATACGGGTTTATGACAAAACCGGTATATAAAGACAGTTTGGAATTAAATATAGAATTTGCTCTTCATAAACATAATCTTATAAATAATTAAGGCACTTATAATTGATGCTTTTCTGATGAAAGCTTTCATTAGGGAGTTTTGTTTTTCTGTTTTTTTTATAATGACTCTTTTTCTGTTCCGGTTTTACATATTAAGCAAAAAAAAGCGATATTTTATATAGTTTAATTAAAGATTTAGACTGATTATTTCTTTGCAACACATATCAGAATGGTTATTTAAGTACTGTATAATTATAAACAATTGATTTGTAGTAGATTATGAGACGATTTTCAGCCGAATATATTTACACCGGGAATGAGGTATTAAAAAGAGGAATTGTTGAAACCGATGATTTCGGAAAAATTATTAAGGTAATTGATACCGGCGGTAAATTTAAAGAACAACAATCGTTGGAATTTTTCAACGGTGTGATTGTTCCCGGATTTATTAATGCTCATTGTCATCTGGAATTATCGCATATGAAAGGTATGATAGATAATAAATCGGGCAGGGGATTACCGGGGTTTATTGATGAAATTATTTCCAAGCGTAATTTTCCCGAAAATTTACAGGAACAAATTGCAAAAGCCGATAAAGAAATGCGTTTGAAAGGCATTGTTGCCGTAGGGGATATTTCAAATAACGATGACAGTTTTTCAGTAAAAAAGAAAAGCGATATTTTTTATCAAACTTTTATTGAATCTTTTACGATAAGTGATAAAAAAGTTGATGAAACATTTAATCTCGCAAAAGAAAATTTTTATAAATTAAAAGATTTGAAATTATCGGGCACAATCGTTCCGCATGCTGCCTATTCGGTTCCCGACAGATTATATAAAATGATTTCCTTCTTTGAAGACGAGAAGACTAAAATAGTATCCGTACATAATCAGGAAACACCGGGTGAAGATGAATTAATGAAAAATAAAACCGGTGCATTGGCAGATGTTCTTTCGGAGAAAGGATTTTTACTTAATGAATTTTCTTATCCCGGAAACTCAGCTTTAGAAGTGAATCTTCATTATTTGAATAAAAAAGATACCATTCTATTGATACATAATACTTTTTCAAAGGAAAAAGATATTGATTTTGCTGAAAAAATTTCCGAAAATATTTATTGGGTGTTTTGTCCGCTTTCAAATTTGTATATCGAAAACACATTACCCGATGTTCCGATGTTTTTCAAAAAAGGTGTCGATACATGCATCGGAACCGACAGCTATGCTTCAAATACAGAACTTTCTGTTTTAAGTGAATTAAAAATTATTGTAGAAAATTTCCCTGAAATTCCGTTTGAAAAATTAATTGAAAGTGCAACAATAAACGGTGCAAAAGCTTTGAAAATTGATGATAAATACGGAAGTATTGAGGAAGGGAAAACACCCGGAATTAATTTAATTACCTCTTTTGATTTTAAGAAAATGAATTTAAAATCGGTAAGTAAAGTGAAAGTATTGATTTGATTATTCTCCCGTAAAACAAAAAAACCTTCAAGATTGCTTGAAGGTTTTTTCAATGTTATTTTTTTGAATCAGGATTATTTTCCGCCTAATAAATATCCTACGGATAATCCGAAATAAATATTTTTTTGAGAAGCATCACCTGTAATTGCGACAGTTTTATCATCTTTAGTCGTGTATCCTGCTGCAACATAATTAGTACTGCCTGTGTTAATGAAGTTCATTAAACCCATACCTGCATTTAACTCAACAAATACACCTGAAAAATTAGCTCCTAAACCTAAATTAAAGCCAACATCCATTTTATTATATAAATCACCTTTTCCGCCTTCATTATTAGTGTCGGAATAAGCTTCGGTAAGATTCCATGGAAAGGGAGCATAAGTTGTATTAGGATCACTGAAAAGATCAACTGTTCCTGTGCCGGCAACGGGATAGCCTGCCAGAGAAGTTCCTTCCCATGTTCCTGTTTGAGAAGCACTGAGAGCATAAGAAAAATAAGGACCTACAAAGGCATAAACCGGACCGAAACTAAATTTCGGAGAAATACCGATTTGAAGATAATTAATATTTTGTTTATAATTATACTCCATACCTAAAGGTCTGTATGCCCAATCTTCATCAGAATTGTTTTTTGAATCAAAATCAGAACCTAATTGGTTAAAAGTAACATCGGCTCTTAAACTCATCATATCATTTACTGGATATTCACCGACTAAGCCGAAATTAAATCCGGTACTCATTTTAGAACCGTCCGGAGAATAGAAATTAATTAAATAACCGGACATATTATAACCGGCTTTAACTCCGAATTTTTGTGCATTCATTGTAAAAGCAAACAAAATTGCTGCTGATAATACCAATAATTTTTTCATAATTGTATATTTTAATTAAACATTATTTATGTCAAAAGTAAGAAAAAAAAAATAATATCAAAATATTTGCATAGTTATATTACAAAATAATTTAAGTCTTACTTACCGAATAAAATACCTGCTGTGATACTTATTGTGTAATTCTTTTGATAATCGGATATGTTTGTCGGATTGCTTTTGATATTCAGAAGACCTGTTTCGTAGCGTGCTTCGGCAAAAAACATTGAAAATTGAACTCCTGCTCCCGCATTAATTCCGATATCTGTCCGTTTAAATTCAATGTTATCATCGTTAAATTCAGCCGATTTAAAAACATCATCAGAGGGAACTTGTCCGTAATCGGCATATTGTTCTTCTGCAAGTTTTTTACCGTCAACAGTTATAGTTGCAATATCTTTACCGCTTACCGCATAAGCAAAATAAGGCCCTGCAGTAATATATGCCGGACCGAGTTTTAATTTTAATAATAAGGGGATTTCAAGATAATTCATTGTCAGAGAAGTGTTAATTACGGCATCGGTACCGTTCATATTTACATCACTTTCAATTTGATATCCTTTTTGAGAAAAAAGAGCTTCTGTTCTGATTCCGAATACTTTTGCGAGATTGTATTCAAAAACAAATCCGCCGTTTAACCCTTTTGCCAAACTTGCTGTTTGATATTCATTAAGTGCTGTACTTGAATTTACTCCTGATAAATTTAAACCTGCTTTAAACCCGAATTTTTGTGCATTTAAGCTAAATATTGATAATAATGCAATTGATAAAACAAATAGTTTTTTCATGTGTTTATGTTTTTATAAGTAATTATTATTCAGCAACTTGTTAATTTCTACACTTTTATTATTTATATTTTGTGCAGCACATGGAACGAATCTGCCTGCTGTAAATAATGCAGATTCTATTTATTCATGCTATTGTTGTGTCAAACTTCTTTGTCAAGTGTGTTTCATAATTTAAACATTTAGGAGTTAATAGTTACCAAATATACGATAAAATACCGATTTTATTTCAAAATAATATAGTTAATTCCGAACGAGAAAACTTTATTCCTTAATGCATCGGCATTTAATTCGGAACTTCCGATCATGCTGTGTGTGTATCTTATAAATAAATCAATGTTCTTAATATTATAGATTGCTCCGGCTAAAATGCCTGCATCAATTCGACTGTAAGTATAATCCGAATTATGAAAATCTACTTTTATTGAATTTATTTCCCCGGTATAATAATCTTTTCGTTTGTATTTCCCGTCTGTCCAAAATGCTCCGAAACCGCCGATATATATATTGAAATATGAATGCCGGTTTTTCGATAAGGAATAATGTCCGGTTATCGGAATTTCGATATAATTCATTGTATTGATTGTTGTATTATAAGGAGCTTGAGTTGTTTTTAATCCTTTTTGAGAGTATAGAATTTCAGCTTGAACCGAAAGGATTTTGTTGACAGATTGTTGCAAAGCGATACCTGCAACTATTCCGGGTTTTAGTTGTCGGAAAGGTTTAATTAAAGCATCTTTTTCAGAATTCAAATAAACAGCTTTTGAAAAATTCATTCCGGCTTTTATCTTAAAGGAAGTTTGCGAGTTTGCAAAAAACGAAATGCTTACAGTTAACAATGTAAAGATGTATTTTATCATTATTTTTTTGGTTTCGATATTTTTTAAAGTAATTTTGAATAACTATTTTTCAAAAATAATTGTTATTCATTAAAATCTGAAATAATGTTAAATTTTCTTGCAATATCACACAAAGATCCTGAAATTCAAAAAGCGCTTCAGATACGCGAAATGAAAATGGAACATCAAATTAATATTTTTCGTGCTTCATTTTTAATTATTATAACAATTCTGGACAGTATTTCAATGTTAATTTTCGATAAATCTTCATTGATGAAAAATCCTGAAAAGTTTCAATTGTTTGAATTTATTTTTCTTGTGTTTGCAGTCGGTTCAATTATTTTAATTCATTTTATATCGAAAAAAAATAAATATCAACCATGGTTAAAATTTTATACGGTAACTTTTGATTTGTCATTCACATTTTTATTCGGATACATTTTTTTAGCAGTTTTTGATTTGCCTCTGCCTGTTAGTCCTTTGAGTTTTGTTTTAATTATTACGATTATATTTTTATTTTTTAATATGTTGAGTGTACTCAGAAGCACAAAAGCAATTGTTATTTACAGCGGTATTTTCTCTTTAATTGTAAATACAATTATTTTTCAATTTGCCGAAGCTCCTTCCTTAATGCCTTTTTTCTATACATCATCATTTATTATCGGATTTACTTTGTTTAATTTATGGGTTTCAAAGCATATTATTGATTTTTTAATCGTAAATAAGAAATTAAATATTGCATATTCCGATTTAGAACAGGCAAATGAAGAAATTACGGCACAACGTGATGAGATTTTTAATCAGAAACAAAAAATTGAAAAATATTCGAAAAATATAACCGACAGTATAAAATATGCGAAACGAATACAACAGGCAGCTTTACCGGAAATCTCGGAAGTTAATACAATTTTTAATGATTATTTTATTTTTTTCAAACCTCGAGATATTGTTTCCGGTGATTTTTATTGGATAAAAAAAGTAAACGATAAAATAATTTTTACTGCTGCTGATTGTACGGGACATGGTGTTCCGGGGGCATTTATGAGTATGTTGGGAATTTCGATTTTGAATGAAATAACGGCAGAAAAAAAAGATTTAACTGCTGCCGATATTTTGAATTTGCTAAGAGAACGTATAAAAGAATATTTGAAACAAACAGGAAAAGAAGATGAAGCAAAAGACGGAATGGATATTTCTCTCTGTATTTTAGATCCCGAAATGCAAAAAATACAATTTGCAGGTGCTAATAATCCTTTGTATATTGTGAATAAAGACGGATTGACAGAAATAAAACCGGATAGGCAACCAATCGGAATTTATTTGAAAGAACACGATTTCAAAAATAATATAATTGATGTTAAAAAAGATGATAAACTATACCTTTTCAGCGATGGTTTTGTTGATCAATTCGGAGGCGAAAGCGGAAAGAAATATATGATTAAACGTTTTAAAGAGTTTCTCGTTTCGGTTTATAATAAATCAATGTCGGAACAAAATTCTTTATTAGAAAAAGAGTTAATTAATTGGAAAGGTAATTATTCTCAAATTGATGATATTTTGATTTTAGGTGTGAAAATTTGAAATTAAAAAATCCCGACTTCTCAGCCGGGATTTTTCAATTATGAAACAGTATTTATTAATATTCCATTTCAGCAAGACGTTTGTAATAATTGTAACGCCATTTTGCATTTTCCTCTGCTGCCGAAAATAATTCATCGGCATGTTCGGGAAATAATTTATAAAGTGAATTAAATCGGACTTCACCGAGTAAGAATTCTTTAAATAATTCATATTTCGGAGGTTTAGAATCTAATATAAACGGATTTTTTCCTTCTTTTTCCAATTGAGGATTAAAACGGTATAAATTCCAATATCCTGATTCAACAGCTCTTTTTTCTTCGTTCATAACTTTGTCCATGCCAGCTCTTAATCCGTGAGCAATACAAGGAGAATAAGCAATGATTATAGAAGGACCCGGATATGCTTCGGCTTCTTTAATGGCTTTAAAAGTTTGGGACTGACTGGCACCCATAGAAATTTGGGCAACATAAATATAACCGTATGTCATTGAAATGGCTCCGAGATCTTTTTTTCGAATTTTTTTACCCGAAGCAGCAAATTTTGCAATAGCAGCAGTCGGTGTTGCTTTTGAAGATTGTCCGCCGGTATTTGAATAAACTTCGGTATCCAAAACCAAAACATTGACGTTTTCGCCTGATGCTAATACATGATCAAGTCCGCCG
>Ga0164318_10005900_pt1 | contig 11857 bp, 11 predicted proteins | sample GuaBasSedimGuay9_FD_113734 | JGI IMG/M metagenome (GOLD analysis project Ga0164318, IMG submission 113734) | Subseafloor sediment microbial communities from Guaymas Basin, Gulf of California, Mexico - Guay9, Core 4571-4, 0-3 cm | ecosystem: Environmental > Aquatic > Marine > Hydrothermal vents... | reverse complement strand
TGTTAATGAAGAACTATTTATAGCTTCAACTATCTGTAATAAAAGGCGTGATATTGTTGAGTTAGAACATTTCAATTCTGCTTTAATTTGATTGACATTATTAAACTATATTATTTTAAGCCAGATTATGGAGCTCGGATAGGTAAATTCCCTCTTTATGATAAATTTACTATCTTGATCTTCGACCCTGTTATCTCCACAGTCTGGGACTCCAATTTCGAACGACTCATTAAAAATTTAATGGAACATTGTAAACTTAATAAACGATTATTTTCCACTAACCAAAATTATTTTAAAAAAATAAGCGATACTTAAAGCGGATTTATAAAAAAATTACAAATGACATGATCCCTGAAAATGTCCGACCAATTCACGTCCAAGACCTGATGATCAATGATTTCAAGCTCACTCCCGATAAAAAGTATCTGTTGGTTAGATATAATGACTCTATTGAAATCTGGGACATACTTAGTGGATCATTAGCTCATCAACTAGTTAACGAATATAAAATTGTAAGCGTATTTCCCTTGAATAACAACAAAGTCTTTATTTGTGATAAGGCTGGCAATGTACTTCTCTGAACCTATTTTGAAAACTCATAAACCTCTTTTTTAATAACCTATTGTTTGGTCTCATGACATTCTTTGGAAGTATCTTGAATCCACCTCCTTATTTATGGATATTGAAAAATAAATTGGCATGGGGTAAATTTAAAATGAGTGATGAAATTAGGTTGGCATTAGAAGGGGGCATCATCTATAAGGTAAAATTATTTGAAAGAAAATCAATGAATTATAGGAAAGTATTAAATAGATTATCCAGAGAAGGAGATGAAATAGTAAAAGAGTTTCCGAATGCGGAATCTAATGTAGATCATCTACTAAAAACATTGTTAAATTCAGTCTAGAGGTTTTTAAGACATTGAATTTAATGAAAAAATAATATGAAGTGATAAAAATGTAAAAAGGTTTAAATAAATTTTCAAGAATTATAGAATTTGAAAATAGCATAAAAAAGAATATAAACGAACAACGAATTTTTACCAAAATTCATATCCAATCAAAATCTTTTATTTACATAGTAAAAAAGAATATAAAAAAAAGAAAAATAGATATTAAAGAGAAAAATATCGCAACACATTTTAAAATAAAATAACAAGAACCAGATTTAAATAAAGAGAATACTGAGAAATTTTAAGGAGTAAAATAATCAGTTTAATTTTGGTAAAAGGATTAAATAAAAAAAGGAGAGAACATAAAAATTTATAAATAATGAATAATCAAAATTTTATTAAAAGAAAAGATGTATAGATATTAAATAAAAAAAGAAGTAGTAATAAATAAAAAAACAAATGAAAAAGAAGGTTATGAGTGAATAGAATAAAGAAAGTTAAGCAGGGTGATGTAAGGCTCTTTAGACAGAAGCTAGGCAGAAGATAAATGAGCTACCGCTGTGTATTAAGGCAGGGATAGCCAAGCCCGGTTAAATGGTCTCATTTTTGGATGAGATCAACCTATCGGCGCAGGACAGCGCTTGAATAGAGCGTCCTGACTTAAGATCCTGTCTCGTAGGAGTACGAGGGTTCAAAATAGTGCACCAATACGATGCATATTGAAAATCCCCCTCCCTGCACCATTTATCGTAATTTTAAAATCAGCCGGGCTAGCTCAGTTGGAAGAGCGTTGCACTGGTAATGCAAAGGTCCCGGGATCGAATGCGAATAGACCGATAAACCCGGGTCCGGCTTTTATTTTTTATTAATTTTAATTAAAAGTTTAAGTAGTTTATTGGGGACAGAAATTCTCAAAAATGTAAATGGACGAAATATAAAAAAAATACAAGATAAATTTAAAGTTCAAGATATGACAATAATAATTTGAAATTATTAAAAATAAATTTTTGTAAAGTTAAAAAAGGTTCAATATTGGAATAATTAAAAGACAAGGTCAAATTTTTTATTATTAAAAGGTTGATGTAATGGATGAAGATTTACACACAATAAATGCACAAATGACTCAGATTCCCTCTACGATATTATATATTTTTAATTTACCAATTCCAGAAGGGTTACCAAGTCCAGTATTAGAAATTCAAAATAATAAAGTGGAGAGAGTAGTTTTAATTGTGCTAGACAATTTTGGGTTATTTGAGATAGTAGTACATAAACCTGAATTTATAATTAATAATTTAGAGTCATTATTACTTTTAGAGACGGCAAATCCGCATACAATACCTGTATTACACCAGATAGTCTATGGGGATTTAGAGAAAGAAGAATTTAATTTATTAAAATATTTAAATTTGCATAATAAAAGTACAATAGTGATAGGTAATGGGAATGAAGTAAAGACATTTACAGAAGGTACAGAGATGATAAATTCAAGTGGAGACATGACTACTTGGATACAGGGGTCAAAGATTTTGAATAAAAGAGATTTAATTTGGTTAAATTTTCAAGATTTTGAGAGTTTATATCAACGTTCGATAATTTATAAGAAATCCCCACCAGATAATTTGATTCAGAGGTTGATTTATAGGACAGATAAATGGTTATTGGGAATGTTTAAACAATTACGTGAAAATAGTTTGTTTATAATATTAGGAAATCATGGAAAAAAAACGATTGAAATGAATCTTACAGGGAAGTATGCCGAGTGGAGAAAAGCCAGTCTTCCAATTGCAATTATATGTAGAAAATAAAGAAGTTTAATTTTGTGATATAAAATGGAGAAGGAACAATTTCAGAGATTTAGTGTAAGTTTACCGCATGATCTTTTAGAAGAATTCGATTCGATAAGAGAAGAGATTGGGATGAGTAGGTCAGATGCGATAAGAAAAGCTATGAGAAATTTTATTACAGAATATAATTGGACAAAATATAAAGATAAAGCGACATTAAAAGCGGGTACAATTTCAATTATATTTGACCATACGCAGAAAATTGGGATGATGGACGATTTAAACGACTTACAGCATGAATATTATGAGATAATTGATGCTACGCTTCATATACACTTAGATAAAAATAACTGTATGGTAATAATTGCAGTTAAGGGCAATTCAAATTTGATCAACCAATTGATTAAGGATTTAAATTCAAGGCCAGAATATAGACAGGTAAAGCAAATATTACTGGAATTTTCGACAAGGGGCGAAGATATTCACCACCATCATCATGGCAATGAAAAAGATTTACATATACATTAAATATAACGAAAATAACATAAAAAATATGGATGAAGTAATTTGGATTCGATTAGAAAAATTTTAGAAGATTTAAAGTCAGGAACAATATCAATTAACGATGCAGAAAAACAAATAAAGAGTTTTCATATCGAAAAAATTGAGGAATTAGCATCTTTTGATCTTTATCGTGAATTTAGAAGTGGATTTCCAGAAGTATTATATGCTGAAGGCAAAGAAATTGAAGATATTATAAAAATATCGCGGCAGGTAATTGGTAAGAAGGGGCATCTATTAATAAGTAGAGTTTCAAGAGAGCAGTTTGAAATAATTAAAGAGAAAGTTGCAGATTATTTAAATAAAGAATTTAATTTTATTTATAATGAAAAAGGAAAGTTAGCTTATTTTAAGGCAGAAAATATTAAGAAAAATAAGTTATTAGGTAGAGTTGGGATAATTACTGCAGGGACGTCAGACATATATATAGCTGAAGAAGCTAAAATGATCATAGAAGTAATGGGGGGGAAAGTTTTAACAGCTTATGATGTTGGTATTTCAGGTATCCACAGGCTTTTTGTGCCATTAAAGGAAATGTTAGAATCAGATGTGGAAATAATTATAGTAGTAGCTGGGATGGAGGGTACATTGCCATCAGTGGTAGCTAGTTTGGTAGATGTTCCGGTTATTGGAGTACCAGCCCCGGTAGGTTATGGACTTGGTGAAAAAGGTGTTGGGGCGCTTATTACCATGTTACAATCATGTGCCCCGGGTTTAGTAGTAGTTAATATTGGAAATGGTTTTGGAGCAGCTGTTGCTGCAGTTCTATTTTTAAGACGGATTCAAAAATATTTAGAAAAATAAATTTATGATTTAGATGAGCCATGAAATCAGTAATTATAGATGGGTCTATTTCAGGAATTTCGGGTAATATGATATTGGGTGCATTAATAGATTTAGGTGGAGATAAGGAAAAGATTATCAATTTGGGAGAATATCTTAAAGATACATATGATGATTTAAGGGATATCAAAATTGAAGTTAAGAAAATCAGTAGAAAAGGAATTAATTCGACATACGTGGATATAAAATTAGATGAAGGACATGGAGAAAGAAAACCAAGCGAATTAATATCTATCATAAACAAGGCAATAGAAGATTTGAATTTGTCAGAGAAGGGTTCAAAATTTGCATTAGAGATACTGAATAAAATATTAGAAGCGGAAAAAATTGTTCATGGTAAAGAGAGCAATGAAATACATCTTCATGAAACTGGTTCGTTTGATACCATAATCGATATTGTTGGGACTATAATATTATGCGAGCAATTAAATTTATTTAGCGATTCAAGGTGGTATGGTTTACCTTTAGCGGTAGGAGGAGGTAAAGTCAATTTTTCTCATGGTGAAGTTTCAGTACCAGCTCCTGCAACATTAGAAATATTAAAAAATGCGAATTATAAAATATTTGGTGGACCAGTCTCCTATGAATTGGCTACACCGACTGGGGTCGCAATTTTAACGACCCTAATTGATAAGCAGGTTGATTATTTTCCTTTAGTTAAAGTTAAAAAGTTAGGATATGGGGGTGGGAGTTTTGATTTTAAGGAAGTCCCAAATGTATTAAGGATTGTTATAGGAACAATAAAAGATAATAATTTAGACCGAGAAATAATTTCAGTCATAGAAACTAATGTTGATGATTTAACTGGTGAAGTTCTGGGGAATTTAATTACAAATATGATGAATTCTGGCAAAATTAAAGACATTAATGTAATTCCAACGATAACAAAAAAAAATAGACCGGGTTATATAATAAAAATTACGGCGAATATTCAAGATGAAGAATTTGTAGTAAAAAAGTTGATATATGAAAGTGGATCCTTAGGAATACGTATATTTCATACTGAACGAATAATATTAAAGAGAAAAATAGTAAAGAAAGAAGTAACAATTAATAATTCGAAATTTATAATACCGATAAAAGTGTCTTGGAATAGTTTAGGGGTGATTAACTACAAACCAGAATTTGAAAATGTAAAAAAGATAGCTGAGAAATTAAAATTGCCAGTAAATATTGTTTTAGATAAAATAATTAAAAATATTGATGAAAATGACCTCATTTAAAGATGTAGTTAAAGTTTTTGACAAACTTGAAGAAACTTCGGCTACTCTTGAAAAAATTAGAATATTAAAGCAGCTATTTAATAGTGTAGATCCTGAAGAGATTGATAAATTAATTTATTTGACTCAAGGTATTTTGCACCCAAATTATCTACCAATGCCACCAATTGGAATTGCAGAGAAAGTTGCGATTAAGGCAATATCAAAAATGAGTAGATTAAAAGAAACTAATATAAAAAAAATAATTGATGAAAGCGGTGGGATAGGTAATGCGATAGAAAAAATTCTTAAACAGAGAAAAAGTACCAAAACTCTTGATAGTTTTATTAAAAAACCCGGTCAAGCTGTAAGTAAAGAAAAAGATCAAAGTATTAGTGAAGTTTATAATTCCTTAGATGAGATATCAAATCAAGTAGGGACAGGTTCGACTTTAAAAAAAATTGATTTACTGTCAAATTTACTTTCAAGGTCTACCCCTAAAGAGGCAAAATACATTTTACGAATAATTTTAGGAACTTTAAGAATGGGAATAGCTGATATGACAATAATAAATGCATTGAGCATAGCCTTCACTGATTCTAAAAAAAATAAGGAATTTATTGAAGAAAAATATAATATTTGTCCAGATCTGGGGAGAATAGGGAAAATATTATCGAAAAAAGGGTTAGAAGGTCTTAATGAAATCAATATACAAGTAGGAATTCCAATTAAAATGATGTTAGCTCAACGAGCAAAGTCAATAGAAGAGATTTTTGAGCGAATGGGCGCGAAGTTTGCTTGTGAATATAAATATGACGGTGAAAGAGTTCAAGCCCATAAAAATGACAATAAAATTTTTCTTTTTTCAAGAAATACAGAAAATATTACTAAAATGTATCCAGATATTGTAGATGCAGTTAAAAAGCTCCAGTCAAAAACACTGATTATTGAGGGAGAAGTAGTAGCAATAGACCCAATCACGGGACGTATTAAACCGTTTCAAGAGTTAATGAGACGTCGTAGAAAACATGATATAGACCAGAAAAAGTTAGAATACCCTGTAGAATTATATTTATTTGATATTTTATTTAAGAACGGAGAAAATTTATTAAAAGAACCATATATTAAAAGAAGAAATATATTAGAGAAAATTGTTTTAGAATCGGATTTAGGAGAAAATTCCATTTTAAAACTTGCAACTCAAAAAATTGTCAGTACAAATACTGAATTAGAACAATTTTTCCAAGATTCATTGGACCAATGCGAAGGTCTTATGATAAAATCAATTAATGAAAGTTCTATTTATCAAGCAGGAAATAGAGGCTATATCTGGTTAAAGTTAAAAAAGTCATATCAAAGTAAAATGATAGATTCAGTGGATACGGTAGTTATTGGAGCTTATATGGGTAGGGGGAGACGGGGCGGTTCTTATGGTGCATTATTGTGCGCTGTTTATAATAAAAGCAAAAATTTATTTCAAAGTATATGTAAATTAGGGTCTGGTTTTAAAGATGAAGATTTAGAAAGAATGCCGGAAATTTTTGGGAGACTGGAATTAATTGAAAAACCTCCGGATATAGATATCGTTGCTGAGAAATTAGTACCTGATATTTGGTTTAAGCCAGAAGTAGTTTGCTCAGTTATTGGAGATGAAATTACTCTTTCACCAGACCACCGCGCCGGTTATAATTTAATACGCGAAAATGCTGGCTTCGCAATAAGATTTCCACGATTTCTTGGATTTCGGGAGGATAAATCAGTAAAAGACATCACAACGATAGAAGAAATAATGGAGTTATATAATAAGCAGACAAAATAGATTTTTATTTTCTAAATAATATTCACTGATTTTTGGAATCTTAGATAAAGAAAAGAATGAGAAATCAAACATTTTTTAGTAGTGCTTTTGTCCTATCTATAAACACTTTTTGAATTTTTGTTTTTGACTCCTTGTCGATAAGTTCCCAAGAACCAGGCATAAAACGGATATTAGAGCCATCAATGCTAAATTTACAGACTAGACCGTCCGCATTTTCTATTGTATATATTTTTTTACCACTACTTCCTTCTTCTATACCGATAAAGAGATCATTTAATTGTGTCAGTACTGAAGATATTACAATTGAAGCTTTGATTTCGCCTATTAAATCTGGAGGGATTGTTGCAGCTGGAGAAACAGCCTGTTTTGTTGTTTCAGCTCTTATTTCTTTTTCGGTAGGTGGAGGTCTATATTGACCTACGATTTCTTCAATAGACCTATCATCTTCACCAACCGTAGGTGCAGCGATTGCTGCTTGTACTAAATTGTCTCTTTGTTCTTTGCTTAAACCATAATAACTTGGTTGAGATTCAGTTGAAATTGCTTTATAAACAGCTAAAACATCAGCTTCGATAGAATAGTCCATCTGAAATAAATCCCTAATTTTATTAAAGCGTCCCATCATCATCGAATCGCTTTTAATAGCTCGACCATCCACAGGAATAACATCGCCGAGGTTTTTACCTACAATTGTGGGTCCGATGGTATGACCATATGTTTTTAAACTTTGTGCTACACGCATAGCACTTCTTCGTTGGACAAGTCCAGTATCAACACCCATCCATAACCAAATAACGCCATGCACTTCGTCCATTATAGCTACTACATTATCAGCTTTTAAGCTTTCAAGTGTAAATGGCATCCGGTCGCTTTTTCCTTGTGATATTTTAAGCATTATGCAATATTTTGTTGTTACAGCCAAATTTAAACACCAAATTATTAAATTAATTTAGAATTTTAATTCTTTTGAATTTTTTGTTAATATAAATGAAAATTTGTCTTTGTTTAAAATTTCTTTGGGTTAAATTAAAACAAGTAATAAATATTATTTAAATTTCACTAAACAAATAAAAAATACTAATTTTTCGATTAAAGGTATAGATAAAAGGTATTGAAGTTTAATAATATAGGATACATGAATTGTATAATTGAACAAATATATAATTTATTTCAATATCAACAATCAAATGACAATCTTGTAAAAAAAATTAGGGTGGATTGAATAAAGAAACTAATGTAGCACAATATTTTAGTAATAGAGGATTTTGTAAAATTTGAAGATATTTTATTGTATTTTATTTTAGTTTTTTATATTCTACAAGTTTTTTACCGGCGATAACTTGGTCAATAGAATGTATCGAGCAATTCCATTCTTCAAGTTTATCTTTAATAGACTCGAATTTAAAATCACCTTCAATAGTTACGGTAATTGTTTCGGTATCTACATCGACTTCGATTAAAGTTATATTAATTCCATCAACCCCATTTATTTCACTTATTTGCATAGCTAATTCATGAATTCCGGGTTGATGAGGTTTTAAAACATCAAGAACTAGTCTACTTAAATTAGTCATTTTTTAGTCCTTATTTTAAGATTAGATTAAATTTAGTATGATTACAAATTTATGATTAAAATTTTAAATTTTATGTTTAATTAATTTATGAAATTTTTAATTTAAAAAACAAACGAAAAAGGAGTTGTAGATATCACTCAATGGATAGTTTTTAGGTGTTATAAATGCAAATTACCATTATATGCAGAAAGGTTTCAGAAAACTAAGAAATGTCCGAAATGCAATACTACAATAAATTTAAAAATAGTCAAAAAACTTAAAATTGTAGACGATATACAAGTAGCTTCAGAAATTGTTAAACAACTAAAACTACCAAAAGAGTTTAGGGGGAAAATTAAAGTACAAGAAATGAAGTCTACCAGCAAGCAATCAAAATTAGAAAATATTATTAAAATTATTAAAGAACTTTCAAAAAGTTCAAAAAATGGTTTTACTTTAGAAGAATTTAAATTAAAAATAGAAAATTTAGGAATTATTGAAGATAAATTTGAAGAATTATTTAATAATCTTATAAATGAAGGATATTTATATCAAGTTTCTTTAGGACATTATAAATCTATTTAAGAAGGTATATTTAGAATTGCAAGATTTATTTGAGAAATTGATCGATAAAGGTTTAAAATTAGGAGCAGAATTTATAGATATCAGGAGCGAAGAGACGATAGGTACCAATATTAAAATTATAGATTCTAAACTGAAAGTTGGGTCTAATTTTAACAATATAGGGGTTGGAATTAGGGCTTTTATTGATGGAGCGTGGGGGTTCGTGTCAAGTACAATATTAGAGAAAGGACATTTACAAGATAAACTTAAACATGCAGTTAAAATGGCCAAATTGATTACAAAGAATTCTAAAATTAAATTTAAATTAAAGGAGCGAGATCCAGTAAAAGAAAAATTTCAGTCTGATGTTAAAATTAGAATAAGCGATGTTGATATCACAGAAAAAGTGAAATTTCTCGAGGAGATAGATAAACAGGCTAAGTCTTTTGATAATAGGATAGTTAATACCAATTCAATTTATTCAGATGCTGAATCTACGGTTTTAATTTGTAATTCTTTTGGTAGTATAATAGAAAAAAGAAGTAGTCATATATTATGTGTGAGTATGAATTTTAGTAAAGAAGGAAATATTAGACAGCGAGGATTTAGAAGTATAGGAGAAAGTCGCGGATATGAGACAATTTTAAGTGAAGGAGCAGCAAATATTGGTGAGGAATCTGCTAGAGAAGCTATAGAACTTTTATCAGCAGTATCAGTAAAAGGAGGTACATATACAGTTTTATTAGACCCAAAATTATCTTCAACATTTATTCATGAAGCTTTTGGACATGCTACAGAAGCTGATGCATTAGTGGCGGGTGAATCGATACTTGAAAATAAGTTAAATAAACAAATCGGTCCTGAATTTCTTAATGTAATTGACGACCCGACTATTCCCAATTTATATGGGTCATATGAAGTTGATGATGAAGGCGCAATAGCTAGGCGGACGATATTAATTGAAAATGGAGTTCTAAAAAGTTATTTAAATAACTTAGAAACCGCATCTAGATTAAATATGGAAGGTAATAATGCTCGTACTGCAAGTTTTCATTATTATCCAATTGTAAGAATGAGTAATACACATATTTCTCCTGGAGATTGGAAATTTGAAGAAATGATTGAAAATATTAAAGACGGTATCTATGCTCAAGGATGGATTCGCGGTTATACTGACCCAGCAATTGGTACCTTTATGTTTAAATGTGCAAAAGGGAATATAATCAAAAATGGAGAAATAAAAGAATTGTTAAGAGATGTGGCAATTTCAGGAGAAACTCTTTACACATTAAAACAAATTGATGCAGTTGGAAATGATCTAGAATTTACCCCAGGGCATTGTGGTAAATTTGGACAAATAGTGCCAGTAGCAGATGGAGGGCCTACTATAAGAGTAAAAAATTTAGTTGTTGGAGGATTGAAATAATTGTTAAATGACAATTTAAAAGAAAATTGCGAATTAATTGAAAATAAACTGTCAAAATATCATTTAGATCAGTTTGAAATCTATGGACTTACTACATCCCAAGTATCAGTTCAATTAAAAAAAGGTTCAATAAAAGATTTCACTGAATATTATGATTCAGGAGTTGGAATTCGGGTAATTAAAGATAAAAGAATTGGATTTGCTTTTTCATCTTCTTTTGATATGTCAAAGGTTGAAAAATTGATAAATCGGGTGATTAAGTTTACGAGGGTAGGGGTACCTGATCTAGATTTTCAAAAATTGCCCAGCCCTAAAAAATATCCTGAATTAACTAATTTAATTGACCCGAAAATTGTTAATTTAACGCCTGAAGCTGTAATTAATTATTTAGAAAGAATGGTATCAGCTGCTAATGTAAATAATAAAATATATTCAATAAGCGGGGAGTTTACTTCAGATATTTACCATGAAGTTATTTTGAATTCAAATGGAGTAAATAGAGAGACCGAACACAGCGAAATTGATATTTTTTGTAATGTAACTACTAAGGATATGGGTAATACTGGTTCTAGCTTTGATTTTCAGTCAGTAAGGTTTTTAAAAGAGATCGAACCAGAACGTATAGGCGAAAATGCCGCAAATTTAGCATTAAGAAGTTTAAATTCAAAAAAATTAAAAACAAGTAGTATGCCTGTAATTTTTCATCCTATTGCAAGTTCTACAATTTTAGGGAGTGGAATTGGGACGGCAATTAGTGCTGAACAAATTCAATACCAACAAAGTTATCTTATAGATAAATTAAATGAAAAGTTATTTACCATGGATATATTTATCGAAGATAATGGAATATATATAAAGGAAAATAATATACCAGGGGTAGGAAGTAGTAATTTTGACGCAGAAGGTTTTCCAACCCAAAAAACAATTATTTTCGAGTCTGGCGTTCTAAAGAATTATATTCACAATTCTTATACAGCTAATAAAGAAAAAGTCGCAAATACGGGAAATGCTTCAAGATTTGGGTATAAATCAACTCCCACGATTTCAATAACAAATTTGGTCTTTCATCCAGGGAACGACGGAGAATTAAATGATTTAATCGATGAAACAAAAGAGGGGATCGTCTTATATTATACAGGCGATACACCGAATATTATTACCGGAGATTTAAGTGCGTTGATACATACAGGTTTTTATATTAAATATGGTGAAC
>Ga0164318_10005899_pt1 | contig 11857 bp, 10 predicted proteins | sample GuaBasSedimGuay9_FD_113734 | JGI IMG/M metagenome (GOLD analysis project Ga0164318, IMG submission 113734) | Subseafloor sediment microbial communities from Guaymas Basin, Gulf of California, Mexico - Guay9, Core 4571-4, 0-3 cm | ecosystem: Environmental > Aquatic > Marine > Hydrothermal vents... | reverse complement strand
ATGGGCATCGTTCTGAACCTGTACAACCGACTCAAGCACCGCGAGTACCGGGAGGCCATCGTCGCATTCTCGTATCTGTGGACGTACCTCGGCTTTGTCAATCTTCTGTTTGGTGTGAGTGCAAACAGTGTCAGCGCGTGGTTCGACCCCGATGGCACTGTGAATCTGTGGGTTCCAATCCTCGGAATAGGGTACGGCACGGGCAACAATGGTGTCTATCCGCTCCTGCCAATGAGTGCCCAGATGTTCACGCTTCTCTGCCTCGTCCTTCCCCTCGCCATAATGACGGTGACATCTCTGATGGGCAAGATGGACGGCCTCGTGGAGTACCTTGAGTATTCGATTGGCATGATAAGCCACACAGTCAGCTACGCACGAATCTTCGCGCTGAACACGGTCCACCTCATTCTCAGCAGCATGTTTGTTCAGATGCTGCCTGCTCTCATTGAAATTCCTGTGCCGCCCATTAGCGTTCTCGGTGTGGAGATTGTTCCCCCTCAGGTATGGGAGCACGGTGTTCTTGTGGAACCATACATTCCACTACTGGGCGCTTTGGTCGGGACGATAGTAGTCGGCATCCTTGAGGGCCTGCTCGCATTCATGCATACTCTTCGGCTCCACTTTGTCGAATGGTTCAGCAAGTTCTACCATGCTGGTGGCACACCATTCCGTCCGTACGCAGTGAGCCGCCTGTTCACGCGGCCGGTCAATGAGCCTGTTGCACAGGCACCTCTTCTGACAAACTGACGCTAGCTCACAGTTGTCATCGTACCGCTGACAAGCGAGTGGCGGATAGGTTAAATCCCGTGCCTTCTCCCGTCTTGCAGGATGTGTCAAGATGTCAGAGGCAGAGTCTGCAGCAGCAAGGGGTGCGACAGCATTCTTCGGGCAGTCGGCCGTGTCCGGCGTCCTGAGAGTCCTCAACATCATGGTCTTGACACGTCTGCTGCTTCAACAGGAGATTGGCCAAGTTGCGGTGTTGGGCGTTATCTACGGCTTTGGACAATTCCTAGGAGCACTCGGTCTCAACCATGCCGCACCACTTGTTGTGCCGGAACAGGAGGAGCTGGGCCGGCTGGACAAGATCAAGGGCTTCCTTCGGAGGTCAGTCGTTCTCATCGTCATCACAACCACCGCTCTCGTTGGCATCCTTCTCCTCCTCGCACCACTGATAGCCGCAACGGGTGTCCTGGACATACAGGTCCTCACGCTGATCTCCGTGGTAATTCCGTTCTCCTCGCTGGAGGTATTCCTCGACTCCTTCCTCCTCGCAAGGTACGAGGTCCGGAGGCTGGCCTTGGGGAGAGTACTCTTCGATGCTACGCGGGTGGTGGTAACCGTCGGCTTGGTCATGGCCGGGGCGGGCGTTGCCGGGGTGGTGGTTGGATGGCTCCTCGGTGAGCTCCTTGCGGTCACCCTCTATGGTAGTGCCTCAGTGCGCTCGTTGCCCGTCAAGAGCTCTCCCATTGATATGCGCCCTGTTCTGGCCTTCGCCTTACCGGCCCTGCTCTTTCAAGCAGTGGACGTGACAATCCAGAATACAGACCGTATCATCCTGCTCACGCTCACAGACCTCGCAACGCTTGGTGTCTATGACATAATCCTAGGCGTGCTATTCATGATGAGCTTCGTTTCGCTTGCAGTGTCCACATCGTTCTACCCTGTGTTGACTCGTGTGAGGGTCCACGAAGAGATTGAGAACAGGGAGGGCCGGATGGACTATGCTGTTGGCCTGCTCCTTCGGTACGTCCTCCTCCTTCTCGTCCCTGTGGCCATGATTGGAGCGATGAACTCCCACATTCTACTGGACGTCCTGTTTGGGGCGGCCTACTCCAACTTTCCCAATGCCGCACTCTCGTTCTCCCTCCTGATACTGGCCTATGCGGCATGGGGGATTGTGTATGCACTCTACTCAGTCCTCCGGTCAATGGGTGAGGCTGCGTTCTTCTTGGTCACAGGGCTGGCCATCATCGTGTTCGAAGTCTTAGGATGCTGGTATCTCACGTCGCTATACGGCCTTCTTGGCTCAGCGATCATCCGGTGCGCCTATGTCTTCCTCCTGCTTGTTGCATCCTTGGTTCGTGTTCGTCAGCGAGGAATCAGAGGGCTGAGCAGGCTGGCGCGACCGCTTCTCAAGGTCAGCGTTGCGTCGGTCCTCTCGGCTCTGTTTGTCCTGTTCATGGGTCCACGCAACCTCATAGAATGCGCTGTTTGGTGCTGTCTTGCCCTCCTGATCTACGCAGTCCTGCTGCTCCTGCTGAGGGAGGTACGTGATGTGGACTTCCGTGTGGCTCGCCACATACTCCCCACTCCCCTGCATGGCGTGGTCAATGCTGTTGAGCGTGCTTGTCTCGGAGAAACTGCTCTATCCAGTTGATCCCAGATAGAGCGCTGCAAGCTCGGCATCACCAAAGTAGTTCGGCTCCTCATCCCGGCTCAGGCGTTGCTTGTTGTCCCAGACAGTCCTAGCCAGCAAGTCTGCAGTCTTTGCCCTTGTTCCGACAGACTGGGCAGCCTCCATGTTGCCGAGCTGATGAAACACCTTTGCAGCCACTGTGTAGTTCCCAACAGCCTCCCTCAACATATCGCTGGCCTGCGAGTAGTAGCTGCGTGCCTTGGTCCGGTCACCCTTCTTTGACGCATACTCTGCCATGAAGCTAGTCTTAGCGGCCTCTAGCCTGAGCAGGTCTCCCTTGAACTTCATCACGACGCCCTGTAGCTGCTTGATCTGAAGCTCTATGTTGTTCTTCAGACGAATGTTCTGGTCTGTCACCTTCTCCAGCTCTGATGATGCAGCCTCGAACGCGGCGACCGCGTGCCTGAGTCTCTGAATCGTATTGTCGTGGGCCGCGAGCGCGTCATTCAGTTCCTCGTCGTCCTCGAACTGCGAGATCTCATCCTCCAATCGCCTGAAAGTGCCGACTCGCTGTAGTTGTGCCCTGAATGCCCACTGTTCCGACTGTCTGGCGAAGACCTGTGCCTCGGAGGCGCATGCAGTGGCTATTGCCATCTTGCCCATGTCAGTGAGCTCGGTTGCCTCGTCCTTTGCGCCTATTTTCTCGTAATAGTAGGCAGCCTCCTCAGCGTGGAGGTTCTCTAGAATTCTTGAGATCATGAACCTCACGCCCTGCTCTAGCTGCGAGCTCAGCTGGAACTGAATGACATACTTGACATTCTTCAGCATGGCCAGGGTTTCGTTCCTGAGCTTTCGAATCTCATCATCCTCACTCTGGAGACTCAGCAGTATTCCAAGGCTCGTCAGTCCCTCTCTCATCGCCTCGAGTGCGTCAGAGGGATCCTTGCCCATGGCGACACGTGCCTCGTCTAGCGCCTTGTTGACATCCTGTATCAACCCCTCACGACGGATGCCCTTGGCCAGCTCCATCTGATCGAGGATTGAGCTCACCGGCTCATCCTCCTTTTTCAGCTTATCCTCCACAAACGCGAAGATTCGCAGGTTCTCTCTAATCGCACCGGTCAGCTCCCTTGTCCGGGACAGCTTCTCTGCCTTTCTAAGGTCGCTGAAGATGCCCTTGAGGGTTTCTGCAGCCTCCTCTCTCTTCTCGCTCTTTAGCAGCTCCGTCAGAGTCTGAACAGCCGCCTCAGCCCTGCAGAAGAGTGACTGTGCCTTGTTGTGGTCCTTGTCGTTCCGCGCCTGACGGGCGTTTCCCTCTAGAGCAACAACCTCGGAGAAACACTTCTCCGCCCGTCCGAAGGCGTCGGACGCTGCTTGGTACAGCTTCGATGCGTCCTCTAGGTTGCCTGCCCTCATCTGTGCGTTGGCGATGTCATTGTAAGTCATGCCCAAATAGACCTCGCTCAACCCGGCTGTGTTAGACTTCCAAGACTTGATTTTCTCAATCTCGGCCTTGTCCACTTTCTTGCTATTCTCAAGTTTGGGCATGGCCTCGTTGTAGAGGTCGGTCGCTCTCTCATAGATGAACGAATACAAAATGTCGCGCCACACGAGTTCGTCAAAGGGATTGAATGCCTGCCTGAACATACTCTCCTGCCCAATCAGTTCATTGAGGAACTCATCGTAGAACTCTGCCTCTGCAGCCTTGTTCTTCCCGATGATCTCAAGCAGGGTGCCCTCGTCGCCTTCTGCCCCTTCGCTGATCAGGTCGTGTACCATCTTGCCCAATGCCACTCGCCGAAGCTTCTGTGTTCCATCAGTCTTGCTTGCCACAGCAGAGAACGACTTCTCAAGCATCGTGTAGACCTTTGCCAGATGCTGGAAGGCACTCTTCTCCTTCTCTTCATTATCCTCCTCAGCGAACGGACCGGAGGCGGCAGCGGCCTGGTGCAACCATGCCATCACCCGTGCCATCCAGATATCCGCCAGGTCGCGCTGGAGATGCGCCTCAAGGTCTACGAGGGCCTTCTGCAGCTGCTCCTTAGTTTCACCCTCAGCACGTGCTATCCGGTCCCTCAGGTACGCAATGTCGAAATCGACGCCCATGACCTCCTCACTAAACGAGGCGATTTCGTCGTACAGCCGTGTGAAGGCGTCATGCATGGCGATGCGCTTGGCCTCGAGACCCTCCTCATCATCGACATCGTGTTGAGAGAATTCTCTGACCGCCGCCTGCGCCTCCTTGTTTAGCTTGTACAGGCGCTTTGTGTAGACGGCTATGTCGTCGAAGCCGGACTTTTCACCTGATGACTTGGGCAGCGGATTGGACAAGGAGCAGACCCCCTACGGCGCTATGCACTGCTATCCCTTATGGGGGAGCTACTTAAGGCTAGCTGGGATTGAGCAATACGCGCCGCTGCGGGAGTTCGCCCACTATTCCTCTTCCTGGTCTGAGAGAGCCCTGAATCTGATCTCACGGCCGTCCCTGTACTTGACTAGATGCCCTTCTTCCACCAGTTTGTTGAGCACTTCGCTGGTTCGAGAACGCGACTTGCCCCACCTCTTGGCGAGCTCTGCTGCTGTGAGACCAGAGTCGGCCTTCTGAAGTAAGTTGAGAAGACGACCCCAGCTGGCATCTTGCAGGCAGCTGTCAAGGTTGGCCGATATGCTGTAGATTCCCGATTCCGTCTTCACGGGATGTGTCTGTGACCCCTCAAGACGTTGTGTCAGTTTGTTCACGGTTTCTCTGAGGGTCTGAACTGTTCTTCGCAGCTCCATGATCTCTCTCTTGAGATCCTCGACCTCGCGACTCTCAGACATTGACATTCTTCCCCATCCTCTACACCGAGGAGTAGTCAATCTCGATGTCAAGGCTGTTGCTGTGCCTTCTCTTCTTCTTGTAGGCCTCTTGCGCCTTACGGAGCTTGAACTTGACCTCGAGTACTGACTTGTAGTACTCGGTCCCTGCGCCATCCTCGATTGAGACCGAGGTCTCCTGCATCTCGACAGTAGAGACCTCGGCATCCGCCTCAGCCAGAATGCGCTCGGCATCGCTCGTCAGGACGTTAGCGTCGGTCTCTGACTGGATGATCTTCTCCATGGGACTGCTGACGCGAATAGTCGCTGCTGCCCCTATTAACTCGTACTCTGCCTCTCTTGCCTGCAGAACGTTGCGCAGTATCTCCCTTGTTTCTTTTGCGCACGGACTCTTCTTGTGATGATACCCCATCTTGTTACGCCGCCATCGACAGCAATCGACACAAATCGACAACAATCGACAATCAACAACACGGCGAATCGCGATATAAACCTTTGGAATGGCCCGCCTTACTACTCTGTGAACAGTGCCCGTGCAAAAGTCATGTATCCTGTGTGGCCGACCATCCAAGTTGTCGGTCTGGTCTTTCCCTCACGCACCATGATCTCGCGCTGGAGGACCTCAAGTGTCTTGATCATGCCCCACTCTCCGCTCTCACCTAACGCCTTGCATGTCTTCATCACCTGTTCGATGGTGGGGCTATAGCTCACGATGTAGTGGCTCGGCTTCAGAACGCGATGGGCCTCATCAACAAGCAGCCACGGAGTGGCGAGGTCAAGCACCACGGCGTCAACATTGTCCTCATAGATGCCATCGAGAATGTCCGCATTGTACATGGTCACGTTGTCCGTCAGACCAAACTTCTCAAGGTTCTTCTTTGCACCCTTGTACATGTCTTCTCGAACCTCGTACGTATAGATGTGACCCTCAGGGCCGACGGCACGTGCCAGTATCCCGGTCAGTGCTCCAGAGCCCGTTCCCGACTCCACGACTCGACAGCCAGCATGAATCCCTGCCTCTATCAGGATGGTCCCCGCGTCCTTTGGGTAGACTATCTGAGTATTGCGACCCATGGAGATCTGTATGTCGGTGGGGCTGGGTCTATGAATCTGAAACTCGGTCCCTGAGTGGCTCGTGACCCTGATTCCGAACGGGCGTCCGATGAGGTCGTCAAATCTTATTATCCCGCGATTGGAGTGGAACTCCTCTCCGGCCCTCACCCGTCTAATCCAGTTTCTCTTTGCGTCAAGAAAGATATGGACTAGCGAGCCATCCTTGATAGTCCCGGGCATGGTCACACTGGCGTCAGAGAGTCGTTTTGAGTCTTACCACACAGGGCCCAACTTAGTCGTGAGAACAGCGCACAAACACTTATCGGCTCTTGGCACAAGTTCCCGGCGAAGAGGCAATGGACGAACGCGACAGCCCTCCTGTTTCTAATCCTGACCTAGGAGAGGGGTTCCACGACACAGGGGCGCCTTATGAGCCGATTCCTGACGATGTCTTGGAGCACAGACCAGTTGTTCTCGAGCCGCTCAATCTAATGCTTGACCCTCAGCTGGGCGTTGTCATCGGAAGGTCGGGCTCCCTCCACAAGAAGTACGGTGCTGTGGGTCTGGGTTTCTTGGGTGCAGTCACGGAACAGCATGAGGACATCCTCCAGTCGTTACTTGGAATGCGGGTGTGGCTTGACCTCGTCAGTCCGCATGTGGTGTTCGTGGCTGGGAAGAGGGGTTCGGGTAAGTCGTATACTATGGGCGTGATTGTTGAGGGGCTTGCGCAGGCGGCGCGCGACGGTGAGATAGAGGTCGCTGTGATTGTGGTTGACACAGTCGACGTCTTTCGCCAGATGATTCAGCCGAATGGTGAACAGGCCTCTCTTCTGAAGAGATGGGGCCTGGCTCCTCAGAGTGTAAATGCTCAGGTCTACGTACCGCGTAGCACGTATGACTCGGTCCCAGCAGATGTGCGGGAGCAACAGAGGTTGAGACCATTGTCCATCAGTCCGGCTCAGCTCTCAGTTGCAGACTGGGGCTTCGTCTTGGAGAAGGACGGACAGCTCTCCACGACGATGGACAATCTCTTGCATGAGGTTCTTGACTCACTGAAGAACGGCTACACTGCTGACGATGGAAACCACGTGGAATCTATGAGCGACTTCTCAATTCGCGACATGATACGATGTGTAGAGCGCAACCCGCGGATTGCAGATCTCTACAAGAACACGACACGAGTGGCGCTTATCCAGCGCCTTCGCCGTGCAGAGCGCCTTGGAGTGTTTCACCCCGCCGGAATCAGTGCACGAGACCTCAGTGTTGTAGGGCAGGTTTCAGTGATTGATGTCGCTCCTCTCGGTTCTGATGCTGAACGTGTCCTTGCCATATTGACAAACCTCCTGTGCCGGCAGATTCTCAGTGCTAGAATGGAATGGAGAGAGGACGGATCCGCCGCACGTGATGTGCTACCACCAACTTGGTTGATTGTGGACGAGGCCCACACGCTTGTTCCGCGTACCGGACAGACCCCGGCGAAAGAGGCGATAATCTCATTCACCAAGCTGGGTCGGAGGTACGGCTGCAGCCTTGTGCTCTGCACACAGCAGCCGTCAGCAGTGGCCGATGATGCAATCTCTCAGGCAGATATTCTAGTATCGCATACACTCTCGCATGAGGCGGACATACGGGCTCTCCAGCAGAGGGCGCCGGCCGTCATGCCAGCCGCATTCCGCGATAAGACCTTCATCAGTAGTCTTCCGTCCGGAGTTGCCATTGTGTTTGACGAGTCGACCGATAATCGCAGAGGCTTCATGGTACAGGTCAGGCCGCGAGTGTCCCAACACGGTGGCTCGGATCGGCTCTCCGTGTTGTTCGAGGCCTCCGCACTTGCCCCCGAACCGGTCACCTCTCCGAGCGGCGTTGGTGAGCACACCGAAGAGCCGCCTGCAGAGGAATTGTTAGCAGCCCCGTCGGCCGACGTATATATGGCGGATGTGCCAGACGAGGAGCTGGAGCGGCGTGAGATTGACCTCTCTGGTGTAAGTCCCAAGACATTTGGACCAATGCCTCAGTCGCTCTTGCAGCAGGCACTCTTGCGGCAGGTCCTGTACGGTCCGCTGACGCACAGGGCACTGTTCTGGAAGAGTGATCTCAAGCGCTCCGAGGCCATAGTCACTCGGGATGCCGACGACGCACTCGAGATACTCGATGATGTCATAACGGCGGCCCGGCGCACTGGTTTCAGACCTGAGCGGATTCTGTCACAAGACGGTCTTCCATTCGTGCTTCTGCGGGGGTCAGAAGACATGGTTGCCGTGGCAACTGTTGGCCGGACGCCGCGTCGCAGCTGCGTGGCATTCGTGGTCACTGGTGGGAATCGTTCCTTAGTAGAGAAGACGGCGGAGGTCGTGCGAAGGCTGTAGGAGCGTTATTCGAGCATGTCTATTGTGGGAGATACTATGGCTTATAAGCGCGCATTGATGTCAGCAGTTCGGTGTACGGAATGAGCAAGGCAGACATCCGACCACCCGTGAACATCAAGATAGCCTCAATGATTGACTTGGCAAGAATGCTGGTGTCTTGGTCCCAGAGAGACCGGCCTGCGTCCATGCTGCATTTTGAGCACAATGGCAAGCACATCTACGGCACGTTGATCTCTAATCACGGTTACTACGAGATGTACGGTCTCCCCCTCTGGGTCTACGTCGAGACCGATGAGCCCCCGGCAGGGAGCTTTCTCGCGTACAAGTCGCGACCAAAGGAAGAGGTCGGGTTCGTAGACATAGTAGAGGCTGAGCCGATGGTGCTTCATCTGCCCGTTGTCAACTTGGCGGAGAAGCTCGAGATACTGGACCTCTAGTTTCGGGTTCTTGTTGACCAGAATGTGTCACGACTCACAAGCCATCTCTTCAAGTCGCGGACTATCAGTCCGTGGTCGAAGGCCAGTACTCCCTCGTCTATCGTATCCAGCTGGAACCATCTGGCCTCGCTCGCGTCGTCGCCCCCCTTCGCTTCACCGCCCATGGGATGCGCGACGAATACCACAGTCAGGATGTGCTTGCGGGGGTCTCTGTTCGGGTCGCTGTACACCCCAAGGATACCCTCAAGCTCTACTGTGAGCCCGGTCTCCTCGGCCGCCTCCCTCACAGCAGCCTCCTCGGCGGTCTCACCGTATTCTATGAATCCTCCCGGTAAGGCCCACTTGCCTCTGAATGGCTCTCTCCCACGTCTGATGAGAAGAAGGTCGTTTTCCTTCAATATCACGATGTCCACAGTGGGTGTTGGGTTGCGATACATCTCAATACATCTCCCGGGATGAGGCCCGCATGAAATTCGCAGCGACCACGGCAGCAAAGACCCCAAAGGCCAGCCAGATCACGAGGGTGACCACCAGCAAGTTGGTCTTGAAGAATATCTCCACCAGAAGGAACATGGCAACGATTGCGATATTGGCCGCGCCGCCCATGGTACTCTTGTCCTTGACCCCGAGCACACGCCTGATGATGAGCATGATCACAACAACCGCCAGTGAAACCCAGTTTATGTAAGTGGTGAACAACCACGGCATGTTCATGAACCACCACATCTCGCCAAGGGGTGTCGGTATGGGCGGGAGATACAGAATCAGGAAGATTAGAAACAGTATGCCCTCGGCCAAGCGAATCCTAGTGGTTGGGGTTTCGGTGAAGATGTCACCGTAGACACCTTTCTCATATTGCTGAGCGCCGTAGTACAGAAAGTGTATGGGCGCCCCAAGACTGAGTGCATTGACAAGGCATTGCGCCACCCCGTAGACAACTCCGAACCAGAAACTGCTCCATGAGGAGAGCATCACGTTCCAGATCTCAAGGTATCGTGGGATGAAGGCGAGCATTATGTAGGCTGGAAGGATACACAGTGCAATCGCGACAAGGACGGTAGCTGCAGCTGCCAGTCTGCCAAGTCCTAGTTTTCCCACTGCCGTGCGGTAGAAGACGGTCCCTGCCAGTGCCAGTCCCCCAATCACAGCAACGGGCGCGGTGGTCACTGGCAGAACGAAGAACACCATGACGAATGCCGCGTTGATTCCGTAGAAGACTCGCCAGCGAAGTGGGACAGAGGTGGTGGTTTCACGCATCAGGTGAACTGTATTTGCCAGTCTGTACCGATTGAGGTAGATGAGAGCGACCCAAGTCGTCGAGAAGACCGAGGGTACGAGCAGGTAGTTGAAGAGCCAGTCGAGGAATGCATCTCCGAACGGAGTGATCTGAAAGGGCAGAAGAAACATCAGTGCAAAGAAGTACGCCGGAGCGGCCAGTGCCATCGCCACAACAACAACTCGCGTCATCAACCAGTCCGGGCTCATCCAACCACCAGCCTTGAGGCCCACTTCCACATCTCATATAAGTATGGTCTGCCAATAGCCCAGATGGGTTCTCTTGGAGGGACTCCCAATGCTGAAGAGGAAGCTGTCGGCCGCCTCTTACGTGCGCAAGTCGCGGCTGATTGTGAGTCTAGACATCGCTGCCACTGTCCCTATAGGGGGCGGTCCGCTTCTTCAGTCCGAGCGGGACAGGCTCGAACGGAGAGCACTGAGTATTGTGAACGACACGTCAGAGTATGCCGCCGCATTCAAGATTAACCGTCATCTCGTTCTGCCGCTGGGATTGTTCGACCACATCCCGCGTATCATCGATGCGATTCATGACCAGGGCCTACCAGTCATCATGGACTGCAAGATTAATGACATCGGTGACACTAACGCCGTCATAACGCGATACTATCTCGATGCCGGATTTGATGCAGTCATTGCCAATCCAATCATCGGCTGGGAGGGAGGCCTGGATGCTGTCTTCCACATCGCGAGGGAGATGAAGAGGGGGGTCATTCTCCTCTGTTACATGTCGCATCCGGCCGCCAGTGAGGGCTACGGTCTGGAGATTGCTGTTGGAAAGAAGGAGCGTAGGCCATTGTACAGGATCTTTGCGGAGCGTGCTCTCCAGTGGGATGCTGACGGCGTGATTGTTGGGGCCACTCACTTGAATCGAATTCGGGAGGTTCGGAAGATTCTGGGTGACGAGATACCGATTCTCAGCCCCGGTGTGGGTGCACAGGGTGGCTCGGCCAAGGAGGCTATCGATGCCGGAGCCAGCTATGTGATAGTGGGTCGCTCAATTGTAAACGCCGACGACCCCTCCAGTGTGGCCCGTCAGATTGCCCGGGAGACTTGGTGAGTTCCATGCTCTTGCACAGAGGCTGAGGTAGTTCCTTCCCGTCTTGGTACAGAGCTGTACATTCAAGCTCACAGTATGGCACTGAGAACCTCTTCAAGTCAGAAACAGATAAAGGCATGCCACCACCTGCTACATATGAGATTGTACAGAGTTGTACATCCACTTGGCGCGAGGTGTTGCATTCCAATACGGAAACACTCGGAGCGGAACAGCCTATGACAAATGGAAACAACTTCGCTCTTGCGACCTGGACTAGTTTTATCGCGGAATCACAGATTCGGGCACTTCTGAAGTATAAGGTCAAGTTCTACTTCGCTGGTGGGAAGCCGGGTGTCATTCCCACCGACGTGTTCGCGAAGATCATGAGGGATCTTGGTCAGCTCTACGCAGAGAATCCGAAGCTGGCCGTTGAAGACTTGAATTACGGGCCAACCGGAGGACAACCGTGGTTTCTCAAGACACTTGCCAAGCGTCT
>Ga0164318_10005898_pt1 | contig 11857 bp, 11 predicted proteins | sample GuaBasSedimGuay9_FD_113734 | JGI IMG/M metagenome (GOLD analysis project Ga0164318, IMG submission 113734) | Subseafloor sediment microbial communities from Guaymas Basin, Gulf of California, Mexico - Guay9, Core 4571-4, 0-3 cm | ecosystem: Environmental > Aquatic > Marine > Hydrothermal vents... | reverse complement strand
TTCAAAATTAAAATTCTATATTACCAAATATAAATAAAAAAATTAAAAATAAAAATAATAAAAAATTAAGAAGATAAAAAAATGAAAGATCTTCCAATAATAAGGAATTTTAAAAGAAGGCGTATTTCAAGTCATGACCCAACTCATGGAAATAAAGATTTTTTAGTTATTAAGAGAGATGAGAAGAGGGTTATTGCGGATATCGGCGGGCCGGGTTGTATTGTACATATTTGGTGTACAATGGATTGCAGTTCAAGATATTATCTAAGAAAAGTAGTATTGAGAGCTTATTGGGATGGAGAAAAAAGTCCAAGTATTGAAGTCCCGATAGGTGATTTTTTTGGGATTGGGCATGCGATTTGTAAGAATTTTGTTTCGATGCCTCTTTCAATGTCTCCTGAAAATGGTCGTGGGTTTAATTGTTATTTTCCAATGCCATTTGAGGAGCGGGCAATATTAGAAATAGAGAACGAAGCAAAATCCACGCTATTGTTTTATTTTTATATTGATTTTGAACTATATGATAAATTGCAAGAGAATATGGGTAGGTTTCATGCCTGGTGGAATCGAGAAAATCCATGTGAAGGCGTTTCAGATGAACATTTTTCAAATAATGTGAGCTTTTTGTTGCAGGGTAAGAACACGGATTTTTCAAAAAATTATTTGATTTTGGAAGCAGAAGGGAAAGGACATTATGTTGGATGTAATATTAATATTCACAATTTAAGAGAGACTTCAGAACATAATTGGCCCGGTGAAGGTGATGATATGATTTACATTGATGGTTCTGAGCAACCAATAATTTATGGAACAGGAACTGAGGATTATTTTAATTCTGCATATTGTCCAACTCAAGAATATAATTCATTATATCATGGAATAACGCTACCTGGAGGTAAAAATTGGTCAGGAAAAATCTCTTACTATCGGTTTCATATATTAGACCCAATTTATTTTGAAAAATCAATAAAAGTAACAATTGAGCACGGACATGCAAATAGATTGGCTAATGACTATAGTTCAACAGCCTACTGGTATCAGATTGAGCCGCATAAAAAGTTCAAACTATTATTGCCGGTAAATGATAGATTACCTAGGAAATTACCTAAGGAAATAGTTTGAAAAAATGAAATATGAGACAAATATCAAACAAAAACAGTAGTTACCAGATTTAAAATTCTAAGAAACAAGATTTGAAAAAATATTCAAATAATAATTAAATTTTTAATATTGATTTAAAACAATTTTTTAAAATTTAAAATATTTAACTGCTTTAAAAGCTCATAAATATAAATATTGAAAAAATTTAAAGAAATTAATGTTTCATTTTTAAATATAGATCATAATTTAATTTAAAAAAAAATAAAAAAATATAATATAAATTAATAGACTTGAAAAAATAGGTCAAAAAATTATTATTTTTAGTGATATCAATGCGAGATGTATATATAGTAGATTATTTGAGAACAGCATTTTCAAGGTCAAGGCCAAGGCAACCTGAGCGAGATGTATTTAATTGCTATAGAGCAGATGATCTTGCAAGTTTTGTGTATGAGGAGCTTGTAAAAAGGACGAAAATTAATCCGGAAGAGATTGGAGATGTATTAACGGGGTGTGCTTTTCCAATTGGGGAGAATTGGATGTATGGTGGTAGGACAGTTAGTTTATTAGCTAAATTACCGTTAAGCGTCCCAGCAGCTGGAATTGATCGTCAATGTGCGTCAAGTCAAACAACAATTCAGTATGGTGCAATGGAAATAATGACTGGATTTTCAGATATAGTGCTTGCGGGAGGGATGGAACATATGACCCATCATCCGATGGGTGAAGGAGTAAAGCCAAGTCCAAAGTTAGGGCAACATCCTAGTGGTTTTGAAGCAGCGGTAGCAATTAATATGGGTTTAACAGCTGAAAAATTGTTTAATGAAGTAAAAGATAAGATAACAAGAGAGGATATGGATAAATGGAGTTTAAGGAGCCATGAACTAGCCGCAAAAGCTGTTGATGAAGGGTATTTTAAAGGAGAAATACTTCCCGTAGAGGTCACATTGGCAGACGGTACTAAAAAAATTATTGATGTTGACCAGTCCATTCGTCGTGGTGGGACAATGGAAAAAATGGCTCAATTGAAACCTGCTTTTAAGAGAAAAGGTAATATTACAGCGGGAAATTCGTCGCCCTTAAATGCTGGAGCAGCAGGAGTTATTTTAATGACAAAAGAGCAGATGGAGAAATATAACTTAAAACCATTGGCTAGAATAGTTTCTATGGCAGTCGCAGCAGTAGATCCAAGTGTAATGGGAAAAGGGCCCGTACCTGCATCGAAAAAGGCATTAGAACGAGCTGGGCTAACTGTAGATGATATCGATTATTGGGAAATTAATGAAGCTTTTGCAATTGTTACACTATATTGTATTGACCAATTAGGAATAGACCCAAATAAGGTAAATATAAAGGGCGGGGCTATAGCGTTAGGACATCCATTAGGGGCTAGTGGAGCTAGATTAACCGGGACTTTAGCTCGAATATTAAATCTCGAAAAAGGAAAATACGGACTTGCAAACCTCTGCGTTGGTGGAGGACAGGGAACAGCAATTGTAATCGAACGAGTAGAAGATTAAATACTATTTTATTTTACTCATTTTTTTAAAATTACTCGTAATATTAGTAATCGAAATAATTTTGGATTCGAATTAAATTTTCATAAATATTTGATGGTGGGAAACAAATGCTTTTAGAAAATATGACCTGGAAAGAAATCGAAGATTATGTGAGAAAAAATAAAGTTATATTAATACCTACTGGTGTATATGAGGAGCATGGTTTTCATCTTCCAGTTTCTACGGATAATGACATTGGTATGTATATATCAAAAAAAGTAGGAGATAATTTAGATTTAATTGTTGCGCCATTAATTCCATTTGGAATCTCCAGAAAAACAAGGGAATTCCCTGGTTCTATTATGCTACAATTTGAAACTTTTAAACATCTTATTGAAGATATTTTGATAAATTATTTAGAAAATGGTTTTAAAAAATTGATAATATTTTCTTTTCATGGCTCCAGCAATCATTTAATGGCTCTAAACGAAGCTGCATATACAATTAAAAGAAAATGGCGGAACGAGCCAGATGTTCATATATACATAATATCAAGTAAAGATATTAGTGATAACAGAATTTTTAAATTATTAAAATCAATTCCAATCCATTCAGGAGAATTAGAAACATCTATTATGTTATATTTATCAGAAAATCTTGTAAAAATTGATAAAGTTATAAAAGAAGAACCAAAATTTCCTGATTATGAGCTATTATTAACAGGACGCCCTTGGATGAAAAGTGGAGTCATGGGAGACCCTGTAAAAGCTACAAAAGAAAAAGGTGAATCTATTATAAAGTTTTTTATTGAAAATTTAACCAATAAAATTAGAAAAATTATTGAAAATTAAATACTCCAAGGGGATATAATAAAAAAATTATTCATATAATGTCCCAAGCCATCCTTCATCATTTCCTTTTTCATCAAGAATATTGAAATTAGTAACGACCAAGATTTCTTTTTTTTCTCCTTCTTCTTCAACAATTTTTTTTATTTTAATCATTCTTATATAATATATAGCATTACAATTTCTACATTTTACTTTGTAATCAATTATTTCCTTTTTTGATTCGTCAGACTCTTCTATGTTAATTTTTTTTTCAAGAAATTCTAATACAAATTTATTTTCCATTGAGCACCTAATACAAGCCTTAATATTTATTGGTTGGAATCCCCTTCTTCCTAATGGAATGTAAATTGTGTCTGGTAATTCATCAGCTAAATTTGCCATTTAGATCACATATACTTTGTAAATTTTTTAATTTGTTCATGAATTAAATTGTTTAATTATAAATTTAATTATATAAAAACAAAACCTAAATTGAATAAGAATTTAATTGTAAATATTAGTATCTAATTTAAAAAAAAACTATATTAATGGATAAGTTAATTTTTAAATTAAATAACAGAACTTGAAATGTGAAAATAGAAATAATATATTTATTTTAATAATGTATTCATTTTGTAAGAGATTAAATATACAATTTTGTATAGTTTGAATTTTTACTATCAGAAATTTTATATAAAAATTAATTTTTTTTTATTTACTTGGCGAAAAATGAATTACCTTAAAATCTACGGCTAATACTTTGAGAAAAAATCAATAATATAGCTTAATTCCAAATTATTATTTAAAGAATAGATTTTGAAGACTTTTAAATATTAAAGAGAATAAAATCTATAAAAAATAATATAGAAAAATAAAGACATGATAAGAGATAGAAATATATTTCAGATCATTTATCAGTCTCAATCTTTTTTAGAAAAAAAATTAAATTGTGATATAGTTATAACATGATTTCGGAAAAATTTAAATAATTATTTTAAAAAACCTTTATAGTTTAATCTAAGAAAAATGTGAAATTATGTTTCAATTTTTAATTTTTAAATGATAGTTAAATTAATAGTGAAAAATTATAAGATATTAAAAAGATATAAAATATTAGTGATATAAATGTTTAGGGCTACATATTCACCGAAGATAGAAGATTTGAAGAATAAACCAGTAGTTTTGCTATATTCAGGTGGGCTGGATACAAGTACGATGTTAGTTTGGTTGCAAGAAAATTATAAATGTGAGGTAATATCATGCACAGTTTCAATTGGTCAGAAAGGAAAGGATTTTAAGCAATTAGAGGAAAAAGCATATAGATTAGGCGTAAAAAAACACTATACAATAGATGCGCGTGAAGAATTTGTAGAAAATTATCTATTTCCAGCTATAAAAGCAAATGCTTTATATGAAGGTGCATACCCATTGCATTCGGCATTGTCGCGTCCATTATTAGCCAAATATGCGATAGAAATTGCAGAAAAAGAAAATGCAGTAGCAATAGCTCATGGATGTACAGGAAAAGGTAATGACCAAGTTAGAATAAATATTACAGCCTTTACATTAAATCCAAAAATAAAGATAATTCAACCAGTTGTTGAGTGGGGCTTTTTAAGAGACCAAGAAATCGAATATGCGCACAGCCATGGAATTCCAATTCCAGAAAAGTCAGTTTATTCAATTGATGAAAATATATTTGGAAGGAGTATCGAATGTGGAGAATTAGAATTTCCAGATAAAGAGCCACCTGCCGATGCATTTGAGTGGACTACTGACCCAAGAGAAGCGCCAAATGACCCAGAATATGTAGAACTAACATTTAAGAGAGGGATCCCAATTAAATTAAATGGGGAGTCGATGAATGGCTATGAATTGATCCAGAAATTAAATGAAATTGCTGGAAAACATGGAGTAGGTAGAATAGACCATTTGGAGGACCGAATTGTAGGGCTTAAATCAAGAGAGCTTTATGAAAACCCAGCAGCAGTTGTTTTAATAAAAGCTCATAAAGATTTAGAAAAAGGAGTATGTACAAGTCAAGAAGTAGATTTTAAAAATATGGTAGACCAGCGATGGGCATACATGTGTTATGCAGGATTATGGTTAAATCCATTAATGGATGATTTAAATGCATTTATAAATGAAGTAAATAAAAAAGTGAATGGGACAGTTAAATTGAAATTATTTAAAGGAAACGCCGAAGTAGTAGGCAGAAAATCAAAATGGCTACTTTATGACTATAAACTTGCTACATATGAAGGAATTTCGACCTTCAATGAAAAAGCTTCATATGGTTTCATTGAGCTATGGGGATTACAAACAAAGATGAGCTATCAAATAAAAAAACAAAATGAAAATGAAGATTAATAACTTACTTTTTAAATCTAAATAATTGGAATTTTAATGTAAATTTTATTTAAAAATATCAAATAAGTTAAGAAATTATTTTTATTATGGTTTAGTTTCAAATAAAATTAAATTTTTGTGAGATGTTCCTTCTATTACAGAAATTTTATTTATGAATAATTTATTGAATATATCTTATCCATAAAATTCTTAAAAATGATTAAAATGACTGAAAAGCCTTGGTCTGGTAGGTTTGATTCAGATATAAAAAAAGAAGTATTAGATTATTCTGTAGGAGACGATATTGATTTAGATAAAGAATTAATAATTCACGATATAATTGGAACTGAAGCTCATGATATAATGCTATATAAAGTTGGAATTTTGAAGGAACAGACCATTAAAAATATATTAACTGGGCTTGAGAGGATTAAAAAGTTAGTTTTAGAAAATAAGTTTATATTAGAGAAAAATTTTGAAGATGTACATATGAATATAGAAAAAGCAGTGATTAATTATATTGGAGAAGATGATGGAGGAAATATACATATTGCAAGGTCTCGAAACGACCAAATACAGCTTGATTTACGTTTATTTATGCGAGATAATATTATAGAAATTTTGGAACAACTAATAAATTTAATAGAATCATTAATAAATAAGGCGAAATCTAATTTAGATACAATTATGCCAGGGTACACACACTTTCAATTAGCTCAGCCAATTACATTTGCGCATTGGAGTATGTCACATGTAGATGCCTTTATTCGAGATTTTGAAAGTATTAATACAGTCTATAAACAAATTAACCAATCACCTTTGGGTGCAGCTGCAATGGCAGGTGTAAGTTGGAAAATTGACCGAAAATTAACAGCAGATTTACTCGGGTTTGATAGTGTTCAGGAGAATACATTAGATTGTATTTCATGTAGAGGCGAATTTATTGCAAAATTATTGAGTAGTTTTTCTATTTTAATGATACATCTTAGTAAAATATCCGAAGATTTTATCCTGTGGTCTACGAGGGAATTTAATATGGTTGAAATCAACGATTCATTTGCGACTGGAAGTAGTATAATGCCACAGAAAAAAAATCCAGATATCTGTGAGTTAATCAGAGCTCGCACTACTGTGCTTAACTCATTATTATTCCAAGTTTTAAATATAATTAAAGGACTTCCATCAGGATATCATAGAGACCATCAAGAAACTAAATATCCTTTAATTAAAAGTATTAAGATAGTAAAAGAATCAATATCAATAATGACTGGATTAATTAATACAATAATATTAAAAAAAGATAGGATGAATGAATTAGTAAATAATAATTTTATAGCTGCTACAGAAGTTATGGATTATTTAGTAAAACATGGAATTCCTCTTAGGACTGCCCATAATATAGTAGGAAAATTTATTAAAGGTCTAATAAAAAATTCAGTATATTCATTAAATCAAGCTAAAGTTGAAATATTAAAAAATCTTGTCAAAAATGAATTACAGATAGATTTAAAAATAACTCAAAAAGAATTTGATGATTTAATAAATATTGAAAATATTATTAAAAATAGAAATTTAATTGGCGGTCCTGCTCCAGAAGAAGTATCAAGAATGATAAAAGATAGGACTGATAAAATTCAAATTTATAAGAAAATAAATGAACAAATTAAAAATAAAAATAAGACAACAAAATTAAAACTAAATGAATTGGTTAAATCTATAATAAATGGAGGTAAATAATTGACAAAAAAGGGTACATGTCCATCATGTTATTTTGAAATAGAAGTTAATGATGATGTAATATTAGGAGAAATATTAGAGTGTCCTGATTGTTCTTCGGAATTAGAAATCATAGAAATTAAGAATGATGAAGTAGTTTTCCAAATTGCAGAAGAAGTCGAGGATGACTGGGGCGAATAATTGAATAAATTGGTTGTGATGAATTGCATTTTACTTTAATTTGTAATAAAATTAGCTGGGAAGAAAAAGAGATCATAAAAGCTGCTCGTAAGAGGAATATAGAATACGACATAATTTTAAATCATGACTTAGTACTTGACTTAGAAAAAGAGCATTTCGATACAGACATATTTCTACAGCGTTCATTGAGCTATTTTAGAGGATTATATATTAATGCAATTCTAGAAAACCAAGGATATAGGGTAATAAATTCGTTTCATTGCGCGCAAATTTGTGGAAATAAATTACTAACGACATTAGAATTAGTCAAAAATAAAATCCCAACACCAAAAGCCTATTGTGCATTTACAAAAAAGGGCGCTTTAGAAGCCTTAGAAAATTTAGGTTATCCTGCAGTAATTAAGCCAATAGTAGGTTCTTGGGGTAGATTAGTAGCACTTCTTAAGGACAGGGATTTTGCAGTTGCAGTTTTAGAAGATAGAGAAACATTAGGGCAACTGTATCATAAAATTTTTTACTTACAAAAATATATTTGGAAGCCAGCTAGGGATATTAGTGAATTTGTTTCCACTAGAGACGAGCCACCAAGAGATATTCGAGTTTTAACTATAGGTAATGAAGTAATAACTGCGATGTATCGATATGAAATAAAGGATGATTGGAGGAGTACTGCAACATTAGGAGCTCGTAGTAAGCCATGTAAAGTTACACCCGAAATGGAGAAAATTGCCCTAAAGGCTGCAAAAATAGTAGACGGAGAAATTTTGGGCCTGGATTTAATGGAAACAGACAATGGTTATTTAATTCAAGAAATTAACCACACTTCAGGATTTAAAGCAGCCTCTTGGACGACAGGTACTGATATTGCAGGTAGGATTATTGAATATTTAATAAAAGAATGTAAAAAATGAAATGATGAAAAAATGAGTATAGTTATCAAGTTAGGTGGTAAATTATTATCACAAGGAGAAATGTTCAATAATGTTATTATAGATATTGCAAATATAATTAAAAAGTCTAATAAAAAAATTGTTTTAGTCCATGGTGGTGGCCCGCAAATTAATCAAATGCTAGAAAAAATTGGTAAAAAACCCCGCATTGTGAAATCAGCTTCTGGAATGGAAAGTAGAATCACAGATAGGGAAACTGTCGAAATTGCTCAAATGGTCATGGCAGGCAAATTAAATAAAGATCTGGTAGCAAAGTTTGAATCACTACAAATTAAAGCAGTAGGTTTATCTGGAATTGATGGCAGTTTAATTAAATCTAAGAGAAAAAATAATTTAAGAATAATAGACGAAAAGACAGGTAAAAAGATCGCTTTTCACGGCGACTTTAGTGGGAATATTGAAGAGATTAATAGCTCGTTAATTGATTTATTATTGTCAAACAATTACCTTCCAATTATAGCTCCAATTGGGATCGGGCATGAATTTGAACCATTAAATTTGGACGGCGATAGAACCGCAGGTCATATTGCATCTGCTTTAAAAGCGGAAACATTATTTCTTTTTACTGACGTGCCCGGGATATTGATTAATGGTAAAATTATTGATAAATTAGGAAAAGAGGAAATTGAGTCTATTTTACCAAAAGTGGAAGGCGGGATGAGAAAAAAAGTTTATGCCGCAAATGAAGCGCTTAAAATGGGGATTAAATCAGTATTTATAGGTTCCGGGCTAATAGAAAATCCAATTTCTTCAGTGTTAGATGGTCGGTCAGGCACAGAATTATCTTGGAAATTTGTTTAATAAAATAATAGGAACGAATGATTTTGTTAGATGAAATTACATATATTAAATTATTAAAAGATGCATTAGAAATTTTTTCTCCTTCAGGAAAAGAAGAAGAGATGTCCCAATTTTTATTTAATTTGCTTCAAAAGCTTGGGTACTCAAATGTAAGGATAGACAGGATAGGTAATGTAATTGGTGAAATTGGTGAGAATAGACCAATTATTTTATTATCATCTCATTTAGATACAATTAATGACAACCTCCCTGTTTATGAAGATGATGAAAAATTATATGGAAGAGGTGCTGTAGATGCTAAAGGTCCATTGATGGCACTTTTACTTGGGGCATCAAAGTTTAGTAAAAAAAAATTGAATGGAAAAATAATTTTTGCAGGGATTGTGCAAGAAGAAATTAGTACAAAAGGAATTGATGAATTCTTAAACAGTGGGGTTCAAGCAAACTATGCAATTTTTGCAGAACCAAATAATACAAACAATATTGTCGTTGCTTATAAAGGGAGGGCATTACTTCAAATAGTTATGAAATCAAAAAAGGGTTCAGGTCATCCAGCAAGTGCATGGTTATTTGATAATACTATTGAACTTGCTCATTCATTTTATTTAAAAATTAAAGAGTTTTTTAATATCAATTACAGAGGTCGTACACCCTATTTTAGTGCAATACCTACAATTACTGAATTCTACAGCTCCGAAGGGAAAAATGTCATTCCATCAAGAGCTAAATTTTATATTGACCTTAGATTTCCAATTGGTATTAATTTTAATGATTTAATTTCTGGTATCAATAAATTAAAAGAAGATTTTATTAAGTCAAATAATTGTATTATTGACATTGAAATTTTAAGCCTTGTATTACCATATTCAACGGACCCAAAACAAATTTTTATCCAGAAATTATCAGAATCTATTGAAAAAGTTTTGAACGTCAAAAGTAAGTTAACAAGAAAAACTGGCACTACATTTATGAATGTTATAGGTAATAAATTAGGAATTCCAACAATAAGTATAGGGCCAGGAGACCCAAAGTTAGAACACACTAAAGAAGAATTCATTTATAAAAAAGAGTTTTTAAATGAAATTAAGATAATAGAGGATTTTATAGAAAATTTCTTAGGATTGCAAAATTGAAACTAGTAAACCTTTTTGTAAATGTAATCTATTTTCTGCTTGATCATAAATAATTGAGTGGGCCCCATCACAAACAGAATCTGTTGCTATTACATTCCTTCTAATGGGCATACAATGCATAAAAAATGAATTTTTATTGGTCAAGTCCATTAATTGGTCATTACATATCCAATTTTCCCTATATGGGATTCTAAGTTTCTTTTCTTTTTGAGGGTTGCCATACTCTTTTAATGAGCCCCAAGATTTTACATAAACAATATCTGCGCCGGCATATGCATCTTCTAAAGTATTTGTAATTTCAAATGAACTCCCATTTTTTGAAGCATTTTTTTTTGCAATATTAATTATTTTATCGTCTAGTTCAAAACCTGGTGGATGGACTAGTGTGACGTCCAGACCAAACCTTGTTGTCGCTAGTAAGGTAGAGTTAGGGACACTGACAGGTAAAGGTCTTGGATGATATGCCCAAGATATTACAAACTTTTTATTTTTAAGGTTATTCACTTTTTCTTTAATAGTCATAATATCAGATAGCGCTTGACATGGATGATATAAGTCATCTTCAAAATTTATTATTGGTATTTCACTAAACTTTTCAAATTCCCTTATAATTCTATTAGCTTCACCATATTTCCATTTAACTACGTTAGGAAATATTCTAATTCCAATCGCATCGGCATACCGTGATAAAACTTTGGCAGTGTCCTTAATGCTTTCACTTTTTCTTCCAACCCAACTTTTATCTGCATCAATATAAATTGCATGACCACCAAGCTGTGTCATTCCAACCTCAAATGAATTCCTGGTCCTTGTTGATGGGCTAAAAAATAACATAATAAGCGTATAACCTTCCAACTTTTTATGTATATTATATCTTCCCTTCTTAAATGTCTTTTTTAATTCAAATGCCTTATTTAAAACATACTCTAACTCATCTTTTGACCATTCTTGAGTTGTAATCAAACTTTTATTTTTTAAAAAGACCATTGACCTCACAATCATAACATGAATTGAAGTTATTAATTATTACCATAATGCATCTTTTGTGCGTTGTTCAGGAGTATCTTCAAATATTTCTTTTATCATATCACCAAAATTACTAAAAATATTTGTATCACCATTCCAAGTATCAATAATATCTTGAAATTCTTTCTTAAACATATCTTCAACAAATTTTAAATTACTAATTATTAACTTGTTTTTAATTCCTTTTTTTGACCGCGATATAAACAGAATACCCTTGTAGCCTTGAAAGATCGTCAATTTTGAATCACCCA
>Ga0164318_10005896_pt1 | contig 11857 bp, 8 predicted proteins | sample GuaBasSedimGuay9_FD_113734 | JGI IMG/M metagenome (GOLD analysis project Ga0164318, IMG submission 113734) | Subseafloor sediment microbial communities from Guaymas Basin, Gulf of California, Mexico - Guay9, Core 4571-4, 0-3 cm | ecosystem: Environmental > Aquatic > Marine > Hydrothermal vents >... | reverse complement strand
CAGACACAGTTAAAACCGGCCTTTTGGAAGAGAAACTTATCCGTATGGTAAAAAGATTCGGACTGGAAAAAAACTGCATTATATCCTCGTTTAATCCCTTTTCCATTAAGACTGTAAAAAAAATGGACCCTTCTTTTTCGGTATCTTTAATATACTCAAGGAGTAAAAAAATCCCCTTTATCTTAAGGTACGGTGCAGGCAGATTATTTACAAGCTCTTCGTTTATTCAACCCTACTATAAGCTTATTAACCCTTTAACTTTCTATATGCACTCGAGTATTTTTCATAATCCTGTTATAGCATGGACCGTAAATGATACAGAACCCCTGGAAAGGCTAATAAACCTCGGAGTCTCCGGCTACATTTCCAATAATCCCTCTCTCCTCCTCTCCGAACTAAAGAATAAAGATATTATTATTGCCCGGCCTGTGTAGCATTCCTGTGTAGCATTCCTGTGTAACTTGCCCCTGCAACTCGCCCGCGCAATTATGCATTATACATAATGTACTTCAGCACCCTGATGGTATAGTAAACTTCCGAGCAGACGACATGGTGAACAGTGGATCGGCCAGCAAGACAGACAGCAGAAGGAAACCGGCCCAGGACTTTACCGGAGCTTATCTGCTATCTCTTTCCCAAGGTCTTCACCTAATTTATGAAATGCAGCGGACAGGGCAGCGGATACATTGGAACCCAGAGCACTCTTTGTTTTATCCACAGAGAGTAAAATTTCTTTACTGTCTATATCTACAACCTTTACAAAACCTGTGACTTTAACAATTATAGTCCCTTTATCCTGTTCGTATCCCGAAATTTTACCATACCCGAAAATAACCCGTTTCACTTTTATACCGGCGACATTTTTAATGAGTGAAATAACATCATTATCATTCTTGCCTGCTATTTTCCACTTATCCACAGGAATTTGAGTAACATTAAATTTTACTCCGGTTAAAACTCCTAAAAGCCCGCTTTCTGTTTCTGCCTCATCTATAGGTTTTCCCGAAGCATCCAGATCTGCAACTACAATGCCCATTGGTATTTTTCGTGCAAGGGAGCCGACAGTAAATCTGAAAACAACCTTTTTCTTTAATGCAATTTCGGACAAACTGTCCACCATATCCTGAAACCTATCCGGAACATTCTCCAGCACTCTTAGGTAAGATGTTATGTCTATCATCATAGAAACTTTGGAAGAGCCCACAAACTGCGGAACAGGATGTACAAAGGAGGCATAACCTTTAGAATTAGTTTTTATAACTGCACTTTTTACTTTCTTTCTGCCTGTTCTGTTAAACTCTGTATACGAGACCCTTATGCTGACATCCGGTATGCCCGGATCACTTTCAACAGTTCCGGCAACTACCTTAACCTTAAAAGCTTCCGGCATAGGTTTCCCTGCAAAACCGGAAAGATTATCATTAAGTTTAATAAGGGAAATATTAGAGAGAGAATCTTTGGCCTTATTAATCGCCCGTTCAAACTTTATATCCGCATTTGCTATATCCGACTTAAAAGCTGCAGCGGATGCTTCCAAATACTTCAAAGACGCCTTGTAGTAGTTTCCTTCCTTCTTAAACTTATCACCTTCTCTTTCCGGTCTGCTTACAGCTTCTATTTTTTCCTGAAAGAGTTTTTCCAGTCTTTTTTTCTCTTTAAGTATTTCATTTCTATCGTACTCTGCAAGGATATACACTGTAACAGAATTGTCCTTTTTCTCTATCCAGCGGTCTTTAATTTGCAATCCTGTAATTCTCCCCGAACTTTTCGAAGTTAGTGTCTGGGTAATATCCGTTTTAAAGGTATTTAGAGAACCCTTCGCAACAGCAGTGGTCTCCGAAGTAATTTTTACTCCCATATAACGCATTATTGCATCCAGGACTTCTCCCCTGGCAATCTGTTCCCCTTCTGCCGTATCCCCCGTTTTACTTGTACCGGAGCCGGTGAAATACATGTATCTGTTATCGGACTGCGGGGGAGTAAACACCCATTCCGGAGCAGTTTTTAAAGAGCTCCCCCTGCCGCTTTTTTTCGCAGTCGTTGCACATCCTGAAATAAGCCAGGAAGCTATTAATACCGCCGAGACAATAAGGAGTAAATTTATCCCCAATTTATTTTTCATACCCTTCAAAACTTAAGCCTCCGCTTTTACAGATAATTTTTTACCCGCTAAACATCCAGACGTATAAACTTACATACGATTTTCCTGCCATTCCGGCAAATCACTTTCTATAAGCCGTTACTGAACGCCTCTTTTACCCTGGAGCGGGCTGTTTTTTCATCTTCACTTTTAGGCTTTACCTTTTTATCCATATCCTGTAAAGCCCTCTCTATTGCACTGTCTATCTGATCCTTGGGAACACAGTAGAGCAGGTAATACTCATACACATCTTCCACAGTACCGTCTACTTTTACTTTTCTTATCTGCCACCAGTACGAAGCCTTCCTGAGAGCGCCGGAATACTGCGCCTGGGATACACTCTTCACAACCTCTTCCATATAGGTTTCCAGTTTATCCTTATCGCCTGCCGCAGCACCCACAAACTTATCCTTTACCTTTGTGGAGACAAGGCGGGCTATTTCCGATGATGCTGTAAAACCCCTTGTCCATAGTTTTAAACCGTCAAGATCTTTGCCCGTCTCCTGGAATTTAAACACGTAGTAATCTTTCTCTTTAGTGAGAAGTTCATTTTCGTCCAGGAATACCCAGTCCGGTGTTTCCCGTGCACCGTGATACTGATCATCAATTATTTCCGGTTTTGCTTCCTGAATCATAGCCGGTTTCTCAACCTTGGGCGAACCGGCGCAGGAACTAAAAAAAACAGCAATTACCGCAAGAGGCAGAAAGATAAGTTTTTTCATTTTCATTAGTTTACTCCTATAAAATAGATATCCCTATAAGGCAACGCCTTATACCGCACATAACCATTGGTTACGTGCAGGCAGTACTTATTGTGTGAAATACAGAGTACACACCATAAAATATATACTACAATCCGGTATCAAAGGTTACACTTTTCCCCCTGAGCAGGACCTGCTCCATATTCTCAAGCCCCGGAATAGTTTCTGCAACATCGTAAATTATATCAATAAGATCCTCAAGCCCGCCTATATAATAAACATAATATTTTGTTTCCTGCACAGACTGTGACACAGTTTTTATGCTTTTCACCTTCTTTTTAAGTTTTCTTCGAAACAGATTCATTAGCCTGGGGTCGGATGTATTCTGGACAATTAGTTCGTATTTAATACCGTTCCGCAGAGCTTTGGCCATATATGCCTGAGCCTGCTGTATGGCTATCGGCATAGCCTTATAGACACTTGTTTGCAGTGCATTAATACGGGCCGTTCTTTCGGAAGCCGTACTGAATGTTTTCGGACTGTTCCACGGAACAGAGCCTAAGAGCCTGCCTGTAGAAGCTTCGAAAACTTTAAGAGTAATGCTTGCCTGGCCGTAGAAATTACCGCCGGATCTCTTGCCAATGGTAATGCCATCTATTTCTATGTAGATATCGGCATTTAATTTCTGGGCAATCCACTGGATAATACTTATAGATTTGCCGGTTTCCTCTTCATAGACCTTCTGCTGATCCTTTTTTAATTTTTCAATCTGGTTAAAATCAACTGCTTCCATAGAGTGTGATGTCAGATATTCATCTGCAATACCTACTGCGGCTTTCATATAAAATGGATTTTCCTTTGATTCCTCGTTGAAATAGACCATATATGTCATATTGCCGACATACATTTGTATTAATCGCTGTTCCTCCGGTGTTAAGGCTTCTTCCTCCCCGGAAACAGCGGCTCCGGCTTTACTAACAACACCCGAAGCGGCTATCGATGCAGCCTGTTTTTTCGTTTTGGCATTGGAAACGGCCGCGGCCTCTTCGGTTTGCTCTGCCTTCGTTTCCGTCTCACCTCCGAGCAGGCCGTTTGCCCTTAAGGTATTTTTCACAGCATCACCGTTTACAGCAACTTCACATTCAATAATATAACTGCTGCCTATTTTATCCTTCCTCAGCGTTTTATAGGTATCTGTAATAATAAATGCATTGGGATTCTTCGTATTATACAGAACCTCGTTTAAAACATCCCTGTTTGCCCGCTCATTGGCAACACCTATAATATCTATAACGGCCTTTCTTACCGCATCCATCTTTGCAAGATTTATTGCTTCTATTAGCGATGTGCTTTTCCCTGAACCGCTATAGACCTTATTTGCCGGAGGAACAGCAGATGTTTCTGCAGCGGGAATTTTAACAGTTGCACATGAAACAGCAAAGGCAAGAATAAGGATGAGAAGAAGAGATAAAGCCGCAAAAGATACCGCTCTTTTTAAAATATTCATTAATCCCCCTTTATATTTAAAAACCTTCTATCAAAACCTTCCATGTAAACCTTCCATGTAAACCTTCCATGTAAACCTTCGCATTTCCATTTAAACCAGCCACGAAAATCTTCACATTTCAATTTAAGCCTTCCATTAAAGCTAATATTTAAATGTTACCCCTCCGCCTGTAAATATACCTCCGTAACTCATTATTCCAATACCAAGCCATTCAAGATAGCCCAAATCCAAAACAAATTTTATACTATCGTTCAGCAAATAAGAAACCGTGACGCCTGCAAGACCTCCCACATGTGTTAACCTGAAACTATCACTGTTCATAGGAATAGAGCCGCCGATTCCGGCCCCTATTACCGGCACAAACTGGAAACGCCAGAGGTAAAGATTCATTTCACCTCCCACATACATGTTCACTGGCAGGCCGGAGTACCCGTAATCCATTAGAGGAACCTCCAACCCTAAAATCGGCCGGAATCTGTAGAACCCTCTTGTAATACTCTGCCTTACCCCAACCTGTGCATATATTCCATCACTTACTGCAGCATGGAAATACGGGGTTGTATCAAGCCCCAGACGAGGGATCTCCTTTACAGGATCCCCTTCCTCTATTTTCCCCTTTGTATAAATTACCTTTGCAACAGAAACTTCATCGTTAACTTCTTTCACAATAAGAAGGGCTTTTTCTTCTGTATATGATTTTCCGGACTTAAGAATACGGGCTCTTGTAACGGAATATTCATCACCTATTCTTACACCCATATCTTTTCCGAATTCAATAATAACGTCACCCCCTCTCACTTCCAGCACGCCGCTGCGCAGCTGAAAATCGGGTATTTTACGAATCTCAAAAACCAATCTTGCCGCTATGTCATTAACAGCTTCCTTTACAGCTGTATTTGGATTATCATCGTATCCTGTGGTTTCTATAGAAACCACAGATATTGTTCTTACCTTTTCCACATCCACAAATGTAAAAGAAGTTTTAATTACAGCCTTATACTTCCCTGAAGTCACTCCCCTTATACGCTCCAGATTAAAATACGAAACAGAGGGTATTACAACTATAAAAGAGGATATAAGCCTGTTCATATCGGCCTTTGTAAAATATTCTTTACCCATCTGCACCTTTTCCGGGATTTCTACATTTTCTTCCTTGTATTTCTTTATACTGTCTATAAATGTATTAACATCGTTTTCATCGAGCCGGTATGTCATTCCTATAACATTAAAACGCCCTAAATCTGTAAAAACCGCATTTATTTCATCGTCTATATTGCCTAAAACTCTGTTGGGGATACTCCACTGGTAGTAGCTTAATCTAAAAACAGCAATTTCTTTCTTTTTATACACAGACTCGCCGAATATAGCTGTCAGAGAAATCAACATTAAAGGTAAAACAAAACAGACTTTTTTTATATGCATGGAAATCTCCGTATCCATTCTTAAATTTAAAATACCAGTAGTACTGTACTTCTTAATTTATATAATATCACTGTTTAAATTTTTTTTCAAATAATTGCACTAATTAAAAGATTTGCATTCACTCCTTAAGATGTATAATATTTAACTATAGAATATATCTGTATTATTCGTTCAGGAGGCTCCTCTAGATGAAAACAAGGGCAAAAATATTAATTCCGGTTATCTCGCTTCTGGCAGCTGCGGGAATACTCGGTTACTTTATAATATATAACTCTTTTAAAGAACTTACTGCATATGAAATAAGAGTAGAAAAAGATTTAACCAATGCCCAGGAACAGAAAATCATAGGCAATTATCTGGAAGACACACGTCTGCTCATTAAAAGCGCCGGTGAAAAAGCTCTGGAAGAAGCAACCCTGTTTTCCAAAATACCAGGAGTGGAAGACGCATACAGAATTGCACTTTCCGGAAATATAAATAATGAGGCAGATGCTCACTGCCAGAAGGCCCGGGAAATGCTCCGTACTCTTTTTAAGCCGATTCTTAAAGGTTACAACAGTGTCGGGAAAGCTGAATTAAAACTGCACTTTCACCTTCCAAATGCGCACAGTCTCGTAAGGCTATGGAAAAACGGATATCAGATTATCCGTGACGGTAAAAAACTCGATGTTTCCGATGATATTTCACCCTTTAGAAAAACTATTGTACAAGTAAACACCCCCCCTTATGCCCCGATTAGCGGTATAGAGGTAGGTTTAGAAGGCCCGATAATACGGGGTATCGTTCCGGTGACAGCAACAGACGGGAGCCACTTAGGGTCATGCGAAGTACTAATACCCTTTCATAATGTTATCCAAAACTTAAGAATATCAACCAACCTATACTATGCTGTATACCTGGATGCCGATAAACTTTCAATTGCCAAAACTCTAAACGACCCGGGGAAATATCCTGTAATAGGTAATGCCTTTGTCCTTATAGGTGCTACAGATTCCAGCATTACAAGCCCTCTTATAAACAAACAAATCCTGGTAAATGCGCATTCTTCACGGATTACCAAACGTACCGGCGAATATTTAATTGCTGCCGAACCTATAAGAGACTACTCGGCAAATACTGTAGCAGTCTTTGTTGCCGCATACAATGTGCTGCAGCAGCAGACAAAACTTGATAATCTCAATAATGCTGCAAACAGAAAACTCTCCAACTTTAAAATTTTCTTCGGCGTCTTTTTTGCAGGAGTAATTTTAATTATTTCTCTTTTAATTTTTGTGCTCGTACAGTTAATGGCCGGTTCATTAATCAAAGCCGTACGTATAACATCTGCAGTTGCAGACGGGGACTTAACTGTAAGTATTAAAACAAGAAGAAAGGACGAAGTAGGCGAACTGCTGCGTGCCATGCAGAAAATGATCGAAGGGCTTGCAGAATTAACAGTAAACATAAAAAACTCAGCAGATAGAGTTGCAGAAACAAGCCGGTCGGTTAATTCATCGGCTCAAGGACTTGCACAGGGAGCCACCCAGCAGGCTTCTTCCATAGAAGAAATATCTTCTTCCATGGAAGAGATGAGCTCCAATATAAAACAGAATGCCCAGAATGCGGCGCAGACAGAGGAGATTACCAAAAAAGCCGCAGAACATATTAAAGAGGGAGGCGAAGCAGTTGCAGAAACGGTAAAGTCTATGAAGGAAGTTGTGGAAAAAATAGTAATAATAGAGGAGATTGCCCGGCAGACCAACCTCCTTGCCTTAAATGCCGCAATAGAGGCTGCACGAGCCGGAGAACATGGCCGCGGATTTGCCGTTGTAGCAGCAGAAATAAGAAAGCTTGCGGAGAGAAGCCAGAAGGCCGCTGCCGAGATAAGCGAGCTTTCATCTTCCAGCGTTTCAACTTCAGAGAAAGCGGGAACTCTTTTTGAAACCATAGTTCCGAAGATCGAACAGACCGTGGAACTGGTTCAGGAGATAAGCGCTGCAAGCAGAGAGCAGGATATAGGAACAGAACAGATAACAGAGGCTATTATAGATATGGATAAAGTTGTTCAGAACAATGCGGCTTCTTCGGAGGAACTGGCCGCATCGGCGGATATCCTTGCACGAGAAGTATCACAGCTCAAAAACACCATTAACTTCCTTAAGGTTAACAGAAAACCGCCGAAACAGCTAGAAGCCCCACAAACCCCGGCTACCATACACAATGAAGAAAAGGAAAAGGGAAACATGCCAAAAAGTTTTTTAGAGGAGGAAAAAAGTCTGGAAGATGAGCTTGATGAGGACTTTGAGGAATTCTAAAGTGTGCAGTTAAAGATGCAGCTGCAAACTATGTTACATACTGCGCCAGAATTTGTAATTAATCTTTTCTATCTCCTCCTGTTTCGGAAGGGGAAAAAACTTCGAATCATTCTGATCTGCAAACATAAATCCGTAACGGAGACACCTGTATGGGATACTATTCAATGAGCTGTACAAACTTAATCCCTTTGTACGTTTTTCAGGGTTATCCTTCATTTCATATACTGCATCCCTTAATTTAGAAGGATGCAGTGTCTCAATAGGCATACCCACAAATGGATGCTGCTTAATATCCTTTAAAAATTCATCTATATCAATATCAATCTGTGTATAAAATATCTTAGGCGCTCCTTTCGGGTTATTGGGAGTTGTTATAAATTTTCCGAATTCCATAAAGTCATAGTCGGTGAGGAGCAGCATTTTTAGAGGATCAATCTCTGCAAATATTCTTAAATTCCCCTTTGGATGCAGAACTTCATGTTTGGCTCCCGTTAATTTAAGAGTAACTGCATCCGGAGTTGTAAGGTATAGATTTCCAATTGCTTTAAAATCTATATGCTCTAAAACCCTATAGGTTGAAATAAACTTTGTTGCTTTGGGACAGCCGTCTGCATGAGGGACAAGCCCTGCAAGCCCTCTATCTATATCAAAATAGGGGTTCCTAAAATTAATATCTAAATCTGCAAATATTAACTTTCCCTCGTAATGCCGCGAAGGGCCGGCAACATCCCCGACATTATCTCCGACATTATCCGCAATTGTTGCAGGGTTCCTGGGGTCATCCTCCGGTATATCCGCTTCGACTTTTCCAACAAGGTCAGCCACCACATCGGCGGCTTTTGTAAAAATTCCACCTCCGACTCTGGAAAAGAGGGCAATAGAAGACGCGCCAAGGGAAAAACCTGCCAATATGGAAAGCACCGACCGGGCAAGAGAATCCAGGACAGTCTTTTCCACAGATGTGCTGTCTCCGGCGGCACTTCCTGATACAACTTTAAAAACAACAACAAATGTAAAGGAAATGCCGAGCAGAGCAAGCCCTACAACACTCATTCCCATAACAGTTCCGCCGGAAAATGCTACCTTAAAAGCTTTATTGAGTCCGCTCTTTGCCGCATATGTTGTGCGTGAGTTAGATGCGGTAGCTACTTTCATACCGATAAACCCTGCAAGAGCAGAACAGAGAGCCCCTGCTGCGAAAGACAGCGCCTGCAGACGCAAGACTCCTCTGTTGAATACAGCGAGCAAAACTGTTACAACAATTACAAAGGGCAGAAGAACACTGTACTCTTTAGCGAGGAAAGCCATGGCTCCCTCTGCAACATGGCCACCAATGCGTTTTAACTTCTCATCCTCTACAGGCTGTTTAAATATCCATAAAGTTTTAAAGAACGCAAGCCCAAGTGCGAGAATACCTCCGGCAGAGGCTAATAGCATAATATAGTTAAAATTCATTTTTCACTCCCCTTTCCTAAGCTTTACCGGATAACTTTTAGTTACCTTGGTAAAAACTAATGCTGCCGGGTCTTTTGAACATAAACCGGCCAGTCTTTCCGGGTGCTGTGTAAAAATAGAATTATAAAAAATATCACAATAATTTCAAGTTATTTTCAATTTTATTTCATCATTTCCGACTAAAGCTATACGTGTTTAATCGATTTCCGTATCCAGGTGCTCTACTGTTACATGAAATGTCCATGTCCCGTTACTCTGTTCCTCTGCCTGGACGAAGACAACATCTGCATTACCTTTTTTATCCGAATTCGCTTTTCCGTTATCCTGCGTCTGTTTTTCCAGCTTGTTTTAGTTTCGCTGCTTTTTTTCTTTTCCTCATTCCCGTTTGTAAATCCCCGGGCTAGCAAAACAAATAAAATAAATGTTATAAAGATATTCTTTTTAATCATATTACATATCTTCCTTAATTGATAATATATATAGTTTCTCTCTTAAAAGTGAAAGAGAAACCCATTCTTTTTAAGCCAGTTTCTCCGGCTCCTGTACTCAGGAAGCATTTTTTCTACTTCCCGCCAGAATTTTCCGGAGTGATTATGATGTTTTAGATGAGCAAGTTCATGGACAACAACATAATCTACAATTTCCGGAGGCGTCATTATGAGTCTGTAGCTGAAATTTATACTACCCTTACTGCTGCATGAGCCCCACCGCTTTTCTGCTCTTGTAATACTGATTCTTCTGTATCTAAGTCCATATACCTTCGAATAAAAAGCAGCACGTTTTTCTATAAATACAATAGCTTTCTTTTTATAAAAGGCAATAAATTGTTCACGGGCTGTATGCTGATACTTTCCGTTAAGAACAAATTTATTATCAAATTTAAGAGGGTTTCTGGAATTACTGTTTCCGGGATTAATGCTTTTGAAATTATCAACAAAAAGAGGGTACTGCATGCCAAGATAGTAGAAATGCTCACCGGATTTAAAGGTTTTCATGCTCAATCTGCCGTTTCTTTCTTTAATCTGCCTTACTTTCTTCTCTATCCACTTTCTCTTTTTACCGACAATTTCTTCTATTTTTCTACGGCTCAGGCCCAAAGGAGCTCTTACAACAAGCACTGCTTCACCTGTGATTTCCAGCCCCACAGACCTTCTTTTTGACCGTAAAAGTTTATCTATCTTTATATTTGCTTTTTCCGAGTTATCCATTAAATCCCCTTACTACAATGAGTATACTATCTCCACCCTTCATGGTCCCGCCTTGGTATTCTCTATATCTTTACATTCTATAATGCTCATTTGCATGCTTCAAGTAATATACTTATACTAAAGATAACATTACATTAAATTCCAAGTTGACTGCTTTACAATCTGTCTTTAGATTGATACTGTAACTTTCTGTAATTATGAATAATGATAAGTATGATGTAATTATTATAGGTTCGGGACCTGCAGGTCTTGGGGCTGCTTTCCGCCTTGCAAGACACTCAGAACTCAAAATTCTAATAATAGATAAACTCGTAATGAGCTCCGGAGGCTTACGTAATGACTGCAAGCAGAACTATACATACCCCGTCGGTTTTCCCGAAGGTCTCTGGGATAAAGAAAGGGCGGAACTTCTTTTAAAAGAAGTGGAAAAAGAACTTAAACCAGATTTCATGAATTTCAACAATATAGATATATACCAGCGCAGGGCAGAGAGGCTCGGCGTAAAGCTTCTAAAAATTAAACAGGCCCATGTAGGAACGGATAATGCCGTATATCTCATTCGCCGCTTAACGAAGGAACTAAAAGAGCTCGGAGTTGATTTTTCATTCAGGGAAAAAGCTATAACACTCAAAGGCAGTACGCTTATTACAGATAAGCGCAGGCTGATATTTCATAATATTATTGCGGCCCCCGGGAGAGCAGGTTTTGCATTTTTACAGAGATGGATGGATGAACTCGGAATTGAATATGCGGATAACATAGTTGATATCGGGATAAGACTTGAAACGAGAGAGGATTATTACGCTATAGTCCGCGACTACTATGATCCCAAATTCATATTTCCCAACAAGACAAGGACATTCTGCACAAATTCAGGCGCAGCCTATGTTGTAAAAGAAAAGTACGACGGCTATTACTCTGTAAACGGGCACTCCTTCTCTAAAAAGAGAAAAGCCAACGGCCTTGTTAACTTCGCCGTACTCCGTACAATTAAATTAACAGACCCTATTAGAAGCGGGCAGAATTTTGCATCTATTTTGGGCAAATCCGCAATGCAGGTGGGCGGTGGTAATCCAATTATGCAGAGGGTAGGAGATTTCCGTCTCGGTAGAAGCTCAAAAAAGTCAGAT
>Ga0164318_10005895_pt1 | contig 11858 bp, 10 predicted proteins | sample GuaBasSedimGuay9_FD_113734 | JGI IMG/M metagenome (GOLD analysis project Ga0164318, IMG submission 113734) | Subseafloor sediment microbial communities from Guaymas Basin, Gulf of California, Mexico - Guay9, Core 4571-4, 0-3 cm | ecosystem: Environmental > Aquatic > Marine > Hydrothermal vents... | reverse complement strand
GCTATTCTGGCTACCCTTATACTAAAAGAGCACATGACGCCACCTCGGTTTTTTGCTGTTGTTTTCGGGATAGTGGGCATGCTTATAATCCTAAGACCCGGTATGGGGGTTGTAAATCCAGTGTCACTCATTGTTCTGGCAAGTGCGATTTGTTACGGACTGTCACATACTTTGACTCGCAGAATCGCCGGGTTTGACCACCCGATAACAATTCTTTTCTATATGACCCTGATACAGCTTCCTATTGGCTTTTTCCTCTCCTTTAACAGCTGGGTTTCTGTTTCATTTTCCATGTGGCCCTGGTTAATAACCGTTGGTGTTACAGCATTAACTGGTCATTATTGCATGGCCAAGGCTCTGACAATCGCAGATGCAACTGTTGTGGTTCCACTGGATTTTTTAAGATTACCCTTGATAGCTGTGATAGGATACTTGTTTTACAATGAGGTGCTTGACCAGTTTGTACTGATTGGGGCTTTTATCATGCTGTTTGGTAACTTCCTCAATATAAGTGCAGAGCATAGAAAAGCAAAATCCTCATAATCATCTTATTTCTGGTTCTCATCAGGCGTGGCCCAAATAATATGTTCCTTGTTGACAAAGAGTGTGCGATGCCTTTGAGAGTTTTCTAATTCATCTTCGTATGTAGTGGCATTAAAGACAATCAGAAAGGACTCTCCATTTGTTCCTATGAGGTCAGACACACGGTCATGCCCTGGCTCCCGATTAATGTTTACCTGGCCGTTAATTCTGGTTCCATCAATAAGTTTAATGTGGATTGTACGAATATCCATTTCTTTTAGTTTTGACATTGATCACCTCCATGTTGATAATGAAAGAATAATTAAAAATTACTAAGGGCTGGGCCTGATGTCAACAGGAATGAAGGGAGATCCTGAAAAATCAGGCCAAAGTAAACAATTTTCAAAAAAAAATTGATATCTTGAAAAATTTTGATACTATACTGGAACAAGTGTAGTCATATGATTTTTTGTCTGTAATCTAAATAATATAAGGGTAACGCACATGGATAATTTTTCATACAAAGCAGTAATCGTTGAAGAGCCTGAAAAAAACAAGTTTATTCGTAAAATTAAAGATGCTTATATTGATGACCTGCCAAAAGGGGATATCCTTATTCGGGTTAACTATTCTTCCCTAAATTATAAAGATGCGCTTTCTGCCACGGGAAACCGGGGAGTTACAAGGCAATATCCCCATACTCCCGGGATTGATGCCGCCGGTATTGTTGAAGAAAGCTGTGTTGATACAATTAAAAAAGGAGAAAAGGTCATTGTTACCAGCTATGATCTAGGCATGAACACAAAAGGCGGTTTTGGGCAATATATCCGTGTGCCTGAAGAATGGGTGGTTAAACTACCGGAAGGGCTTGACTTAAAACAGAGCATGATATTCGGAACTGCCGGGTTTACTGCCGGTATGTCAATTTTCAAACTTATCCAAACCATCCGACCCGACCATGGAGATATCCTTGTCACCGGTGCCACAGGCGGCGTGGGAAGCCTTGCTGCAGGGGTCTTGTCTCACCTTGGATATTCGGTAACAGCGGTCTCCGGGAAAGCAGATACCACATTGCTGAATAACCTGGGCGTCAAGACCATCATCTCCAGAGATGAATTTCTTGAAAATATAAAACCGCCCATTTTAAAAGAACAATGGGCGGGTGTCATTGATACTGTGGGAGGAGACATTCTGGCGACAGCCATAAAATCAACAAAACAGGATGGGATCGTAACCTGCTGCGGCAATGTCGCGTCTCCGGACCTGCCCATAAATGTATTTCCCTTTATCCTCAGGGGGGTATCCCTTCTCGGGATAGATTCCCAGCATTGTCCCATGGCATTTCGGTCAAAAGTATGGGAAAATCTGGCCCGGGACTGGAAATTTGATTATCTTGATAACATCTATGATGAAATTTTCCTTGACCAGTTAGAAGATAAAATTGATCTAATATTAAAAGGTGAACTAAAGGGCAGAACTGTGGTAAATCTAAGTTAAATCTTTATTTTATCTTGACAATACCGGCAAATTAACCTTTAATTTTTAATGAAATTTTCGTTCCAAATAATAAAATCTAAAAAGGAGGATATTATGACAACCCCAGCACATTGCCCAGGTTTTGAACAATTTAAAAATTTACAATCTTTTTCATGCAAATGCCCCAAATGTGGCGCGTCAAAGGAAATTTTTTCAGATGAATTTGAAAAAACCCATAAATGCGACAAATGCGGAGAAGAGATAGATTTTACCTCCTGCACCTATGATGCAGGTTAGTAAATCTAACATTATCAACTGATAACATCCCGGGTTTTCATCCTTGAGCACACCCTTTTTTGTTCAAATGAATGAAACCCGGGATATTTGTTGTAATCCTTAGTTGTTTCAACATTATCTTGAGAAAAAAATGATTAAATATAGTTTTTTTATTGTTGCAACTCTTGTCCTTTTATCGCTGTTTTCATGCAGTACCAAGCAAACCCTTACTATCTAATATGACCTTACTCCACCGTTTTTTAACCGGCATAACGCTATCGCTGCTGTTGTTCATACCGGCTATGTTTTCCTGCTCATCCAGGGATAAAAAAGAGTTTTCAGAAATTCAATGGGCCCGGCAGGTGGAAGAAACCAGCGTAGCGGATCTGTATGCTCCCCATTATCAAACCGGGAAGTTTTTTGTTCCATGGATAAAGATGTCGGATAAAAGTTTTCTGGATGTATTGGGCTGGAAACTGTTTTCAAAAACAAATTATACAAATCAGGAAAAAGAATTTCTGCCCCGGGTGATTCCGGATACACCCAAAAGGCCTCAAAGACTTTGTTCTGGAGATGAATAAGAACACTGTCCATGAGATGGACTGGTGGGAAGAGATTGATCTCAAAAAGGGTTCAAAATTGATCTGTCTACCTGCCCAGCACTGGTCCTTGAGGATCAGCCAGGGAAGAAACCAGTCTCTATGGGCTTCCTATCTTCTTATAAACACCATCTGTAACGCTTTATTTTGGCGGGGATTCAGGATATTTTAAAGGGTTCAGGGAAATTGGCAGAAAATATCCTGGCATTGACTATGCATTTATGGCCACCACCGCATACCATCCCAGATGGTTCATGCATTTTCAGCATATGAATATTGAAGAAGCTATCAAGGGTTTTGAGGAGTTAGGTGCCCGCACTTTTATCCCCACCCAGTGGGGCACGTTTCATCTGGGAAGTGAGCCTGCCGGATACCCGGGCCTGGATTTAACCCGCCAGATAGAAAAAACCATCTTGATCCGTCCCGGTTTGCTATAATGGGTATCGGTGAAATCCTACCCATCACTTTCTTGCAAACAGATGTCAAATGATATAGTTTACGGAAGATAGGGTCCGGCAGGCTGTGGAAAATGCCATCGCATGAATGGAGATAAATACTTTGCTTTATTTTTTAAAGAATCTTATACGTGGGGGTCTGAGACGCAAAGGAATCACCCTTGTTTTCGCCTACCTGGTTCTTTTATTGATATCAAGCTTACTGATTAAACTTGTCGAACCGTCTGATTCCGCCTTAACCCGTTTTGACCAGGCACTATGGTGGAGTATTGTGACCAGCACAACTGTCGGGTATGGAGATCTGTTCCCTGTCTCCAATCAGGGTAAGGTTGTGGCGGTTCTTTTGCCAATGTTTATGGGTATCGGCCTTGGTGCCGCATTTATTACCCATGTCGCTTCATCATTGATTGAAAGGAAAGATAAAAAAATGCACGGAGAAAAAGAATACAAAGGAAATGGTCATATATTGCTGGTGGGATCAACCGATGAAACAGAACAACTGGTTGAAGAAATTCAGAAAGATGAGACATATGCTGACCAGGATGTTGTCCTTGCGGCTGATATATCAAGGCATCCTTTTCCAGATCTGGATAATGTTTTTTTTGTCAAAGGCCCGACCGATACCCGTCACACTCTCAACAAAGCCAATATAAAAGAAGCAGCAAGGATCATTATTCACACAGGGAATGATGAAGGGAGTCTGTTTGCCCTTATTAATGCCCTTAAATTGAAAAGCAGGAGCTGTAAAATTACGGTTCGCTGTATTTCAACCCAGTCTCTGGACACATTTTCCAGTGTTCAGGGCGATTTTCAAATCATCATGCAGATGACAGCTGAAATGATGGTACAGGCCATGCAGGATATGGTACATATCCCGTTACAGATCCTGTTGCGAAATGATGCTTATGAAGAAATATATTATGTGGTTGTCCCGAAAGCCGTCCAGGATCTCACCTGGTGGTCTCTGCATGATTATTTCAAGGAAAAATATAATCACCTGACCTTTGCCATGCAAACCGCTGACAAAAAGGTGATCGTCAATCCACCAAAAGAAGAGGTGGTTTCAAAAGGAGACGGGATCTGGCTCATAGCCCAAAAAAGACCGGTTAATATCACCTGGCCATCCTCCTCCTTGGTTTAATCAGTTAGATTCTTAACGGTTAATCTCAGATTTTTTTCCGAGTCTATGGAATTTGCCATCGCTTTAGCTGTTTTTTGAATCGTATCATTATCTAAACAATATGTTAATGCTGATACCAGTTTTCCAATAGTAAGTTTTGATCTCCAGATTGGTTTTGCACCCAAATGGGATAAATATACCTTCCGACCATGATAGAACTGATCAAGTATGTGGGGAACAATAATCTGGGGTACCCCGCATATTGCACAGGTGGCTGTGGTTCCGGCTCCTCCGTGGTGAATTACAATGGACATTTTTGAAAATAGTTTCAGGTGTGGATACTTTTGAATAAGAAAAACATCCCCAGTATTACTGAATTCGGAAAATCCTTCCCAAAATTTTGCGATTATAATTCGTTTTTTGACCATTCGGGCAGCCTCAACCAGCAATGGAACAATTCTTTTTTGATCTGTTTTTGGCATACTTCCAAATCCGGCAAAGATGGGGGCAGATCCCGCAGCGATAAAATTATCAAGCTCGGGCAGGCTTTTTGGGGGCAAATCCAGATGCATATACCCGGTTTGAACACACTTGTTTTTATTATCACAAGGAATTTTTGCTATTTGTTTATCAGCAGCAACAATTGTGTTTTTTCCTAAAATATGCTCCCATACATCTTTAATAGGGTTAAGGTCTATTTTTTTTCTGCCTTTATTTACCAGCAGGGTCAAGTTGAATTTATCCCCTATTTTTGCCATATCCCATGACAGTTTGTTACACCATTCGGGAAGCTGTTGAAATTGAACTACAGGGAAAGGGTGCTCCCTGGAAGGTAATAGTTGAGGCGTAAATGCGATATATCGGTATGGAATAGATTTAGCTTCTGCTATAGAGGAAAGGGCAAATACTAAGGATGATCCAATTATCAGGTCTTCATTCTTGATAAGTTCAGGCAGTATTTCAAACTGGGATATAATTTCCTGGCGGACAAAAGATATGAATTTAATGCCTGCTTTAAACGAGACAGCATCTTTCATATTATCTACAAATGCAGTAACATCTTTGCCAAGCATGGTATATGGGCACCCTAATTCTTTTGCCCAGGATTCTTTTTCGGGAGGTCCTGCCAACATAACATCGTGTCCTGAAGCTTGTAACGCCAATGAAAGAGCAAGCATTGGCTGGACATCACCCCTTGAACCACAGGTAGCAAGAAAAATACGCATTTTATATTTCCATATCTATTTGTGAACCCCATGTCCGATAAAAAGGTTGATCATGTCTTTAGCATGGTGACCTGATTGTCTTTTGAACTCGTGGTTTGACAATAAAGCAGAAATTTTATAAAAACAATAAAGCTTTTGTCTGAAGACAAAAAAGAAAAGAGGAAAAATGATCTGTTCAATAGAAAAAGAAATGATTGAAAAAACCATAGAGTTCCATCGGCATAACTGCCCGGGGCTGACCATTGGTATTCGGGCAGCAGAACTTGCAATGGAAAAATTGAATATCCACAATGCAAAATCTCCGGTATGCGTGGCTGAAACAGACATGTGCGGTGTGGATGCCATCCAGTTTTTGACCGGATGTTCCTTTGGTAAAGGCAACCTGATCCACAAAGATTACGGCAAGTCTGCCTTTACCTTTTATGACAGGGATGCACAAAAGGGTTTTCGAGCAGTATTCAAAGATAATTTTGCAAGGGATGAAGAAGACCGGGATATGCGAATCAAACGGCTTTTGCAGGCAGATTTAAAAGATCTTTTTGTAACTGAGGATGTGGACGAACCGCCTGTAAGACCTGCCCGGATACTGAAAAGTATCCAATGCGATGGGTGTAGCGAGATGACAATGGAATCCCGCATCCGGTTATTTGACGGCAAAAAACTGTGTCTGCCCTGTTTTCAGAACGTGGAACAGAAAATTTAAATTGAAAAAATTTATGAGATACTTATTGAGAATTATACAAACTCAGAAAGAAAAATATGGGCGGAACAAACTCTGATATCATCTTTTGAAACAAGATCAATATCATTTTCAAGAACCACCTGGACTGCTTTGACATCAGGAAAACGGGTTTTTAAATAATACAAAGGCCTGTTTATCTTTTGTCCGCTTTTTTTGCACTCAATAAAATAGATGGGTTTTGAGTCCTCAGTTATTACAAAATCCACTTCCCTTTTATCAATATCCCTGAAATAACGCAGTTCAATTTCGCGGCCTTGTGTATCCTGCATAAAAAAGCACCATTTTAAAAGGTGGCAGGCCATCAGGTTTTCAAACCGCTTCCCCATTTCTTTGATAAGCGTCCAGTCAAAATGATAATGTTTTGCCTCTTTTTTTACCGCTCTGATTTTTGGTGCACCAAAAGGATAAATTCTAAATATCATATAGAGATTTTCAAGCATAGTGATCCATCGTGTAACCGACTGGTGAGACACCTGCAAATCCAGTCTGAGTGCATTGATTGACAGGGGGCTTCCCACCAGATCAGGCAATCGAAATACCAAGTGTTCAATCAGCCCCAAATCTTTAACATTTTCAAGATCAGCCAGATCTTCGCGTACAAGCCTTGAACGATACTCCCTGCTCCACCGTTTTGTCTGCCTTTGGGACTGCAAAAAAAACGGTTCGGGAAAACCACCGTAAATTAGAAGATTTTCTATTGTTTCCCTGTTATGAACATCAAGCTCGGCAAAGGTTAAAGGTAAAAGCCTGTGAAAATGATATCGGCCCTGTAGAGAATCTCCCCCACGGCGATAATAATCAAGCCGCGCACTCCCTGTTACAAGAATTTGTATTTCATCCCCACGTTTATCATAAAGGCCCTTTACAATCTGCCGCCACCTGGAAAACTTATGAATTTCATCCAGTACCAGATAACCTGAACCTGCCGGGAACATTTCAGTCATTATTTTTTCCCGGTCCTCTAATGCGTCCCAGTTTATATATCTTTTTTCAGGATCAAACCCCGCCTGTTTGCAAAGATACTTTGCCAGGGTAGTTTTTCCTGCCTGGCGGGGTCCGCCGATAAAGACCATTTTTTGCTTCAGATCTTCTGTAATTGTTTTTTCTATATATCGATTTAAATACCCTGTCATTTTAACTCCAATCGGAAATTATTCGCTATTTTTTTCTGATGCAGTTAAATATACTCGCATAAAAATAAATTGTCAATCTGATACCTTAAGTTTATGAATTCAAAAACCACAGGGGTTCCCTGTAACCTCGCAAAGCAAAGCATTCAGTCTTTCGGTCATGATTTTTTTAAAAATAGGGATTTTTACCTATTGTATTCTCCTTTTACACTCTGTAAACTTATTTGAATAATTTAAGGTGATCAGGAAGAACAATGGAAAAAAGACTGCTCATAGTTGATGACGAACCCCGCATCACAGACTCTTTTAAAGTTATTTTTGAAAGCCGTGGGTACAGGGTCCAAACGGCTTCCAATGGATATGATGCCATTGAAGTTTTTAAACAGCATCCTTTTAAAGTTGTGTTATCCGATATCCGGATGGATGAAATGGACGGTATTGCCCTGATGCACGCCTTAAAACAGATTGACACTTTTGTTCAGGTTATCTTTCTTACCGGATATGCCACCATAGAAAATGCAGCCAATGCGTTAAAACAGAACAATGCTTTTGAATACCTTGAAAAGCCGGTCAACAATATGAATGATCTGTGCGAAACGATTGATCAGGCCAAAGACAGATATGATCATGAGAAATATCAGGTCATCCAAAAAGAAAAAAATGAAAAAGGATTTGCCATTTTCAAGGATATATTTGATTCAATGGATGCAGCCGTCTACGTAGCGGATATGCAGACCCATGAGTTACTTTATGCGAATAAAAAACTTGCGAAAGCATTAGGCTATGATGATCCACTAACCTTTGAAGGACGCAAATGCTGGCAGGTTATCCAGAAAAATCAGACAGGCCCATGTTCCTTTTGTACGAACAAAAGACTTCTTCATCCTGATGGGACACCGGGTGCCTCTTATGAATGGGACTTTTGCAACACACTCAATCATCGATGGTACACCATTGTTGATAAGGCGATTGAATGGTATGATAAAAGGGTCGTCCGACTTGAAACCGCTTTTGATATTACTGAGAAGAAAGAGCATGAAAAACTTTTCCGGGAGTTTGAAAAAGCCATTGAAACATCCAAAAAGTTTGAAAGCATCTCCACCCTGGCAGGCGGGGTTGCCCATGATTTCAACAATACGCTTTCCACCGTCATAGGAAATATTAACCTTGCCCAGCTCAGCTGTGCTGACAACGAGACGCAAAAATATCTGAAAGTTGCCGAGAAGGGTATTATGCAGGCCAAGGAAATATCCTCAAAGTTGATTACGTTTGCAAAGGGCGGTAAACCCGTAAAAACAAAAACGGATATTATAAAACTGATCCAGCAGATCCTTGAAAAACGTCTTGATTCTGAGGAAGTCACCTATTCCTTTGAATCAGATCCGATTCCCTGTGATTTTTATGCAGATCAAGGCCAGCTTAAGATGGCCATTGAAAATATTCTTCAAAACTCAATAGAATCAATGGATGGCAGCGGTCGAATTGATGTCTCAGTAAAATACCTTGAGCCGCCACAGAAAAATCCCCGGATTTCTATTGATATTTCAGATTCAGGCTGCGGTATATCCCGGGAGCATATAGATATGGTTTTTAATCCCTACTTCACCACTAAACCCTTTGACAGCCGGAAGAGTAAGGGTCTGGGCTTAAGCATTGCCTGGTCCATCATCTCCAGACACGGTGGAAACATTCATATAGAATCAACCGTGAAAAAAGGGACAACAGCCCGGATTTCCCTGCCGGTTTTCAAAGAGAACGGGATAGAGAAAAAGGTTGAAAAAAATCATGAACATCAGTTTGATGCGGTTTTAGATATTAATAGTGTCAGGATTCTGGTCATGGATGATGATGAACTGATCCTGGACGTAATCTCCCAGCTGTTGAAGCGATTGAGATATGAGGTGATCTTAGCATTGAACGGAAATCAGGCTATGGAAATTTTTAAAACTGCCAAAGCTTGTGAAAAAAAGATTGATATTGCTCTTTTGGATTATGATATAAAAAATGGTCTGGGCGGCATTGCAACCATGGAACAACTCATAAAAACAGACCCCTATATCAAAGGGATCCTTGTTACAGGACATTCAGATAATTCAGAAATAAAAAGATACCAGGATTATGGGTTTTCCGATATGCTTGCGAAACCTTTTTCCATCAAGCAGCTGGACCAAAAGATTCAAAATCTTATGGCATAAAAAATTTTAAATATAAACGGATCATTGTATTTGAAAAAGATTTTTATTTTTAATTTTAAATACCCGGTCTGCAATTCTTTTCACCTGGTTTTGATTGTGAGAAACAAGTAAAATTGTACAGTGTGTTTTTAGCTGCAGTAAAAGATCTTCAATTACTCGTGCAGCTGTTGTATCAAGACTGCTGGTTGGTTCATCACATAAGAGAATTTCCGGTTCAAGAACTAGGGCTCTTGCCAGGCACAAGCGCTGTTTTTGCCCGCCGGAGAGTTCCATGGCACTTTTATTCATACGGTCTTTTACCTCTTCCCATAGAAAGGTCTGCTGTAATGCTGTTTTAATTTTATGATTGATATATTTTTTATCCTGTATGCCGGCAAGTTTCATGGGAAAAGAGACATTTCTGGCAATTGACATGGGCAGAGGATTGGGTTCCTGAAAAATCATGCCCACTTTTCGCCGCAGGGCAGGCAAGGGCAATTCATGTTTCAATAAAGAAATATGCCTGTTATCCAAATGCAATATAATGTCACCGCTAACACGGGCCAGGGAAAGATCATTCCAAAGCATGTTGAAAAGGCTTAAGAATGTGGATTTACCCTGTCCTGAAGGACCAGTTATTGCGGTAATGCTTTGTCCTGCAAAACAAACATTAATATCTTTTAAAATCAGATTTTCTCCATAATAAAACTGGAGTTTTCTCACAATTACTTTGTCATCTGTGTGAATATTATTCATGTTTTAAGGTGTATTTTTTTTTAATTATCAGGGCTACAAGAAAAAGAATAGCACAGATTGTCAGCAGAATCAGACAGGCTGAGTATCCTTTTGATAGCTCAGCCTGGTCAGTATACTGATTGGACAGATAATAAATATAAAAGGGTAGTGCCTCATATTGAGACAATAAAGACGTTGGAATCCCAGCTGTGACCACCACACCGGTGAGCAAAATCACTGCTGTATCTTCAGCACACCTGCCAATGGACAGGATAATACCTGAAACAATTCCGGACATGGTGTGTGGTATCAGGACATAACGCAGATTCTGGAGCCTGGTGGCTCCAAAAGCCAGGGCTGTTCTTCGCAGATCTATAGGCAGGCTTTCCAATGAAACCCGAGTATAGTGAATCATATAAGGCATGATTAAAAAAGCAAGAGACATGCCGCTGATCAACAGGCATGGTCCAAAATTTTCTGAAAAATGCTGATGTATAAAAACCGCAGCACTAAAACCAAACAAGCCGATTACAATGGAGGGAATACCCGTTAAAACATCAAAAAAAAATCCAAGCGCCTTTTTTGAAAAATTTCCTGCATATTCAGCAAGATAAATACCGGTGCATATTCCCATTGGAACGGCAATACCAGTTGCTATAATTATCAGGCACAATGTACCGATAATGGCTGCAAATATGCCGTCAAAAACACGCTGCCTTCCCAAAAGTACCTGTAAAGGATCTGCAGTACCAAATATCAAATTTATATCAAGCCCGGGAATACCTTTTATAAAAAGATGTCCCAATAAAAATAATACCGATGAACTCAGAATAAACACCATGGTCCATGAAAACACCAATACTGTTTTTTCAAGGCTGTTGCCGGTCATATTGCAGGCCTTTGTTTTTTTTCAAAAATGCGTACAATAATTACACTGAATGCAGAAAACAAATACAGAGCAATGCCGCAGGCAAAAATAGAACGAAATTCCAGGCTGTCATAATCAGCAGCCTTGATAAGAGCAATATGTCCGGTAAGTGTTCTGGCAGGATCTAAAAGAGTTTCTGGTATGATAATAGCATTACCTGCCAGCATCAGGGCAATAAGAGTATCTCCAATAGCACGCCCCGTTGCAAGAACAAACCCTGTTGCCAGGCCTGGCAGAGCCTGGGGAATCATAACATATAATAATCTTTGAATTCTACTTGCCCCAAGCGCTCGGGCAGCCTGGATATGAACAGGGTTTACACCAAGAAGAGAGTCAACAAAAAAAAGAGTCATGACAGGGGTGACAAGAACCGCCAGCACACTCCCGGCTGCAAGTACGCAGAATCCGGCCCCACCAAGTCCTTCCCGTATAAGCGGCACCAACAGAAAAATGGCTGAAAACCCGTAAATAACCG
>Ga0164318_10005894_pt1 | contig 11859 bp, 7 predicted proteins | sample GuaBasSedimGuay9_FD_113734 | JGI IMG/M metagenome (GOLD analysis project Ga0164318, IMG submission 113734) | Subseafloor sediment microbial communities from Guaymas Basin, Gulf of California, Mexico - Guay9, Core 4571-4, 0-3 cm | ecosystem: Environmental > Aquatic > Marine > Hydrothermal vents >... | reverse complement strand
TGCCCCTGTTGTGACATCAAAAGGCACAGATTTATAAAGCCCCACTTATTTTCGGATTCTGTGTTGGTCGATATGAACTGATCCACTTTAAGAACAAGATTTATGCTGAACGTGTCCTTAACCGGTCGATCAAGGTCTACCGATGAGGGGTAGACTGAATCTTTGTTTAAAACCAACGAATATTCGGGGAACGCACTTGAAGTTTCCACTTGCGCCTTCACGTATGGCATGTCTTTAAAATTCCAAAACAACAGGTCGCCATCACCGGCATGAACCCCCAAAGCCAAGCCTAGAAGCAAGGAGGTGATCACGTTGATCTTTTTAAATCCTTCACAGAAGCACGTACTCATATATATCCCAAAAAAACGGGCACCGCAGGTTTGCCGCATTAATCCGCGATCCTACGGTACCGTCCGATTTCCATACTTCCCAATTAAAGGATGAGCCTTCTGCGAAACAGCAGAACGCCAAAACAGGAGAAAGCCACCAAGCCAATAGTTGCCGGCTCGGGAATAGTATTAATTAACAGATCATTCTCTGCCACGACAGTATCACTAATCCTCACTTCGTCAATCCGCCCGTCAAAGGATCGGAAAAACCCACTGCCGCCGTCACTATTGCCACTACTGTCCCAGTGCCCTGAACCGATGGTAAACCGATCCATGGTGCCTAAATTAACAGCTCCCGGAGTATCGGATTCACTGGCACCATTGATCCGCAGGGTTCGCGTACCCGTACCGGCGTCATATGTTTGTGCCACATAGTACCAAGTGTCTGCCTCCAGCGACGCCGTATGCAGAAGCGTTTGGTAGGCTGAGCCATTCCAGTAGGTTGCATCCATCTGGCCAAAAACGCCATTCGCTCTCAGACGGAGAGTACTAGTGCGTCCAGCGGTATCTCTCCACTGAAGTAGCGTATTAGGGGTGGCACTACTACCCCAACCCGAAGGAATCTGTGAAAGGTTGAAGAATGCTTCAACCGTCCAACTGCCGCTTGGCTCAAGTGCTGCGGATTGATCGGATCCATTTTGGAATTTCACAATATCCCCGTGGGAGTCTGAAGAAAAGTCCAACGCACCATTCGAATAACCATTCGCAGTACGAGTCGGATCGGCTAGCGTGTCGGTATCGGAATTGCCAACAACCAAGTGATAGTTGCCTCCGGATGAATCCAAGACGGCCTGGCCGCTTGTTGCGTCAAACTGCCAGTAGGCGATTGTGCCTGCCATAGCCCGGGAGCCTCCCATGCAAACCATTAAGGCCGCGAATAGTATTGTAGCTTTATTTCTCATCTCTAGTTCTCCTTTATAATTATGAAACACATCAAGTGTTCCATGTGACTTGTCACATGCTTCCGAAGCGTTTCGGATTAACTCAATCTGCCAACCTGTAGTCTTATTTGTCACCTCCTTCCTCTTTTGGTCTCTATCTCCTTTTAATTGGTATTGAACACGGGAGACACGGTGCCGAGTTTCAGAAACAATATCAATATGTTTCTGACATTATTTTCAAATAGAGTGCTTGCATCGACACTTCGAATGGGATATCCACGGACGGAGATGGAGATGGAGAAGAAGTCCTTCAATTGACCCTGACCCCATTTTGCGACGGCACCTGAATTTACACTAAAATTCGAGCGGCTTCCTCGAAAGGAGCCACGTATGGTTGTTGTTTTGAACGGGTTTGGGAACTGGATATTATTATGAAAATATTTTGGTTGGTTGTGTTGATAATTTGCTGCCCATTTGCTTTAAAGTCTTTTGGGGGCACTGTGGGCTATTGGAAATTTGATGAATCAAGCGGCTCAAGCATTTTAGACTCTAGTGGTAATGGGCGTAATTTGGTGCTTGGCAATACCAGTTCTGGTTCGGTAGGAGATCCTAGTCGTGTTCAAGGTTACTCTAATAAGGGTTTACTTTTTAGTTCTGATTTTGATGAAGTATACGGCGATGTGGTTAAATTTGACCCATCAGTTGAGCCTGCATATGCTCCTTTAACAGCTCCGGGTGTAGATTCCAGCTGGACTATTGAGGCTTTTATTAAGCTTAATTCCATCCCGCCCCCTTCCTCCAATACCGATCTTGCTCCTTATATAGTTTTTCAGTGGCTGGGCAGGATGTATGATGATCAAGATCGATTAATTAATGATGGAATTGAGGGGGAGTTAAGAATTATAAGATTTACCGACACCTCGGCAAAATTACAGGTTGAATATTATACAGGCTTGCCAGATAATCCAGTTGTGCGTTCCGACTATACCCCGAATCCAAATTCTCTGGTAACTCCTGTATTCTATGAAGGTCTTCAGGATATGCTTCTTGTTCATCCTACAGAACTTGTGGTCGGACGATGGTATTACATCTCTGCAAGTTATGATGCACAAGAAGGAACAAGATCGTTGCAGGTTGATGCGGCAGAAATTTCCGGTTTAGCCGTGCCTATGGATTTAGAAGAGAGTGTAATGCGATTGAATATTGGCGCAGGCTCTTGGGCCAATATAGAAGACGATCAAGGTTTTTGGAGACCTTTTGACGGTGTTATTGATGAGGTGCGTATCAGCGATACCGTTTTGAGTGACCCGAATAAACTTTTTAACACCCTTGATCACCAACCGGTGGTTGCATATTGGAAATTCGATGAAACAACCGGTCAGTATATCCAAGATTCCAGTGGATCCGGCCATGACATGGTTATTGGCAACGCCGGTGGATCCGACACGTTAGCCGATCCGACTCGTACTGCGAATGGTTATTCGAGTGGTGGGTTGAGTTTTTCTTCGGAAGATATCGGTAATGTAGTCCAGTTTGAAAATGCTGATGAACCAACGCAAGTGCCAACAGTTACCCCGACGAGTACGATGAGTTGGACGGTTGAAGCATTCTTCAAGCTTTCAGCAATTCCTGACAACTGGGGTACCGGTGATTCCCCTAACACACTGCTTCAGTGGGAGGATACCGCAGGTAGGGTCAACTTGCTTCGCGTTCGGAGGCAAACTGTTGATTCCGTAAATTACGGCCAAATGGATGCAACTTATTGGGATGGTTCAAACTATCAAACGCTTTTACATGATGCTTTGCTGGAAATAGAAACATGGTATTACGTGGCTATGACCTATGATGTGGCTACGGGCACACGCAAGCTGTGGATAGACGATGTCAGCACAAACGACACTCCGGGTGCTGTTAATCTGGGCACTCCAAAGCGATTTAGCATTGGTTCCGGCAGTTGGACGGGTAGCGAGTTTAACAGATCGTTTGATGGTATGATTGATGAGGTTAGAATAAGCAACTATTTGGTTCAAGGTAATGATATGTTGCTTAATAGTTTATTCCGGCCGGATAAAAACGCAAATTGGAACTTCGATGAAACAAGCGGCCAGCTGGTTCTTGATTCGAGTGGTAATGGTTATGATATGTTTCTTGGAAGTTCACCCCTTGATACAACAGGAGATCCAAGCCGTACCTCTAACGGTTATAATAATGGGGCGTTAATTTTCGACAATAATTCAACAGGTGATATTATTATGCTTAATCCTTTCGTGGATGCTGAGGTTATTTCCGCTATAACCCCTACAAGCTCCATGGATTGGATGATAAAATTTATGTTTAAATTAAATTCTATCCCGGATTCATGGGGCAGTGGACAATCACCGAACACCTTGCTTGAGTGGAAAGATTCAAGTGGTAGGGTTTGTATCCTGCGGTTGCGAAGGCAAACTGTTGATTCCGTAAATTACGGCCAACTGGATTCGACATATTGGGGCGGTCGGTTTTACGAGGTACTTCTACATCCAGCATTGTTGGAAGTTGATACTTGGTACTCCGTAGCAACGAGCTTTGAATATAGAACAAATCAACGTACCCTATGGATTGATGATGTTAATTTGAGCGTTATTGCAAATCCTGTAATACTTGAGTCTCCAGAAAGCTTCGTTATAGGATCTGCTTCAGGATTTAACCGATCATTTGATGGCGTAATTGACGAAGTAAGGATTACGGATTTGAGCACAGTAATTGAGTATATTCCCCTGAGCGGTTATTCGGTGCCGACGGGATTTCTGCTCCAATGGAACAGCATAACCGGACGAAGCTATTGCATGGAAGGAAGCACCAATATGCTGGACAATCCTGCATTTACAGTATTGCAGAGCAATATCCCAGTCGAAGCGGCAACCACGGAATTTATCGATACCAACGCAAACGGAAAAGTGCAATCCTTCTACCGAGTCTATATGGAGTAAACTTAAAACCGAGGCAGATTGTAAATCAAACCATCGGCTTTTCGTCGGATGTACGTTTTTTTAGAGGTTCCTTCTCGTTGATAGATTCGGCAGATCCTAGATACAGGTTTCGCATTTGTAGAGATCGAGAGAACTGCGGGGATGAAGAGAAGGGGCGGCACTAGTACCAACGTTTTCGGCCAGGCGGAAAAACACGGGTTCCCGTTTTATCGAAGTGCTTTCCAACGGGCAGTTGTCGCAATTCACCAAGGATGCCGGGCAGCCATTTGTGCGAACTGCCTTGATCCACGATTATTCCACGCTCATCCGTGACCACCACCAGATAACCTCCATACTTTTGGCCAATGTTCTGGGAAACAAAGTCCTGCCGGGTCAGTCGAACAGGGTCGCCATGGAATTCATGGATCCATTCATGCTCCCGAGTGGGTGTAAAACAACTCTTCTGACGATCCAACAGGATATAGTTGTCGCCACTGACTTCCTCGCCGATCGCAAAAAACTCCACCTTCAGCTCATGGTTGTATTCGCCCGCCGAAACCTGCTTGAGTCTGGCACCGAATATATAATCATGATCCGTTCGGCCAGCCCTCCCTTCGGCCTCCCAATACGGGGTGGACGTTTCTACGATGACTTGCGAGCTTGTTTTAGAGAAATCAATATTGAATTTTGGAGGCCTCGCAAGTTCGATGTATTTTTGGTCTTCTTCGGAAAACCGATCCAGCGGAATTTTTGCCACCCGCCCGTGTGCATCCTTCAGCGTCACCTTCCCGCCAATTAGAGTTACAAACTCCCCTTCCAGAGCCTTCCCTTCCTTTATGCTCCAGGCCCGGATCTCGTTTTTGACGGAGTCGGCAAACACAGGGGGATCGATAGGCTCCGGATTGCCGACGGCGATTTGGCCGGAAGTGTCATAGTCGCAAAAGACCGGCCCGTTTGTCGGATCGATCGCATCGGGAACAAGGTATTCCATTAGGGCATCAAGCTGGTCCAGCGAAGGCGCCGTCGTCTTGAACATGGGAAAGATTGTATCCCCATATTGGTTTATTTCATATTCCTCGCCTTTGACTTCGACCGCCAGCATTGCGGAAAAGCCACCGCCGTTCCCCTCCCCCAGTATAACTTCCATATCGAGCGGAACGCCCGCTTTCAAGGAAATCCAATCCCCCGTCGCGGCGAAAGCGTTCACCAGCCTATGTTTTAGATTGTCCCCCGAGGAGCTTTGCCAATGGGGTAGAATACGAGCGACATTATCCGGGTTCCACATACAGGCAACTACCTCTTTTCCGCCCACGCGAACCGCCATGAGCTGATCGGCGACTCCAAGAAACCGAAAGGTAATGTCTTCCTTGTGTACCAATTGCCCCGTGTAGTGCACGACCCACAAATAACCGGCGGTCTCGGGTTCGCCGAACAGGGGCGGGGCGATCGACGACATTACGGGTGGAATCATGAAAGAGGTGGCATAGAGGTTTCTGGGCGACTGGTAGTAACGCACAAGCTTCGACGGCTTCCAGCCGCTTGCAATAAACTTCCTCACGACTTCCAACTGCATGTCCGGATCCATGGGGATGTTTCGTCCACTGCGATCACGTTTTAAATCATAAAAGGTTCCGACAAAATCATTACCAATGGACTGTCCACTACCGAAAACACTGACATCGTCAAGATCGGGCATCATGTCGAAGCCGCCGAGGTCGCCGCCGAGGTTTTCACCCAGGCCGGACATTTCCGGAAGCTGGATGTCGGGCATGCTCGCGCGCCTGACCTTGGTAACGATGCGCGTGGTCGGCTTGGGCTTGGCGCTTTTCTTCACCTTCACCTTCGGTTTGCGCAGCTTCATCTTGGGTCGCTCGACCGCCTTGGGCGGCACAAACTTCTGCTCCTCCTTCTTCACGACCGTGAAGACCACCAGCAATCCAGCCAAGAAAAAGAGCGCGGCGTGGATCAGGATGCTCAGCACCACCGCGCTGGGCATTCCCTTGACCACTTTTTGGTTTTTTTTGAATAGCCGCTTCATCCAATCCCCTATTTAAGCAGTTGCCTAAATCACATTGATGTCCAGAACAGAGCAGAGGTCTTCCAGCGCGGCGCGGTTGTCGCCGTAGGAAAGAATGTAGTGCTGGCTCATAACCTTTTGGATGAAGTCTTCGGTGTCGCCGTCGAAAAGAATATCCAAACTCGGCAGCTGCGGCGCGGGCGGCGCCCAGCCGGCCTCCTCCCACGGGATTGGACCCTGGGCGGTGGCAGTCATGATGTGCATAGTATATTCGTTTCCGGTGTATCCCAGCCGCGCAAGGGTGGCTTTGCCGGTCTTGAGCTTGGAAACATTCAGCAGGCCCTCTCCGAAATCACCGAAGGCGTTGGGCATGACCGTCACGCGGCCATCGACGATCTCGCCCGGCACATAGTCGGGCACGCCCATGAGCGCCCCGTTTTCCATGAATTCGTAGAACTCGAGATAGGCGGCAACCTGCCCAGTCAGGTAGTGGACGATCAATTGCGTGACTGCGCCCATGCTATCGTTTTCCGGAACGGTGGGGATGGCCATTTCGTCGTGCAGCAGCGTCATGGCTCCGGCGGGGGCAAAGCCCATCAGTTTCTTGATGCCGTCGACATCGCAAAACGAGAAGGCATCGTAGCCGCGCTCTTCGAGCTTGCGGCGGATGGCCATGTAGAGCTTGACGGAATTCTCGACGGTTCCGGGTTGCGGCTCTTTTTTAAAGTCCCACCGTGTCCGAAGTTCCCCTGCCAGTGCATCGACCTCGCCCTCGTTTGTGGCGTCCATGAACTGTTGGAGTTCGAGCAGATCGAAATGTTCGATTTCGGGGCCGATCCGCCCCTTCAGCGAGATGCCGTCGTAGAGGGTTCCGTATAGGCGCATGTCGCGATATCCGGCCATGCCGATTTTTGCCGTCTTCAGCCGCTCGGCGGTATCCGCCGCCCGGCAGTAGGAGACGATCCGGTCGATGGGAAGTTCGAGGCCTCGGCGGTTTACGATATACTTGAAGGTGTAGCCCATGTCGGCCATCGGCTTGCGGAGCGAGGTGCTGCCCGCCTGATCCGCCGTGGTCACGAAGCGGTCGCCATCCTGCCAGCCGGTCAGGCCGAGAAGAACCATGGGCTTGTGCTTGAAGGACTCGATGACGGACATCACGGCCCAGTTGGGAATCCAGCCGGCAATGCATACGATCAATACGGAAAAATCCTCCTTGGAGAGTTCTTTAACCGCCCGGGCTGACTGCTCACCGGCCGGATCGTCCGCCACCGGGGCGGCCTTCACGAGATGCATCCCTTCAGCGACCAGCTTTTCCGCCACGGCGTCGCAGCGCTTGTCGATGAATTCGCGGGGGGTATTGACTTCTCCGAAGCCCACAAAGCCGACTCTAATATCCTGGTGTCCTTTCATTTTTATTCTCCAAATGTTGGTAGTAGCAATTGGTTTAGTTCGAGATATTTTCCATAGTGTTCCGCATAGGCGCCGACCGCTTCCGGGTTGGGCTGGACGGAGGGCTTGTACCGAACCATTTGCGCCACGGCCTGGCCGAGATCCGGATAGATGCCGGCACCGACTGCCGCAAGGATTGCCACGCCGAGGCAGGTGGCCTCCCGGGTTTCGGTCGTGCGGATTTCCCGGTTCAGCACGTCCGCCTTGATCTGGAGCCAAAGGTCGCTTTGCGCACCTCCGCCGATGGAGCAGACCGTTTGGGTTTCGATGCCGAGCGCATCCAGCATCTCTAGGTTTTCCTTCAGGATAAACGCCACGGATTCCATGATGGCCCGGACAATGTGGCCGCGGGTGTGTCCCAGCGAAAGCCCGTACAGCACCCCTTTCGCGGAGGGATTGACCTGCGGGCAGACGGCTCCGCCGAAGTGCGGCAGCAGAAGCAGGCCATCCGATCCGGCGGGAACCTGCATGGCTTCCTGGTCCATTTCATCAAAAGAGAGGTCTCCGCCCAGCTCATCTCGGAACCAGCGGAGGATCATGCCGGCGGTCGGGATCCAAGGGAGGAGCACATAGGAACCGGGGGTGGCGTGGCAGTACAGGCCAACGCGCTTTTGCGGGTCATGCACCGGCTTGGCGCAACAGGCGCTGATGGCCATTGCCGTGCCGGTTGTTTCGGCGACCATGCCCGGCGATATGTTGCCGGCTCCGACCGCCCCCGCAACCTGATCGATCGGTGTAGTTACAACCAGGGTATCGCGATGCAGTCCGATCTCCGCAATCACCGGCATGCCGTTTTCCCCGGAGTATTGCAACTTGGGAAGCTGGGTGCGCGAGATGCCCAGAAACCCGAGCATCCCGTCCCACCAGTCACCCGCCTGCAGATCGTAGTAGAGGGTGGACGGAGCGAGCGCGTGGTCGGTGACATCGCGACCGGTCAGCTTGTGGATGATGTAGTCTTCGACGAGAAGAAACTTTGCGGTTTTCCGGAAAATTTCCGGCTCGTTGTTGCGGAGCCATAGAATCTTCGATGCTGTCCAGCCCGGCACAATTTCCTGTTGGCCGGTTATGCGATAGACCTCGTCGAGATCGAATGCGGCGGCAATGGCTTCCGCCTCCCGGACGGCCCGGTTGTCGAGCCAGACGATGGCCTTTCGCAGGGCGTTCCCTTCCTGATCCACGGCAATCAGCGTTTCGCCCTGGCTTGTGATTCCAATGGCTGGAACATCGCCCGGAGCCACGCCCGAAATTTTCAGGAGGGCGGCAATCGTGGATTGTGTTGCCTGCCAATAGATTTCCGGATCAATCTCGACGATATCCGGTGCCGGTTTTTCGAGTTCGTACTCCTCTTGAACGATCCCAGCCGAGTGGCCAGCCGTGTCGAACAATGCCGCCTTGACCGCAGAGGTTCCGATATCCAAAGCCATTAGGTATTTCATGCGGTTATCCTTCGCTTTCGGGTTTGGTTTTCGCGAAGAGCTTGCCAATGGATCGCACGGTTTCATCCACCAGCATTGCGCCGCCATCGGAACCCACCTGGCCGTTGATAACCAGTCCACCGTAGCCGCCGAGCCTCTCCGCCCTTGGAGTCGGCAGGTAGCCCGCATATCCGGAACACAGTTGAACCATGAAGGTTTGTCGCGCCCGGCTGCGCGCCCTGATTCGCTGGCCATATTCCTGATAGAGTTCAAACGGATTCGTGGCAAATACCGCATCACCCAAACGAACCAGATGGACTTCCGCCTCGTGGAATGACTGGTTGTTTTGGTCTTCATGGCGCTTCACCACGGCCTCTTCGTTGCGGATGAGCACAAAATGGTGGAGCTTGTTGTCGTAGGGGCCGGGCCGGTTTGGGCATTTCTCGTTCGCGTGGACCTCGGCGCAGAATTCCCGATAGGCATCCTTGGTGGATTGCCCGGATTCAAGCTGCTCCATTGTGTGGAGCGCATCGTGGTATTCTTGGTCCGAAACGCGGCGTCGGGGCAACTGTAATTCCTGAACGGAGTGTTTAAGCGTTGCCCCGTATTCAATATTTCCGGCCAAGTGATCATAGGTGGAGGTTATCGTGGCCATTAGGCGGGAAGCAACGATATCCAACCCTTTCTCGCACCAGAAATCCAAGACGGTGTCCGCACGCGTGAGATCGCGTGGAGCCTGGTCGCCAGCCGGAGCAATCTGACACAGAACCCGGAACGTCTCGCCAAAATGTTCCTTGAGCCGTTCGCGCAGCCGACCCATGTAGTCGGATGAAACCACATAGGTGGCCTCCATGATCTGGGAGGGGCAGGGGACATTCACCACCACGCCGGTTGGCTTGCCGGATGCATCGAAACAAAAGAGCAGGTCAACCCCGGAATCCTCCCCGCCTTCCATCCCAATGAAATCATCGCGATCCGTGCGGCCGTACATTTCAGCCGTACCGTCCGCATAGGCCACGCGGCGGCAATGCCCGATCCGGGCCGAACCCAGCCCGTGCGAAATTCCCCCGGCCTTCCGGTTGTTCCAGGCTTCGAGCACAACGTGCTCCAGTTTCTCCAGAAGCATGCGACGGAATTCATCCACAGGCAAAGCATCGGGGTCTGTTTCCCACCAGTTTATGAAGACGGTTATGGCGGGGCCGCTATGGGTATGGATGGTGTTCAGAAACACTTTTTTGGGGTCGAAGGGAAGCTTGCCTTGCAACCGCTCCTGCAACGCCTGCTGGAACTCCCGGTCGAAACCAACAATATCCAGGGAAACCATGATGCACTGGTCATCCTCGTTTTCCAGTGCCCAAGCGACGGCTTTCAGTCGGGAGTGGATCCCCCGGGACACGCGCCGATAATACTGCCCTTCAAGCTCAACCTTGCGATCCGGCGTAATATCCGTTTCGCCCCATCCAATATGCAATTCCCCAGACATGTGTGTCTCCGTACGAGTGCCTAAAAACATGTGGCATCCCCCTGCGGGATGCCACACCTATGTGTTCCGGATGGATTCTCCAATTTCTAGACCGCGAACCTGCGACGAATCCAGAGCATGGCAACGCCGAGGAAGCCAAATAGGCCTATCGTGGCCGGCTCAGGGATGATGTTATAAATATACAAGCTGTCGGTGCCACCAGGTGCACCAAGAGCCAATTGCTTTCCATCGGGAGAGATTCCTATTCCATTAATTCCGGGATCAAATCCAAGATCATTGATCACCATGCTCGCCGATGCAAAATAATCTGAATTGGTAGCCGCTGCATTCGCTACATCAACACGGAACACATTCCGTGTTCCTCCATTATTCATGATCATCCAAAGCGAACCATCGGTCTGGTTTACCTCCAAACCGGCATCAATAAGCCCCAGTGCCGACACATCCGTATCAAGGAAAACGCGCTCCAGCGTTCCATCACTTGCTATCCGGGTGACAAATGCCCGATCCGTTCCGTCAAGATCGGCATGGTCGATTCCGCCACTATGGAAGCTATATATTTTCCCTTCCACATCACTACCCGCAATCCATGAATCTTGCACACTGCTTCCGCCCACAAGATAATCTTCGTGGGGAACGGCTCCGGTGCTATCTGCATACATCACAGAAAGGCCTTCGACGGTCGTGCTGTTATAATCGATGTCATAGAGAACCACATCGCTTCCCGTTGCATAGCCCCCACCAAAACCAGTCGGCACCATTTGGAGATTGTAAACATCGTCATCTCCCGATGTTCCTTGATGCTTTATCAACGATGTGGTTCGCGTTGGAGTACCCAGCGGATCAGTAACTTTAAATACCGCACCGGTAGATCCCCTGCCATCCCAAGGCTGAGAGACATAGAGATCGCCGTTGGAATCCAAGCCCATATTGCGGGCCTTGAAAAACTGCGGTGTAACGATTCTTTGAGCCATGGCTTGAGCCGAAGGATCAACGGTAAAGACATTTGCATGCCCCGGCCATTCCGTGGTATCGAGCGCATAAATGCGGGTATAATCCGTTCCCGTATATGAGGCCGGGTCATAGATCAACTTCCCCACACCGATCATCTGGGTCGAACTTCCATCACCAATGGTGAAGTGGGATTTCTGTCCCGAGACATACGTCCCATCGAAGGTCACTGCCGAAGCAGCCCCCGCCGCGGACATCGCGGCTAATACTACAATTAACTTTTTCATCCTGTTCTCCTTTTACCTACTCCTCCCAGGCAGCGCAGG
>Ga0164318_10005893_pt1 | contig 11861 bp, 7 predicted proteins | sample GuaBasSedimGuay9_FD_113734 | JGI IMG/M metagenome (GOLD analysis project Ga0164318, IMG submission 113734) | Subseafloor sediment microbial communities from Guaymas Basin, Gulf of California, Mexico - Guay9, Core 4571-4, 0-3 cm | ecosystem: Environmental > Aquatic > Marine > Hydrothermal vents >... | reverse complement strand
TGCGCTTTCCGTCAGCGGCCAACAGAACCAAAGCCGCCCTGTGCTGCCTGCAGGACTTATAGCCACAGCGATTGGACCCTACCTCTTCCCTACGCCTACGGAAAGCGCGCTTCTTTTGGTCCCCTTTCTTGTAAAGAAAAGGGACAGATAGGTCAGTAAAATAAGGAAATCCGCCGCTTATGTCCACAACTGTAATATTTTTGTGAAAGTTCAGTGGGTGACAAAACAGTCAACAGCACCGATTCTCGTCGACTGTTTTTTCTGTTCATTTGGTGTCTGTCCGAATCTGGGTTGAAACCACATTCCGTTGGAGGTGAAGATGCACAGATACTGGTGCGACGTACTGGTGGTTGGCGGTGGAGGAGCAGCTATCAGAGCGGCCATTGCGGCTAAAGAGGCTAACCCCAGAGCCAAGGTGGTGCTGATTACTAAAGGGGAATTCGGCAAGAGTGGAGTGACAGCCACCGCCTGTTCGGATAGAATGGCCTTTCACGCCACCCTGGCTTACACTGAGCCGGGAACCCAGGACAACTGGAGGTACCATGCAGAGGATATCTATCGTATCGGTGGCTGTGTCTCCGACTGGAACCTGGCAGTGATTCTGGCCCAAAACTCCGGCGCCGCCTTTGAATACTTAGATGGGCTGGGAGTTCCCTTTGTGAAACGCCCAGACGGCAGGGCTGACCAGTTCGTCACGGACGGCTCCAGGTACGCCCGTGCCTGCTACACCGGTCCCAAAACCGCAAACCACATTGAGGAGGCCCTGGTCAAAAAGATCAAGACTATGGATGTGGAGATATTCGATCACCTAATGCTCACAGAATTGATAACCTCTGAAGATGGCCGGCGTGTGATTGGGGCATTCGGACTTAACACTGAGGCGGCAGAATCCCTAGAGGACCGAGGGCTTTGCCTTTTTCAGGCCAAAGCGGCAGTGATGGCAACCGGTGGTGCTGGCGGCGCCTTTCGGGTGAATGTCTATCCTCCTGGGATGACTGGCGATGGCTACGCTGCCGCCTACCGGGCAGGAGCAGAGCTGGTCAATATGGAGTTTATTCAAATAGGCCTCTCCTCGGTGAAAACTAAACTGGCTTGCTCGGGTAGTATGATGCGTGCCATACCCCGGTTCGTCAACGAAAGCGGGGAGGAGTTCTTAGCCAAATATTTCCCCCCTGACACTTCCTATGAGGAGCTGTACAACACTGTCTTTGAAAAGGGTGCCAGCTGGCCGGTCTCAAACGAACACCGTTCCAATCTAATAGATATCGCAGTCTTCAAAGAGATAGACTCAGGACACAACGTCTATCTGGATTACAGCGAAAATCCCTCTGGATTTGATTTTGACTCTCTAAGTCAAACAAACCGAGGGAGATACCAAGCAGAAATCAAGGCTCGGGTTTCCTCTGGCGAGAGGAACCGATCTCCGTTCGACAGATTAAGGGAGATAAATCCCGACTCAATCGAGTGGTTAAAAGAGCACGATTTGGATTTGGCCAGAGGGGAGAAGGTGGAATTGGCACCGGCGATTCAGCACTTCCAGGGGGGAATAAAGATATCTCCTGAAGCCCAGACCAGTCTGGGAGGACTTTATGCAGCCGGAGAGTGTGCAGGCGGGCAGCATGGCGCCAATCGCCCCGGAGGCAACGCCCTGATGGACTCCCAGGTGTTCGGAAAAATCGCCGGCAGTCAGGCAGCACGGGAAGCAGAAACCATCCGTCTCCCTGAGGTTCCCCGGGTTCTGATCCAGCAACAGAGGCATAAGCTCGAGCAGCTTTTAGATATGACCCGAGGACTGGCAGCCGGCGAGGCAAGAATGGAGGTTCAAGAGATACTCTCGCGGGTTGCCAGTGTGGTCAGAACTGACCAGGGGCTGACAGAGGGATTGGCGCAGCTTGAGCTATTGAGGTCAAAAGGTCTTCACGCCGACCAGAACGGACTTGCTTTCGCTTTAGAAACCCTCAATATCTTCGATGTGGCCGAGATGGTTATGCGAAGCGCCCGCGTGCGCAGAGAATCCCGTGGCCCGCACCTGTTTTTCTCCTGCCCAGACGATGAGCAACCGCTGACCAGAGATGACCAGAGGTGGGCAAAATATATCGTTATCTCCAAAGGGCCAGAAGGAATGCGACTGGAGGTCAGAGAACCGGTGAGACCGAAAGAAAAGCTCCTCTCCGCTCTGAACGCTTGAGGAAAACCAGGCTATAGGTCCAGCCGTGGCAGGAAATCCGTGATGGATGAATTGGAATTCGGACATACGGCAAGAAGGAGACTCTATGGAAAATATCTATAGCCACCAATGAACACAAATTAATAAGAAGGTATCCATATAACTGAATTTTTGCAAAATATGCGATTGAGGTAATAAGGGACCAAAATTCTGTCTCTTGCTGAGCTATCTGTTGCTTTTGTTTATGATTCAGAATTTAGAGAAGATTCAATAGAGAAGCAGAAAAACCTCGGATGCTAAGCAAACATTGTAAATGGCATCCGGTCTGTCCAATGAGGAGATTTTGTGAGAAAGGAAGGTTAGATAAGAAGTCGGTAGATATTGTATTGTAAGGGGGATTGTGAAAGCTGTATCAATTACCAGGTGCAAGAAAGAGGCAAACCACACTGGGATTGGCCGCTTCCCGATGGAACCTTAGATGAGAAATTGCATGAGCGGACATGGAGATGAAGGCTAGCATTATCCCAATGTGCACTTCGCCCAACACCCTCTAAAAGTTCAGGTTAAAGCAAAAGATTCTCTCTTTTCGAAAAGTGAGTGGCTCTTCGGCTCCGCGAGCGGTTGATTGTCACGTATACGTCAGGCAATCTGAGGGGCTGCCCAAGCGAGCCGAATCTTTTGCCGATTGCCAGCGGGCTGTCCCACAGAAAATGCCTATGTCGAACGGCTGATCCGGACTCTAAATGAAGGGGGAGTTTACCTTCAAGACTATGAAGACTTTGCTGATGCCTACAACAGAGTGGGTGGCTTTTTAGTGGAAGTCTATGTGTACCAGCGGATTTACTCATCGGTGTGGTATCTAAGTCCAGCAGAGTTCGAGGCCAAATATTGCCATCATTTGATCAAAATTTGGTTAGAAGGGCCGAAAAACCGTCCAGTTTTTTGGGTTCACTACAATTATTGCTGTTAATGTTCAACATAAAAGATAATATACGGAGGCATATCAATCATGAAGAAGACAATATCAGGCATAGAGATTGAGTGTATCAGGGGTAATATAGCATCACAGCCAGATGTCACTGCTATTGTAAACGCGGCAAATGCCAGCCTTAGAATCGGAGGGGGTGTGGCAGGTGCTATTCATCAAGCTGCCGGCCCAGGACTTGAAGAAGAGTGCCGTCCCTTAGCACCTATCAAGCCGGGAGAATGCGTTATTACTGGAGGACATAGGCTTCCAAATCGCTATGTCATTCACTGCTTGGGACCAATTTACGGCGTAAATAAACCAGAAAATCGGCTTCTAGCAAATTGCTATCGCAATGCACTAAAACTCGCCGAAGAGTACAAGATAGATTCAATTGCCTTTCCCGCTATTTCCACAGGTGCGTTTGGTTACCCCTGTGAAGAGGCGACAGAAGTGGCATTCAAAACGATTATTGAAATCCTGCCCAAACTCCAACATGTTAAAAGGATTCGATTTGTGCTCTACAGTAACAGTCATCTTGAGATTCATGAAAGAATGTTGTCTCGCCTTTTGAGAAATGCTTCGGGAGAATAGAGAAATGGCAAAGCAACACGAAGAATGATTACACCTGAGATAATGAATATTTGACGGCGTAGAGAAAAGTGTTGTTAAGAAACTCTTTAAAATTGGTTATCATTTGTAGAATCAAATACCTTGCAGGGTGAGATATCCCCAATAGGGTTCATGTACAGCCAGAGGAGGCCTAAAATACAGAGAGTTAAAAAAAACAGCGGTAGCGAACTCAACAGCGTTGATATATCAATCGTGGCAGAAAATGCCACAGATAGAACGTATTCATCGTCTTTTCCTACTGACTCACTTGGCAGCGCCTGCCACCACGGAAGCAGATAATACGCTGCTCTGTGAATGTGAAGAGTTCTATTATTCTCACCCACAAAAATCAACAGTCATAGGGACAAGCTCCTCAATCAGCCGCCCATTAGCAACACAGAACCGATGTGCCACCAAAAATCTTTATCTCAGGGGCAAAGGGTAGAGATTCTGTCGTCAAATCAAATCCTTCGATGTCCAATGAATCCCGGTATCCCTGGGAGACATCCATTTTTGGGATCATAGAGAATTCAATTGTGACGATCAGCCCTAATGATATAGAGAGAAGAGGACGAAACCCGAGCGAAACAATGCAGGCGACCACCAATAGCGGCTGGTGATTTGCCGCTCAGGCGGCCCGGCGAACTTCGACTTGCTTTAGGAGGCGCAACGTTATGGAGAAAGATATGGGCAGCAAAGTGATTTGTATAATAGGCGCCGGAAACGGCGGTTCGGCCATGGCTGGCGATATGGCCCTGGCTGGACACCGCTGTCGCCTTTTCGAATTCCCCGAATACGCGGCCAACATCGAACCTATCCAGGCCCAGGGTGGCATTCGTGTGACGGGCGTTGCGCGCACCGGCTTTGCCCGGGTGGAACTGGCCACGACCAATCTTGCCCAGGCTGTCGAGGGGGCCGATTGCATCATGGTCACCACCGTTTCCCTGGCGCATGAACGCGTAGCTCGGGAATTGACTCCGCATCTTAAAGGTGGAGAGGTAATCGTTCTCTGGCCGGGCAGCGGCGGTACTCTTGTCTTTCGCAAGGTCTGGGAGGAAATGGGCTTTGAGAAGCGTGTGTACCTGGCTGAGAGTGTGACGTTTCCCTACTGCTGTCGGCGGTTGGAGGGGCCCGGAACAGTCAACATCCACCGGGTGGATGGACCAAACATGCTTTTGGCGGCTCTGCCCGCCACGGACACGCCAACGGTGCTGCGGGCGCTGGAAGGCACCTACGCCGATGTGGTCAAACCGGCCAGGAGCATTCTGGAACCGGCTCTCTACAATGTGAATATCATCGTTCATCCTGTGGGTGCGTTGCTGAATATGGGCCGGATTGAGTATTCCGGTGGCGAGTTCTATATGTACAAGGAAGGCCTCACGCCCTCGGTAAAAAAGGTAATCTATGCTATGGACGCAGAGCGCTCGGCACTTTTTAAAGCGATGGAATACAAACCCTACACCTATGACCAAATCTTTGCCGATTGCTTCAACATGACGGTTGAGGAGTTTGCCAAAACTTCCAGCAAAGGGCCATTCAGCATGAAAGATCGTTATGTAACCGAGGATATTCCTATGGGAGCAACCTTGACTGCATCTCTGGCCCGTAAGGCAGGCATACCCACTCCCACCTATGATTGCATGATTCATCTGGCCTCGATAGTGAACGACACCGATTATTACAGCGTCGGCCGGAATTTGGAGAATCTTGGTCTATCACATCTGACTCTTAAACAGTTTGAGGCGTATTTGCAGACGGGACGCAAGCCATAGTTCAACCGGCGAACATTTGAGCGGCTGCAAAGGCAAAGCGGGCCGCCTACCGGCGCAAGAAGCCGGCATAGTGTTCGAGTCCTTTTTGAGACCATCCCCGTTTCTCAGCCGTTTCAAGTCGAGCTTGCTGATGCCACCAAGCCCGCATGCAGCTTATGAGCAGGGCAATCAGCAGCAGCCTGGGTATGGTAGTGTAAACGAATGAAACAAACCATTGCCACATAGTTGAGGCGACAGGCAAAGCGCTCTCTACCCAAAATAGAAGGAGATGGCCTTTTTGCTCTAAAGCTCGCATCTGGCCTGCTGAGCGGAAGAATTTTGCGAATCCTAAGACATGAGGAAAAATTTGTCAACTGACAAGTTACAAGGGCGATAGTCGCCGTTTGAATTCTATCCATCCAGGACGGTATGAGCATGATAGGAGCTCGATCTTCGGCTTTGATTGAGAAAAAACGAGCAAACTTGTTCAACATCGACCTGGAAACCGGACAGATCACTCTTCTCATGGACCTATAGCCACTTGAACGGCACTGCCAGACTAAGTTGTTTAGTACTCGTATCAATTCGAAGCGGAAAGGCCTCACTTCTTGGTACGGCTGCAGGTTGCGGTTTTGGAACCTTGAAACGCTGGGTATTGAGGCCTTATGGGAAATGCCTACAGGGTTTCGGCGATCTTGTTCAACTGCCTTGGGCACGAGAAATACACCTGCCAGGGACTTGCGAGGACCTGCCGACCGCTTCCCAGTTGACTGCAGTCGCGGCTATATAGGATTCTAGGAGACCTGGGAGGCGCATTGGTTCAGCAAGTTTGTCCAGATGCCCACCGATGGCAGCAGAGCCACGAATGGCTGAAGGACATAGATTGAGATGAAGGGCCTTGAAAAGAATGCCAGAGATCATCAGCTTGGGAGAACTTTTGGTCGAGATAATGAGAACTGAAAGGGGTGTGTCGCTCAACAGAGAGGGGTTATTCGCCGGCCCTTTCCCCAGCGGCGCCCCCGCAATCTATATCAATCAGGCGGCCAGATTAGGAGCCCTCGCAGGATTTATAGGTGTCTGTGGAAAAGATGATTTCGGAAGGCTTATTGCGGACTGCCTTGAAGCCAACAGAGTTGACACCCACCGTATCAAGTTCATAGAAGGCTGGACCACAGGCTGTGCCTTTGTGACTTATGCATCAGATGGATCACGCCAGTTCATATTCCATCTGGCGCACTCAGCCGCCGGCCTGCTTGGAGAAGACGATATCGATCCCGGATATTTTAAGGACGTAAAGCTCCTTCACATTATGGGCTCTTCCCTTTCCGTCTCTGAGTCCTCAAGAGATGCTTGCTATAAAGCAATAGAGCTTACCAAGGAGAGAGGGGGATTGGTCAGCTTCGATCCTAATCTGCGGCCGGAGCTTATGCCAATTGACCAGATCAGAGAGATCTGCTGGCCCGTTAAACAGGCAGCCGATATTATCCTGCCCAGCGGGGAAGAGGCCTCTATGTTAACGGGTATAGAGGACGCGGGGGACGCTTGCAGAGAACTTCTAAGCTGGGCCAAGATAGTGGGACTGAAATTGGGCGCTCAAGGGAGCAAAGTGTTCACAAAAGACCAGGAGGTCGAGGTTGCGAGCATCGAAGCGGAAGAGGTAGATCCCACCGGTGCTGGTGACTGTTGGGATGCCGGGTTCACAGTTGCCTATTTGGAGGGACGATCTTTGGAGGACTGCGCCCGGTTCGCTAACGTAGTCGGCGCCCTATCCGTGACCAAACTTGGCCCGATGGCGGGGGCGCCCTCAAGGACGGAGGTGGAGAAAAGCATGGGACTGAAACCTCAGGCTGAAGAGCCAAAAGGACACTGAGCCACCCTGGCTGCCGAACCATAGCATGCTTCAGCATGATTGGACGACTCAGCCTGGGTGCTTTGGCACCCGGCAGAAGAACTCCAAAGGTGGGTGACCAAAAGCGATCGTATTTAGAGAAGACAGGTCTTTTGTCATAGTTCTGTCGATAGATTCACCAGAACGATTAATGAAATCAAGTAGGTTCCCTCAAATTCGGAGGCTGTGCCAAGGTTATATGATCGACTCGTAGGCGCAAACGATAAACTTCCTGTCCTGTGGAAATGAGACGATTGCATAGAAATCTGTAACTTTCCCACAATCATTTGGATAACTGCTTTGCAGTTAGCTACACGCCCGCAAGTCGATTATCGATGTATATAGAAATCAAGATGATATGGCCTTAGGATATTCCCTACAAGACCAAAGCTTAACTTTTCGATCTATAAAAGAGCGGGGAGAACTAATTTCCCCTTGACACCAAAGCCTAAAATCGGACAATTTGGGGATAATCGCAAAGAGAAAGCACAAAAATTCGAATAAATAACGCCTATTTCGCAAGACCTTGGTCTCATATGGGACAACTATAAATCTTATTTGCGTTACACGTTCCTCAAGCACTCGCACTTTGGATCATTCTATGTATATTGCCCGCTCAAAAGATATGGGCAAGACCTGGAGCCGCCCAAAGAAAATCACAGATTGTGGTGTGTTTCCTCAGTCACCAGGACTTAAGAATGGTATAATTGTTCTCTCCTATGGTCGCCCTGGTGTATACTTGCGTTTTTCAATTGATGATGGCAAAGCCTGGCGACCTACGATAACCTTACAGGGAGTGAAACCAGAAGGACTTACTTTAACCCAGATTCGGAAAAAACTCCCCGGAAGATTTTTCCATCTGTTGCACAGATTCTCCTGAAAAATGGCAATTTCGCAGAAAACGTGCTCTACCCTACCTTGAAAAGAGATTGTAGGAGGCGTCTCCAGACGCCGATGGAATCGGGCTCTGGAGAGCCCTCCCACAGAAATGGATATCTGATGTCGGCCCATAGCACTGCCAGCAACTCCATTTTTCCGACAGAATCCCTGCCTGTGTTAAGTAAGCCACGATTTGACTCCGTAAGTCTAAAGATTAGATCTTGGGTCCGTATTAAATGCGAAACATTTAAGATAGCAGCAGAGAACAGAATGTGGGCATAAAGGGGGGAGGGTCCTATAAGTAGAGAATTAGCCCTTTGCGATCTTTGCGACTTCTCGGCGAACTTTGCGGTTGGAAATGCCTTCCGATACACCCCCCTTTGTCTGTCGCCACAGGGACAAAATGTCTTTAGCAAATAAGACTGGCGATTTATTGGAAGTCCCTTTAGCGACCATATTTCTTTCCTATTTTTCACAAGTTTTCCGAATGTGGGTTTAAGCGAATACAAAACGATTAGGTACCGAGATACCTGCGGATATGCCGGACTTTTAGCAATAGGTTCTGACAAGTTCCTGGTAGTTTATTCAGATACCACTTATCGTGATAGAGAATGGAACCTTCGTAAGTGGACTATAATTAGAGAAGTAGATGTAAAGACTCTCAACTGAAGACAGAGGAGAAAAAACAGTGCGAAAGAAGAAAGTATTCACTGTGAGCAAGTTTGATGGTGTGGAGGTTGAGGCGGCGTAGGGGAAGACCTGTCTGAGCATCCCGTTCGCGTGGTGACAGAGGTTGGCCTGTCTCATTGCTACATCCATGGCTGAGGGCTACGGGCTGACACAAAGGTTTTTTTGTGAAATATGGCGTAACTATTATCCCTTTGTTTCTCAGGGGAAAACAGGTGAGACTGACACATTAATGGCAATCACGTCCTCTTTTGAATATACCAGGATAAGAATGGAATCGGAAAAATTGGACGTGGGGAATAGGTTCGATAACTTTTTAAAAAAAGGCAGATGAATACTATAAAAGGAGAGAGAAATGAAAGCATGGCATTCAACAAAAGTTCTTTCAGAAACGGAAAGAGAGCAAATTCATGAAAGTGTATGTCATGTTCTACAGGAAATAGGGATAAAGATTGAAAGCAAAGATTTTCTTGAGATTCTGGATGAGTTCGGCTACCCTGTTAACTATGATAAACAGGTGGTCTACTTCCCAAGCAAGGTAGTTGAGGAATATATCACCAATGCAGGCGGGAAGAAACGAACAAGAAGTGAGATTCACTTTAACGCGGGGGGATATCCGGCCAGGTATATTGATCTAGAAACAAATAGGGTGAAATACCATACTTTTCTATCAAGTAGTAATTTTAACAGAGTGGCTGATGCATTAGAAAATATAGATACGATGAATTGCTTAGGCATCCCTTCTGATGTCCCTCCACAAACTCAACCTTTTTACAAAAAACTATTAAGCTGGATAAACACTTCGAAACCCTATTTTTCAGGGGAGATAACCAGTGTAAAAGAATTACCCTGTTACATTGAATTATGCCAGCAATATTCCGAATATACGGGTAGGAAGATGAAAGATGTGGCTAATGTGAATGTTCATAAAGATTATCCCCTTTTTCTTGACAGGTCAAAGGCAGAATTGATATTGCAAGCTGTTAAGGAAGGCCTTTCTACTGGAGTGGGTTCAGGTATTGCATCTGTGGGAGGGACTGCTCCTGTGACACTTGCAGGAGCTTTGGTAATTCAGCTTGTTGACCAATTCAGTTGTAACATGATCAATAGGGCAATCTATAAGAGAAGTGATTATGGAGACCTGTCCCTGTTTTTCAACCTTGGGGTAATAGATATGAGAAATGGGCTTAACTGTACTTCTCGTCCAGAGGCATCGCTTCTTATCTTGGCTATGGGGGATATGGCAGATTTCTATGGAGCAGTTTCCCTTTCTATCGGTTTTGGGAAGACACAGGCAAAAACTATTGCTTCAGTTCAATCAGGCGTAGAAAGATTATCAGATTTTTTAACAGGAGTTTATGCTGGTGCTACCAGATTTGGTTCGTTGGGTATAATTTCTGAACCAGAGGGCATAAATTCAGTGGTCCAGCTAGTTATCGATAATGAAATTGCTGGATTACTTAAAAGGATTGCAAAAGGTTTTTTAGTAAATGAAGAGACATTGGCAGTAGAAGTCATAAAGGATGCAGGATATAAGCCAGTATTTTTGAGTCATCCTCATACTGCAAGACATTTCAGGGATGAGTTGTGGTTGCCAGAGATTTTTATTGGAGGTGTTGGATATGATAGATGGTTGGAAGAAGGGGCAAAAACAGAAATTGATAAGGCAAAGGAGAAAGCGAGAGAGATTTTGGAAACCCATCACCCAGAAGGCATAGATAATTCTTTAACACAGAAACTTCTTAATATAATTAAGAAATGGGAAGATAAATTATGAAAAGGAATATAAAGGGCTGGGTAAAAGGTCTTTATGATAAAGAGTGGATAAGATTTGCTCAAGATATTGCCCCTTTTAATCTGGATGAAAGTCTGCCTGGCAGACCTGTTGTAGGGAGATGGCCGGGTTATAAGGGAGGCGAGGTGCCTTATCCTCACGCACAATATGAGGGGAAGTATGTCCTGGGACTTATTGGTCTTTACCAGAAAGAGAAGGATGAGAAGTTGCTCATGCGAGCCAAAGAGGTAGCAGATTTTCTCCTTTGGTCGCAGTATGATAAAGATGGATATAGCAGGTTATCCCGGATAAAGAGCCCTCTCTGGAAATATGGTTGGCCGGATCATAATTTTAGGTGGAGGTCAGGGAATATTTATACCTGGAAAGAATACGATCCCATCCATCACGAGGAGGCTATTTGTATAATTTCCTTAGTGAAGGTTTTTGAATTAACAAAGGAGAGAAAATACTTGGAATCCTGTAAGAACTGGGTTGATTATCAGGTTCCACGATATGGTTTTTCCCCGGGAAAATGGGGAAATTACGAATATCATTTTACCTGTTATAATCCGATAGATGTAGAAGATAGAAGTCCTGGTAGGGATGCAGTGAATAATGTTCAGAGCCTGATTTCTATGGCCTTAGCCTCTACGGGGTACCACTTAAAAGATAAAAAAATGTTAGAGAATGCATACAAGCTGCTTATCTATCTCTGTAAGGAGCAGAGAGAAGATGGGTTTTGGCATTATTGTGGTAGTGAATGGTTTGAAGATTTTGGAGAAAACATACCTTCTCTTGGATATGAAGTTTGTTATATGCAGGGTCAACTCTGGGAGATGAGCATTGCAGTGGAATATTTAGAAAAATCTGATATAGGAGAAATTGCCCCTATAGAGGAAAGTATAGATAAAGGAGAGGAGTTTTTAGCAAATAACCGATTTAGAAAGTTGGTTAAGCATCCTACGAGGCGAAAGGATAGTGGATTTAAGGAGGCGTAAATATGATAATAGACTGTCACATGCATCTTAAAGGCGGAGATATTGAGCGGACAGAGTTCCCTCCTGCGGATATAGTTGAGGTCATGGATGAAGCAGGGATCGATCGAGCCATTCTATTTGCCATCTGTGAAACTACCGAGG
>Ga0164318_10005891_pt1 | contig 11864 bp, 8 predicted proteins | sample GuaBasSedimGuay9_FD_113734 | JGI IMG/M metagenome (GOLD analysis project Ga0164318, IMG submission 113734) | Subseafloor sediment microbial communities from Guaymas Basin, Gulf of California, Mexico - Guay9, Core 4571-4, 0-3 cm | ecosystem: Environmental > Aquatic > Marine > Hydrothermal vents >... | reverse complement strand
TTTTAATTCCATTGATAAGCATTCCAACAGACTTACTTTTATTGTTATAATAAATAGTTATACCTATTCCATAATTGAGAAATTACGAGATTTAAAACGTATATTTTCTCATATTATAAGCTTGAGTATAGTAGATGCACGAAGTATAGAAAAGATGATATGGAGTCGTCACCTTTCTGGTGGACTAAAAATTAGTTTGGGTAATAAGTCCGAAGACAGTTTTCACACTTGGGATTTTGCTCGCTTATTTAGCAAATACTTTAAGAGTTCGCATGGCTTTATAAATACTGCTATGTACAATTGGATTAATAATATTATTGAAATTGAAGATAAGAATATAAAAATTCGTAAACCTGAATCTTTAAGCATTAATTTATTTAATAGTTTAAATGATAATGAGTTATGGGTACTGCAATCATTTATTATTCATAAACAAGTAAATACTGCCAAATTATCAAAAATAACAGATTTGGAATCAAGTTTTATTAATAGAAAATTAATAGAAATGTTACGAATAGGAATTATTGAAGAAAAAGGAAAGGACATTTATGAAATAAGTCCTCTTCTTACACCAATGATAATTCAGTTACTTAAATCTAAGAAATACTTATAATGCAGGATCTAACCAAACATATATCCGCATTTCCATTTATAGGATTTGTATTAGGTGGCATTATCTTATATATGATTTTGCGCATTATACAAATTGTGCTTATTAGGTTTATTGAAAATTCCAAAATCATTTCAAAGATAAATAGAGTTTACAGTATTATTGAGCTCTTTATTGGCGAATTATATATTCTATGGACAATACCCTATTTTCTGAAAAATAGCCCAAGTATTGGAATCGTACTAAGCATAATCCTGATTACATCTATAGGGTTAATTTTTTGGTATGCAGGTAGAGATTTTATTTCAGGCTTTATTATTAAGTCTAACTCTGGATTCAGAATTAATTCTAGGATTAAGACCAATGATATTGAAGGTGTTATTATTAATTTTTATGCAAGAAATCTTAAATTAATAAACGATAAAGGCGAAAAAATAATTATACCATACTCTACTTTGATAAACAAAGATATTCTTGTTAAGAACCGTAATAAAACTCGCATTTCAAAGCATATTACTCTTAAAATTAATAATGTTGACAATTATAACACTCTAATAAAGGATTTACGTTTTATGATAATGATGCATCCAAAATCATTAGTAAACATTGCTCCTACTATATCCATATTATCGCATAAGAAAGGCGTTTGTAATGTAGAGATTGATATTACAGCAAGAGACAATAATGGTCTTACTGATATAGAAACCTACCTAAAGAAAGAGCTTAAAAACCAAAAAGTATAAACATGAAAAAAGGTTCAATTTTTAAGAAAATTGAACCTTTTGATATTTATCGTATTTATTACTAATCAATTGTAATATGAGTCCAGTTTTCACCTTTTTCAATTCGCTTCAATTGTGTTAATGTAATTCCAAATTCACGAGCTATATGCACATAAATAGGTTTTTTACCGTCTTTAGTACCATCACGCAGTTTAATTTTAAGATTTCTAACATCTTCTTCTGTTAATTTAGAATTCTTAATCTTCTTTTGATGATAATCTGGATCAGCCTTTCGATGAGCATACATGCCATCATTATCGCGCCAAGCAAGGTTCTCAAAGTAATTATTACTCCTATTATAATCTTGATGAATTACGTATGTTTCATCTTTACTTGGTGTATCAAGGAAATAATCAGCAACAATTTTATGAACAAAATATGTACGTTTTTTCTCGCTTTTTAATTTAATAACTAAAATATTGTAACCAGTTAGAAAAGAACCTTTAATAATTTTTCCACCCTTTCTACTAGTTCTAAAACTTTTTATTTGTCCATAATTTGAAATCTCAAACTTCTCATCAGGATGAATTTCTGAATAATCAAGCTTCACCCATTTTTCTTCTGCTCTACTCTTTTCCATAACAATTATATTTAAATAATTAATTTATAATATTTTACAAAGATAATCATTAAAACTACTAAATCGTGACTTAACGGTTTTTTAATGGTATAAAAAACATTATTTAACATTTTAGGCTCGTTAAAAATAACAATTAGTATACAATATGTAATTAATCAATCCAATTCCTTATTTATTATTAACATAATTTTCAATTTTTAGAAATCAGATACCAAGTGTTTTCATATATTTGCATTTAATATAAAACACTAAAAACAAAAAAAAATAAACTATGTTTAAGTATTTACTATCATTAATCATATTAACTTCATTAAGTTTTTTTGCTACAGCTCAAGAACAAGTTACTATTGATTTCAAAGCAGAAGTACCTATGGACGAGAACATTCGCCATGGAGTATTAGAAAATGGATTAACTTATTATATCCGTGCCAACTCAACTCCCGAAAACAGAGCTGAGTTTTTTCTTATAAATAATGTTGGTGCAATGCAGGAAACTCCTGGCCAAAATGGTTTTGCACACCTAACTGAGCACATGTGCTTTAACGGAACAACAAATTTTGAGAAAAAAGACATTATTCATTACTTAGAATCTATAGGTATGAAGTTTGGACCAGAGATTAATGCATATACGGTTTATGACCAAACTGTATATACTTTAAATAAGGTACCAATAGAAACTATTGAGAACATTGATACTTCATTGATGATTCTTTTTGAATGGGCTACAAATGTTACAATGGATACTGATGAAATTAATGCAGAACGTCTTGTTGTAAGAGAAGAGCTTCGTACTCGTAGCAGTGCAATGAGCCGTATGCGCGACGAAACTAACAAAGTGCTTTTTGAAAATTCTAAGTACGCTGTTCATAATATTATTGGAACTGTTGATGTAATTGACAACTCACCAGTAGATACCCTTAGAGCTTATTATAATGATTGGTACCGTCCTGATCTTCAGGCTATAATTATTGTTGGAGATATTGACGTAGACAAGATGGAAGCTAAAGTTAAAGAGATATACTCTAAACTTCCAATGCCTAAGAATCCTAAAACACGCATAGAACATCAAATTCCTAATCATAAAGGAATTAAAGTTGCTCTAGCTCAAGATAAAGAGGCACAATACTCTATCATTCAAGCTACATACAAAAAAGATGTAGAAAAGAATAAAAATCAAAAGTACTATTACGAAGAACATTTAAGTGCTTTATATGGCATTATGATTAATAACCGATTAGGAGAGCAAAGCCAAGCTGCTGACGCTCCATTTATGCAAGCTTTTGCCGGTTATAATTCAATGGTTCGTACAAAGGATGCTTATAGCTGTTTTGCTGTAACTGGAAATGATAAAATCAAAACTGGTTTTGAGGCTATCCTTATGGAGAACGAAAGAGTTAAGAAATTTGGCTTCTTAGAGTCAGAATTCGACAGGGCTAAAAAAGAATTATTATCTTCAAATGTTAAAGCATTTAAAGAAAGAAATAAGCGCAAAAGTGAAGTTTTTGCTAGTAACATTAAAGGTAATTACCTTACTAATGAACCTATCCCTAGTTCAGAGTGGGACTTTGGTTTTGTAACTTCATTTATGGAACAAGTAAAACTTGAAGAAGTAAATGCCTTAGCTAAAGAATGGATTGTTGATAGCAATATGGTTGTTCAAATATGGGCTCCAGAAAAAGAAGATGTTGATATGCCTACTGAAGCAGAAGTTTTTGCGATTATTGCAAAAGTTCATAGTGCTGAATTAGTTCAATATGTAGATGCTGAAGCTAATAAGCCACTAATAGCTAGAACTCCTGTTGCTGGAACTATAGTAAGTGAAGAAACAAAAGATGGTATTACTCGTTGGACATTAAGCAATGGAGTAAAAGTTGTAATCAAGACAACTAACTTTAAAGAGGATGAGATATTAATGAGAGCATATAGCGATGGTGGATGGAGTAAGACTAAAATGAAGGATGATGTGTCTGCTAAGATTGCTGCTGACGTTGTTGATATGAGTGGTGTTGGTGAGTTTGATAATATAAGCTTAAAAAAGAAGCTTGCTGGAAAAACAGTAAGTATTAACCCTTACATTTCGCAAATAACAGAAGGCATGAACGGTAGTTCTTCTATTGATGATTTCAACACACTATTAAAACTAAACTACCTGTATTTTACGAAGCCTAGAGCAGACAAAGATGCTTTTGAGAACTATAAATCACAAACTTCAGATCAGCTTAAGAATAAGAATTCTAATCCACAGCAAGTGTTTATTGACAGCCTACGTTTAAGCATGTCGCAACATCACCCTCGCAAAAGAGTAATGACTGTAGATATGTTAAATGAAGCAAAATTAAACCGTATTAAGTACATCTTTGGTGAGCGTTTTGGAGACCCTTCAGGATTTACTTTCTATTTTGTGGGAAATATAGATATTGATGCTCAAAAAGACACTATTCTAACATACCTTGGTGGACTTCCAACTGTTACTCGTGAAGAAACTTACACTGACCTTGGTGTTAGAATGCCACAATCTCGTGTTGAGAATCATTTTACTAGAGAAATGGAAACTGAGAAAGCAACAGTATTTATTGCATTTACAGGAGAGTCTAAGAAAATAAGTATTGAGGACGAATTAAATCTTCAGATGGTAAAATCTTACCTTGATAATAGATATATGGAAACTCTTCGTGAAGAAATAGGTGGTACTTATGGCGCTAGCGCATGGTCAAGCATTTCTCATAGACCAGTATCTGAATATAATATTGGAGTTTATTTTGATGCTGATCCTGCCAAACTTGATACAATGATTTATGTTGTATATAAGGAAATGGATAATCTTATAGCTAATGGACCTTCGGAACTTGTTATTAAAAACACTGTTGAGAATAAGCTTAAGGAGCATTCTGAGAAAGCAAAAGAGAACCGATGGTGGATTAGTGTTATCATGAATGATGATATTAATAATCAAGATTATAAGCATTTTGATTATGATGGGTTTTGGAAAGGTATTACACCAAAAAGTGTAAAGAAATTTGCTAAGAAGAAACTTGACAGCAAACGTACTGTAGAAGTAGTTCAAACTGTAAAATAAAATAATCTCAAAACAAACATATTTATAGCCCAGTTATTTATTTAGCTGGGCTATTTTTTTGTGTTATGAAATAACAAAACTAAAACCTAAAATACCTAACTTTGTAAAATGAATTTTAAACTAGAATCAGATTTCAAACCTACCGGTGATCAACCCCAAGCTATAGAGCAATTAATAAATGGAGTTGAGCAAGGTCAAAATGGACAGGTGCTTCAGGGCGTTACTGGTTCTGGTAAAACATTTACCATTGCAAATGTTATTGCAAAACTTAATCGCCCTACCCTAATTCTAAGTCATAACAAAACCCTTGCAGCACAATTATATGGAGAGTTTAAGCAATTCTTTCCTAATAATGCTGTAGAATATTTCGTTTCTTATTACGACTATTATCAGCCCGAGGCATTTATCCCAACTACCAATACGTATATTGAAAAAGATCTTCAGATAAATGATGAAATAGATAAATTGCGCTTAAGTACAACATCATCTCTTGTTTCTGGTCGTAGAGATGTAATAGTAGTTTCGTCAGTATCATGCATTTATTCATTGGGAAACCCTGCTGATATTACAAATAACATTGTGATGCTCACAGTAGGTCAGAATATTGATAGAGATTTATTCTTAAGGCATTTAGTAAATAGTCTTTACTCAAGAAATGAGATTGATTTTCAGCGAGGCACATTTCGTGTAAAAGGAGATACTGTTGATGTTCATCCTGCAAATACTGATTTTGCATACAGAATTAGTTTTTGGGGTAATGAGGTTGAAAGCATTGATGTAATTGACCCTATGAGCGGCACAAAATCAGAGAGTCTTAACTTTGTCAAAATATATCCTGCAAATATATTTGTAACAGATCAAAGCAAAATGAAGGATAACATATACCAAATACAAGATGATTTGGTAAAACAGATGGACTACCTAAATTCAGTTGGAAAACCTTTGGAAGCAAAACGTCTTGAAGATAGAGTTACTTATGATTTAGAAATGATAAGAGAACTAGGATATTGTTCAGGAATAGAAAATTACTCTAGATATTTTGACGGCAGAAAAGTTGGTCAGAGGCCATATGTACTTTTAGATTTTTTTCCTGAAGATTTTCTTATGGTAATAGACGAAAGTCATGTAACATTACCACAAATACGCGCAATGTATGGTGGCGATAAGTCACGTAAAACTAATTTGGTTGATTATGGTTTTAGGCTACCTTCAGCCATGGATAACAGACCCTTAGTTTTTGATGAATTTGAACAAATAACTAAGCAAACACTATACGTATCAGCTACTCCAGCTGATTATGAGTTACAACGTGCCGAAGGTGTTGTTGTAGAACAAATGATTAGACCAACAGGATTATTAGATCCTATTATAGAGGTGCGACCAAGCGGAAACCAAGTTGACGACCTACTTAATGAAATTGAGATTCGTGTTGAGAAAAAAGAAAGAGTATTAGTTACAACACTTACCAAGAGAATGGCTGAGGAGTTAAATAAGTATTTCTTAAATCTAAGTATTAGAAGTAGATATATACATTCGGAAGTTGACACACTAGAGCGTGTAGAAATTCTTCGTGAACTACGCCTAGGTAGTTTTGATGTATTAATAGGAGTAAACCTACTTCGTGAAGGGCTTGATTTACCAGAAGTATCGTTAGTAGCAATTCTTGATGCTGATAAAGAGGGTTTTCTTCGTTCGGAACGTTCTCTTACTCAAACTGCTGGAAGAGCTGCAAGAAATGTGAATAGCTTAGTTCTTTTCTATGGCGATAAAATCACTAATTCCATGCGAAAAACTATTGACGAAACTAACAGAAGAAGATCGATACAAATAGCATATAACGAAAAGCATGGCATTACACCTACACAAATAAAAAGATCTACAGACTCAATAATGAACCAAACTGCTGTTGCAAACTCACATATCGACAAGCAAAATGCAAAATATAGTGCTGCCGAAAATAGAACTTCAGTTGCAGCTGACCCAGTAGTAAAATACATGAATGCTAATCAGCTAAAAAAAGCTATTAAAAAGAGTAAGCAAAGTATGGCAAAAGCAGTCAAAGAGCTTGATTTTATTGAGGCAGCAAGATATAGAGATGAGATTAATGACTATAATAAATTATTAGAAAAATATAATTAATTATTTAGATTATAAACATAATTAAGACTACTTTTGTCGCCTTTAAAAAATACTTTATTATATGATAATATAGTTTTTTACAATACATACAATACTCTTAAAAATAGTGAAGCAATACATCAAACAATTACGCCGTAGGTTATATATATATCGCATACGATATATTAGTCCAAAGAATTTTATTATGATTCTTAGTGCTTTAGTTGGTCTATTGGCTGGATTAGCAGCTGTAGCAATTAAGAATGCTGTTCACTATACTCAATATTTAGTAGAAACAATAGTAACAACATTTCAGCTTAAATTTCTATACTTTTTACTCCCTATTATAGGAATTGGGCTTACAATAATTTTCATAAAATACGTATTAAAAAGACCTGTTGGTCATGGTATTCCATCTGTACTTTATGCCCTTTCTAAAACCAATGGAAAGATAAGAAGCAACAATATGTTTTCTTCAATTATAACAAGTGCTCTTACAGTAGGATTTGGAGGATCGGTTGGGCTAGAGGGTCCTACTGTATCTACTGGTGCTGCTTTTGGATCTAATATAGGAATAGCTTTACGACTTAATTACAAACAACTTATTATACTTTTGGGAGCAGCAACGGCAGCAGCAATGGCCGCTATTTTTAAAGCACCTATTGCAGCAGTAGTTTTTGCATTGGAGGTAATAATGATTGACCTTACTGTTGCATCAGTAGTACCCTTGCTAATTGCCTCAGCAACGGCAGCCTTAACATCTATGTTTTTTCTTGGAGTAGGAACAATATACCCTGTACAGATTATTGAGTCATATAAATTAGCAGAATTACCCTACTACATTTTATTGGGAGTATTCTCTGGCCTATTAGCAGTATATTTCACAAGAGTATATATGTTTATTACAGAAACCTTTGACGCAATGGAAAGTGTTTGGAAAAGGCTATTTATTGGTGGTGCTTTATTGGGTTTAATAATTTTCTTTTTCCCTTCCTTATATGGTGAGGGTTTCGAAGGTATTAACGCTGCTTTAGCAGGAAATACAGAACATGTGTTCTTCAACACATTCTACAGTAATCTAGATGATAATTTTCTATACACAATTGGATTTATTATTTTAATCTTACTTTTTAAAGTAATAGCTACATCTCTTACTTTTGGTGCGGGTGGTGTAGGTGGAATTTTTGCTCCTTCCCTATTCTTAGGTAGTAACTTAGGTCTTCTTTTTGCATATTTAGTAAATCATTTCAAACAGATTTCTATAAATAGTAGTCACTTTGCATTGGCAGGCATGGCTGGACTAATTGCAGCTAATCTACATGCACCATTAACAGCAATTTTCCTTATTGGGGACCTTACTGGTGGCTATCAAATGTTAATTCCATTAATGATTGTAAGCGTAGTGGCTTATTCCACTGTAAAAATCTTTCAATCTAATTCGGTATATACAATTCAGCTTGCAAAACGTGGAGAACTTCGCACCCACAACCCTGATACTAACATTTTAGGTATGATGACTATAAATAAGGTTATTGAACGTAATTTCTATACTGTAAATAGGAATCAAACTTTGGGTCAATTAGTAATGGTAATTGCAAAATCTCAAAGAAATATTTTTCCTGTTGTAGATATGGATAATAACTTTGAAGGAGTTATTGCTATGGATAACGTTCGTGAAATTATGTTTAATACAGAGTTATACGAAACAACATTTGTTTCTGACCTCATGTATTGTAATATTGAGGTGATAAATATGAATGACACTATGAATAATATTGCTGAGAAATTTCATAAATCATCAAATTACAATATCCCTGTAGTTGACAATGGCAAATATGTTGGATTTGTATCAAGAGCAAACGTATTTTCTACCTATCGAAAGATGTTGAAATATTTTGCTGAAGATTAGTATAATTAATTCTAACTTTGTAAATAATATAAATATATAATCAAAAGGCATTTGTGACAAATAATAATTTGACTTATTATTACTTCTTGGAGAGATATTTTAACATAAAACATATCAAATGAGATTAACGTTTTTGGGCACCGGAACCTCACAAGGCATACCTGTAATAGGCTGCAAATGTGCTATCTGCCAAAGCGATAATGAAAAAGATAAACGACTAAGGAGCTCTGTTTTAATAGAAAATGAAGATGATATTTTCACAATTGACGCAGGCCCAGATTTCAGACAACAGTTATTAAAACAAAATACAGATAAGCTTTCTGCTGTACTAATCACTCATGGACATAAAGATCATATTGGTGGACTCGACGACATAAGAGCCTTTAACTACCTACAAAAAGAACCAATGAATATATGGGCAGATAAGTCTGCTATTGATAGCATAAAAAAGGAATTCCATTATGCATTTGCTAAAAAAAGAAATCCCGGACTTCCTAGTTTCAACCTCAAGGAAATAACGGAAGAGAAAATAATTATTGGCAACACAACAATAACACCCATAGCATTATTGCACCATAAACTAAGCGTTAAAGCTTTTAGATTAAATGACTTAACATATATTACTGATGCTAATTTTATCCCTAAAGAATCCTATGAATTGCTCAAAGGCACAAAGATTCTCATAATAAATGCATTACGTAAGGAGAAGCATATTTCTCATTTTAATTTAGAAGAAGCTTTAGAAGTAATAAAGAAAGTAAATCCAAATAAGGCATATATTACACATATTAGTCATTTAATGGGTACTCATAATGAGACAAGTATAGAACTACCAAATAATGTGAGTTTTGCTTATGATGGTTTAAGAATTGAATTCTAATGAAAAAAGTAGAGAAAAGACTTATTGTAATTGCAGGACCAACAGCTGTTGGCAAAACTAGCTATGCCATAAAACTAGCACAGGAGTATAATACTGAAATTATATCTACCGATTCGCGACAATTTTATAGGGAATTGCAAATTGGGACTGCTGCTCCTACTGAAGAGGAATTAAATGCGGCACCACATCATTTTATTGGCAATCTTTCTATTCACAATTACTATAATGTATCCATTTATGAAAAAGAAGCCATAAAAAAAATAGAAGAACTATTTAAGACTCATGATACTGTAATTGCAGTTGGAGGCTCAGGTTTGTATATTGATGCACTATGCTATGGTATAGATAATTTGCCTGATGCCGAGCCTAAACTACGACAAGAGATAAAAGATAAATTTGCTACTTATGGCATTGAATACCTTCAGGATGAAGTTCGCAGATTAGACCCTGACTATTTTGCAAAGGCTGATATAAACAATCATAAAAGGCTTCAAAGAGCTCTTGAAGTTTGCATACAAACTGGCAAAACATACTCATCGCAACGTACTGAAAAAAAAATTAAAAGAAATTTTAAAATAGAGAAGATTGTAATGAATATGCCTAGAGAAATCCTTTACGATAGAATAAATAAACGTGTTGATATTATGGTTGAAGAAGGGCTTATTGAAGAAGTAAAAGGGCTTATTCCAAATAAAGACCTTAATGCTCTGAATACTGTTGGTTATAAAGAACTATTTCAATATTTTGACAATAACATAAGCTTAGAACAAGCCATTACGGATATTAAAACTCATAGCCGCAGATATGCAAAACGGCAACTTACATGGTTTAAAAGATATGATGATTTCACTTGGATTGAAAACAATAAATAACAACCCATTATCAAACTAATTATAAAATAAGTTATTCTTTTAGCAATTTTAGTATAAATACAATAAATAGTTTTATATTTGCTAATAATAGTAATAATAAAACTTATGAAAGCACCTTATTTATTAAGCGAAGTTGACGATCAAAATCTATTCAATTTCTTAAAAAACACTGCGAAAAAATTTCCAGAAAATCCTGCATTATGTTATGTTGGAGAGGATTACATACTTTATAAAGATTTCCATAAGAAAGCTTTAGAGATAGCAATTTGTCTTAAAAACAATAATATAGAATTTGGTGACAGAGTTGCCATTTGGAGTGAGAATGGTCCTAATTGGCTAATATCATATTTTGCAATTGTAAGTATTGGAGCTGTTGCCGTTCCAATATTACCAGATTTTTCAGCAAAAGAGGCTGAGCATATTCTTGATCACTCAGGTTCAAAGCTATCTTTTATATCACTAAATCAGGCTAATAAATTAAAAAATGCAAATATCAAGATTGCTAGTAAAATAGTCCTTGTAAACGACTTTACTACAAATATAAATGAAGAATTAATAGGACAAGATAATTTTTGCGATGCTAATGAGAAAGATGTTGAAGATTTCAAATTACCAAAGGTTGTAGGAAAAGATCTCGCTTCAATTATTTATACAAGCGGAACAACTGGCACTTCGAAAGGAGTAATGCTTACTCATAAGAATCTTTTTTCTAATAGCATACAATGTTATGATACATATGCTGTTACAGAAAAAGATCGCTTCCTTTCTATACTTCCAATGTCGCATTCTTATGAGTTCACTTTAGGAAATATATACGGTGTAATGTGTGGAGCATCAATTCACTATATTAAGAAGCCGCCAACAGCATCTGTATTAATGCCTGCATTAAAGTCAGTAAAACCAACGTTAATGTTTACAGTGCCTTTAATAATGGACAAGATTTTTAAATCTAAAATACGTCCAGAGCTTACAAGTTCCCCTTTAAAGCGGTTCTTATACAATATGACATTTACACGCAAGCTACTGCATAGAATAGC
>Ga0164318_10005890_pt1 | contig 11865 bp, 13 predicted proteins | sample GuaBasSedimGuay9_FD_113734 | JGI IMG/M metagenome (GOLD analysis project Ga0164318, IMG submission 113734) | Subseafloor sediment microbial communities from Guaymas Basin, Gulf of California, Mexico - Guay9, Core 4571-4, 0-3 cm | ecosystem: Environmental > Aquatic > Marine > Hydrothermal vents... | reverse complement strand
TTAGACAGAATTAGATTAAGATATCTTGTCCGAAAGAAAATAAAACGGGCAAAGTTAATTCATCGTCTTCTGGCTAATGTTGACCATCTGATATCTACTATATTGATTAGTAACAACTTTGTAAATGTGGCTCTCTCCTCTTTAGCAGCTGCTACTTTCTATTACTTTTTAGGTCCTAAGATAGGAATAATGATATCTACTATTGTCGTTACTATCCTTATTTTAATTTTTGGTGAAATAACCCCCAAGATTTTTGCTGCCCAATTTTCTGAAGAGTATACTTTTAAGGTAGTTCCTGCAATAGATTTTATTGTTAGGTTGCTTAATCCTATATCAAGGATGTTTACTAAATTTAGTAATTTTATAATTAGAAGATTCGGTGGAACTCCCAAGAAGAAATCACCTCTCATTACTGAAGAAGAGATTAGAACTATGATAGAAGTAGGAAAAGAAGAGGGTGCTGTTAAGGATGACGAGAGGAAGATGCTTCATAGAATATTTGAATTCAGTGATATTAAGGTTTCCCAGGTTATGATTCCTCGGAAGGATATTGTTGCAGCCGATGTAAATTCAGATACTAAAGATTTGCTGAGTTTAGTAGTAAAGGAAGGTTATGCTCGCATTCCTATATATGAAGATAAACTAGATAATATCATAGGTATAATGTATGCTAGGGATTTACTTAAACTCTGGCATAGTCAACAAAACCTGATAATAAGAGATATTGTAAGACCAGCTTATATAGTTGCAGCTGATAAGAAAGCGGTTGAATTGCTAAGGGATTTTCAGAGAAAGAGGATACAAATTGCCTTGGTTGTAGATAAGAACGATAAATTAATAGGTTTGGTGTCCTTAGAGGATTTATTAGAAGAGATAGTAGGAGAAATTGAAGATTGGCATGATTAATCTGCAGAAGAAAGTCTTATTTTTGTATTCAACTAAGTTCTCAGGTCATTATCATGCAGCAGAAGCTGTTTCTAAAGCAATCGAAGAGATTGACGCATCTATAAAGACTCTTAAGGTAGAAACTATCAGTTTTATCTCTCCTAAGATAGGTAAGATTATCCATAAGGCCTACCTGGGTATGATTAAGAAGACGAGCTCAATTTATGACCTTTTATGGGATAATCAAAGAGTTTTTAGAAGTACTAATAGATTAAAGGAGGTTTTATTCGATAGATTAAGTAAAGATAGATTTAAAGAACTATTTGATGAATTCAGACCAGATGCAACGATTTGCACGCAGGCTTTCCCCTGTGGTATAATCTCAAGATTAAAGAGAGATTATAATCGAGAGATAAAGATAATTGCTGTTATTACTGATTATGATGTCCACTCTTACTGGATATATGAAAATGTTGACTACTATATGGTAGCTACAGAAGATATGAAAATAAAACTTAATAAAAAAGGTATTAATGATAGGAAGATTAAGGTAACTGGCATCCCTGTAAAACCAATATTTAAATTGTCTAAAGATAAAGATAAGTTGAGAAAAAAATTAAATATAGATAACGGACTACCTGTAATTTTAATCATAGGAGGAAGTTATGGCTTGGGTCCTCTTTATGATGCGGTAAAGATTCTTTCTGAGATGAAAGAGTCCTATCAGTTTCTGGTAGTTTGTGGGAAGAATGAAAGAATGATAAAAAAGATAGAGTTGTTAAAATCTCAAATTAGTAACCCTTTAAAGTGTTTCGGATATATTGATAATATTGATGAACTGATGGAGGTTTCAAATTTGTTAATTACTAAACCTGGTGGAATTACAATAACGGAGGCTCTTCTTAAGGGAATTCCTATGATTATATATAACATAGTTAAAGGACAGGAGAGTCAAAATTACCGTTTTTTGATTAAAGAAGGTATGGCTGCTGAGTGTAAAGATATTAATAGATTAAAAGAGGTTGTCCGAGATCTGCTTAATAGCGATAAAAAACAACAGGAGTTTATTCAAAAATCTAAAGAGTATATAAATCCCGATGCAGCTTATGATATTGCTGACATAATTTTAAAAAGTATTTGACTTATAACGGTCTTTGTGGTAAGCTTAACAAAGAAACAGAGTTAGGAGGTGTTGGAATGGAAGCTTATTGTGTAAAATGTAAAGCTAAGAAGGAAATGAAGGATCCCCAGGAAGTAACATTAAAGAATGGCCGTAAGGCTGTTAAGGGTAAATGTCCTGATTGCGGAACCTCGATGTTTAGAATTAAAAGATCTTAAGGGCGTTCTGTATAATTTTGTTTAATGAAGGCAAAGAAGTCCTATAATTCTAAAGATAAAGCTTTAATTATATCTAAAGCCGCAATAGAGAAGAAAGCCGACGATGTAGTCATTATGAATATGAGAGAAATGACTACAATTTGCGACTTTTTTATTATATGTAGTGGAAATACTGATAGAAAGATAAAAGCAATAGCTGATAATATAATTAAGGAGCTTAAGAGGTTAGCTATAAGATTGAAGCATATTGAAGGATATGATGAAGCAGAGTGGATTCTCATTGATTGCTACGATGTTATTGTTCATATATTTAGGCAAGATTTAAGAGACTTCTATAATCTTGAACATCTATGGGCAGAAGCCCCTAAGAGAGTAATTACAGAGGAAAGTGTTAAGAAACCTAGAACGAAACTTTATACAACTAATTAAAGAGTCAATTTTTAAGGATTTCCCTTCGTTAAAATCAACTCCCCTAAATATAAACCTAGAGATACCCAAAGATAAAAGACACGGTGATTTAACTACAAGTATTGCTTTACAGCTTTCTTCTGCAATAAGGAAAGAGCCTGTTGAGATTGCAGAGATTCTTAAGAAGAGACTTTCAAAATTGATTAAGAATAGCAGGTTGAATAAGAAAGTTGTTAATATTGAAGTTAAACAGCCGGGTTTTATAAATCTTTATCTAAGTGACGATTATCTATTTCATCTTTTAAAAATAATTGCAGATTCACCTAAGAAATTCATATCTTCCAATCTAGGTAGAGGTAAAAAAATACAGATAGAGTTCGTTAGTGCCAATCCCACTGGTCCTTTAAGTATTGCTCACGGCAGACAAGCGGCAGTCGGTGATGCTTTAGCCAATATATTTGAGATGTGCGGATATAGGGTGACCAGGGAGTATTTCATAAATGATGAGGGCAATCAGATTGAGGCTTTGGGTAAGTCAGTTTATGCGAGATATTTACAACTGTATAATAAAGAAGGAAAATTACCCAAAGATGGTTATGAAGGTGACTATATAATGGATATAGCCAGAGAATTTAATGAGAGATTTAAAGATAGATTTATTAATGATAGGAAAGAGTATAATCTAATAAATATAGTTTCAACCTTTAGTGTCAATAAGATTCTTAGACAGATAAGGAAGGACCTTGAGGATTTTGGTGTTCAGATGGATGTCTGGTTTTCTCAAAAGGAACTCTCCAGAAAAGGTAAAGTAGAAGAGATAATAAATGAATTTAAAGGTCAGGGTCTAGTTTATGAAAAAGGCAATGCTTTATGGTTTAAATCAACTAACTTTGGTGATGATAAGGATAGAGTTCTGCTAAAGAGTAATGGTGAATATACATATTTAGCTCCTGATATTGCTTATCATAAGGATAAATATAAGAGGAGATTTAATCAGGTGATAAATATCTGGGGTCCAGACCATCATGGATATATAAAGAGATTGAAAGCAGCAGTTTCTGCTTTGGGTTGTCCAGAAGATTTTGTGAAGATACTAATTATCCAACTGGCAACACTATATAGAAACAAAAAGCCTATTCCTATGTCGACCCGAAAAGGTCAATACATTAGTTTAAGGGAACTTATTGATGAGATAGGAGTAGATGGAGCAAGATTCTTTTTTCTTATGCGTAAGACTAATACCCATCTTGATTTAGATATTGAGCTTGCTAAAAGGAAATCTTTAGAGAATCCTATTTATTATATTCAATATGCACATGCACGAATTTCCAGTATCATGAAAAATAGAAGAAAGACAAGAAAAAGACTCAGCCGAACTAATCTTTCTCTCTTAAAAACAAAGGAAGAAAAAGAGATAATAAGGAAATTAATTGAATTTCCACATATTATTGAGTCCATAGTTTCAAATTTAGAACCTTATTTTTTAACTATGTATTTGCGCCAGTTGGCAGATTTATTTCATTCCTTTTACCAAAAACACCGAGTTTTAAGTGAAGATACATTGCTTACAGCAGCACGATTGAAATTGATAAGGGCTGTAAAGAATATCCTTTCTGCAGGTCTTAGTGCTTTAGGTATCTCAGCTCCTACCAAGATGTAGAGATAGTTAATGGAAGGTGTCAAAAACATTAAATTTAGATTTTATAGATTGTAGTTAAGCTACAATATACAAGAAACCTTATAGAAAAAGGCAAATTGTAGTAGGATTTAATAGATAAAATACCTTGAAATTTATCAGATATTGATTTATCTTTATTTAGGAGATTTTTATTGAAGCCACTTTTAATGTAACTATAGTTGCATTTTTAATTCCTTAAAAGAAATTATTTGAAGAAGAATATGAGATTGAAGTAAAACCAGGCTATATCTGTTATTGAAAGAAAAGGAGTAGATTCTTATGCAGGAGGCTAATAGATTAAAACGATTGCCTTTATATCTTTTTACTATAATCGATAACCTGAAATTAGAAGCAGAGAAAAAAGGTGTAGATGTTATAGATTTGGGTATGGGTAATCCAGATCAACCCACATCGAAACATATTGTGGATGAATTAATCAAACAGGCTAGAGTTAATGCTAATCAGAGGTATTCTCGGCCATACGGGGATGTAGAGCAAAAACTAAAACAGGCTATATCAGATTGGTATGAGGATAGATTCAATGTTAGTCTTGATCCAGACAAAGAGGTTCTGCCTCTAATTGGTTCTAAAGAAGGAATTGCTAATTTTTATTTTACTTTCTTAAATCATGATGATATTGTTCTGGTCCCAAGTCCTGCATATCCAGTTCATTTCAATGGAGTAATTATGGCAGGTGGTATTCTTTATAATCTACCTTTAACTGAAGAGAATGAGTTTAGACCTCAATTTAAAGATTTAGGCAGAGATATAATAAGGATGTCCAAGATTTTAACCTTGGGCTATCCTCACAATCCCACAACGGCAGTTGTTGATTTAGATTTCTTTAAGGATGTGGTTAGATGGGCAAAGGATAAAGATATTATTATATGTAACGATTTTGCTTATTCTGATATAGTTTTTGATGGGTACAAGGCACCATCTCTTATGCAGGTTAAAGGGGCTAAGAAGTTCAGTGTTGAGTTCCATACAGTTTCTAAGTCATATAATATGGCAGGATGGAGATTGGGATTTGCTGTTGGTAACAGAGATATCTTAAAATCAATTGCCAAGACAAAAAGTTATATGGATTTTGGCATTTTTAGACCTATTCAATATGCAGGAATAAAAGCCTTGACAGGTCCGCAGGATTGTGTAAAAAAGACTGTCCAGACTTACAAGAAAAGAAGAGATGTATTTATAGAAGGTCTAAACAAAATAGGCTGGAAGGTTAAAAAACCTAAGGCAACTTTTTATGTATGGGCTCGTATTCCTTTAAAATATAGCGCCCTTACATCTATGGAATTTGCCGAACTGATGATGAAGGAAGCGGGAATAGTTGTTGCGCCCGGTACAGGTTTTGGGGAGTATGGGGAAGGATATATTAGGTTTGCTTTAGTGGAGAATGAGGAAAGATTAAAGATTGCCATAGATAGAATAAAAAGAGTTCTTGAGATGGAAGATTGATTTTTTATAATTTTTAAAAAAGGCCCAAGGGGTATGGCTCTTTATCTTCTTTATAGAATAGGTCAATTTATAGTCAAAGTTTTGCCATTGAATGGTGCTTACAGGATAGCTGAGATTTCGGCTTTAATTAGATATTATTTATCCAAGCGAGACAGAGAAATCATATCAAAAAATCTTACCGTTGTTTTAAAGGCAAAAGGTGAAGTTGTAACCGATGAGAGATTGAAATGTTTATCCAGACAAGTCTATAAGAATTTTGGTAAATATTTAGTTGAATTTTTTAAATTTTCTAAGATTGATAGGCAGTTTATAGACCGAAAGGTTACTATAGAAAATATAGACAAACTGGATAAACTACTGAATGAAAGGAAGGGGGTTATCTGCGTTAGTGCTCATTTAGGTAATTGGGAGTTAGGCGCTGCTATAGTGAGTTCTTTAGGATATTCCCTTAATGCAATAGCTTTACCTCATAGTACTAAATTGGTCAGTGACTTCTTTGATAAATCAAGAACTAACAGGGGTATTAGAGTTATATCGCTGGGGATGGCTATTAGAAGATGTTTTAAGGCTTTAAGAAAAAATGAGATAGTTTCTTTTTTAGGAGATAAGGATTTCTCTGGAGGTGGTATTAAAGTAAGGTTTATGAATAGAGAAACTTCTATGCCTAAAGGACCGGCAGTTATCAGTCTAAAGACAGAAGCTCCTATCATTTTTGCTTTTTTAGTAAGACAAGAGAATAATAATTTTAAATTATTTTTTGAAGATCCTATCTATCCTATTCAGTTACAAGATGAGGAGGATGCAGTGCGAATTATTACCCAAAGATGTGTTGAGATAATAGAAAGATATATTAAGGATTATCCTACACAATGGTTGATGTTTCGCGAAATCTGGAATAGTTGATTATGAATAAGGTGGTTTTGATACCAGTTTATAATGGAGGCGACCATATAAAATCTCTTTTAAAGAAAATTAAAAATTATATTGATGATATTGTTGTTGTAGATGATGGCTCAACTGATAATACAACTGAACTTGCCAAAGAGGAAGGAGCCATTGTTTTATCTCATAAGACTAACAAAGGAAAAGGCGCCTCCCTCCATACTGGAATAGAATATATCCTGGATAAGAATTATGACCTTATTATTATAATGGATGCTGATGGCCAGCACAATCCAGATGAGATCCCACGTTTTATTCAACATTATCAACAAACTAATTCTCCCATTATATTAGGCAACAGGATGAAAAATCCAACGAGTATGCCTTGGATACGGAAGGCGACAAACCGCATTATGTCCATCATCATATCTAAAATGTGTGGTCAGTTTATACCCGATTCTCAATGTGGTTACAAACTTATAGAAAGGAAAGTTTTTGAAAAGATTAAACTCTACTATACTAACTACGAAGTTGAGTCAGAGATTTTGATAAGAGCTGCTCGTTATGGATTTAAGATAGATTCAATACCTATAACCACGATCTATAAACATGAAAAAAGTTATATAAATCCAATTATTGATACTATAAGATTTATAAGATTATTAATAGATATTAAAAAGAGATGAAAGATTTGAAGGTTTTAAGAGAAAAGATGGTGAAAGAACAACTTATAGCCAGAGGCATAAAGGATAAGTCAGTTCTTGCTGCCTTTAGACAGATACCTCGGGAAGAATTTATTCCTTCAGAATTTAAAGCAGATGCTTATGGAGATTATCCTGTACCTATAGGTAGCAATCAAACTATATCGCAACCTTACATAGTTGCTTTAATGACACAAGAATTATCCTTAAAAAAAGAAGATAAGGTTTTAGAGATTGGTACCGGTTCTGGCTATCAAGCAGCCATTTTAGCTAAGATATGTAGGGAGGTTTTTGGAGTGGAGAGATTTCCTCATTTAGTAAAAAGAGCAGAAAGAGTTTTAAATAACCTAGATATTACAAATGTAAAGATTAAAAGCGGCGATGGAACATTAGGTTGGGAAGAGTTTGCTCCTTACGATGGGATCATTGTAACAGCCTCAGCTCCAGAAATTCCTCAACCTCTAATTGAGCAACTAAAAGAGGGTGGAAGATTAGTAATACCTGTAGGAAATCTCAATTCTCAAAGTTTATTGAGAATCAACAAGATTGAGAATAAGATTAGAAAAGAATTTATATGTGATTGTGTTTTTGTTCCTCTGGTTGGTAAATATGGTTGGACTCGCGAATGATTAAAGAATTTATTGTTTTTATATATACATCTCTTAGCTCGTTCATTACTTCCCGGGAACTATTAACAGTTATTTTAGCCTCTCTACCCATAATTGAGGCAAGATATGCTATACCCATTTCGTATGTCTTAATGGATTTAAGTCTACCTAAAGTTTTCATTCTATCCATTATAGGTAATATGCTGCCAGTTATTCCTCTCCTTTTATTTTTAGAGCCGATATCAAAGAAGTTAAGAAGGTTTAAATTATGGTCTCATTTTTTTGACAGATTGACTGAACGGACAAAAAAAAGAGCTTCTCTTATTCAGAAATACGAAACTATAGGATTGATTTTATTTGTGAGTATTCCTCTCCCTGTAACTGGTGCCTGGACTGGATCTCTGGCAGCAAGTATATTTAAGATCAAATTCAGATACGCCTTTTTGGCTATATTGGTTGGTGTTGTTATAGCCTCTTTATTTATTTCTATTTTGGTCTTATTAGGAAAAGGTTTATATTGGTTAGAGCAATATCACTTTTAAGTGGTGGGTTAGATAGTATCCTGGCGACTAAATTAATTTTAGATGAAGGCATCTCAGTTGAAGCAGTTACCTTCTGGATGCCTTTTGTCTCCTCAAGCGCTGCTGTAGATATCTCATCCCAGATATCCTGTGAGTTTAATATAAAACACCACATTATAGATTTAAGAGACTCAGTTGATTATTTAAAGATGGTTAGTAAACCCATATATGGCTATGGAAAAAACCTTAATCCCTGCATTGATTGTCATATTTTTATGTTAAAAAAGGCGAAAGAATTAATAAGGAAAAGGAGAGCAGATTTTATTGTTACTGGAGAAGTTTTAGGGGAAAGACCTATGTCTCAAAGAAAGAAGGTTCTTAATTTGATAGATAAAGAGGCATCCTTGAAGGGATTAGTAGTGAGACCGCTTTCTGCAAGATTATTGGAACCAACCGAGCCTGAGATGAGAGGCTGGCTTAAAAGAGAAAACCTTTTAGATATTCAAGGCCGTTCAAGAAAAAGACAACTTGATTTAGCAAAAGAAATGAATATAAAATATTACCTTTCACCTGCAGGAGGATGTCTGCTAACAGATAGAGAATTTTCAAAAAAGGTAAAGGATTTAATTAAATACGGGCAATTAACTATAGACAATGTAGCCTTATTAAAAGTGGGCAGACATTTTCGTCTTGATTCTGGACAAAAATTGGTAGTTGGAAGGGATAAATCTGAAAATAAGAAGATCGAAGGCTTAAGAAGAGATGATGACATAATATTAAAACCAGAAAGAATACCAGGTCCAACGGCACTCTATCGGGGAAGATTTAATTTGAATCTGATTAATCTATCAGGTAAGATATTAGCCTCTTATACCAAAACTAAAGATATAGTTAAGATAAGATTCTATAAAGGGGATAATATAGTTGACTATGTGAAAGTTAAGCCATTAGATAGAGAAGCTTTAGATAAATATAGAATATAAAATTTATTTTGATTCCATATATATTAATATTATATATTAATATATTGAAAAACTTGACTTTATGTGGTATAATCTGAAACAAAAGGAAGAAAAGATAGAAAGGAGTGTTTTACAATGCGTAAGGTGGTCTTAATTGTCTTATTGATTGGTGTTGCCGCCTTATATGGTTGTACCACAACCCAGAAAGGTGCTGGCATTGGTGCAGCCACAGGTGCTGGATTGGGTGCCATTATAGGTCATCAATCAGGTCATACAGCCGAAGGTGCTGGCATTGGTGCTGCAGTAGGTGGTTTAACCGGTGCTTTAATTGGTGAGCAGATGGATAAGAAATTCTGTCCAACCTGCGGTGCTACCTATCCAGCTGATGTAGAGTACTGTCCCAAATGCGGCACAAAGTTAGAGTGGAGACAATAAGGGTATAATAATTTAAAAGATTATACTATCAGCAAAAAAGAGAGGGTACAGGAAATTTTTTAATGTACCCTCTTTAAATTTTATAAGTGTTTTATATGACATTACCAAATAAAATCACAACAATAAGAATTATTTTATTACCTTTTTTTATTATATCTGTTGTGAAATTTTCTTCTGATAAGAACCTGTATAGATATCTTGCATTAGGGATATTTTGTCTGGCTGGTTTTTCAGATTTTTTAGATGGATATCTTGCTCGAATATTAAATCAAGAAACAGAAGTAGGACGTATTCTTGATGTAGTAGCAGATAAAATTTTATTGATTTCATCTTTTATTACCTTGTCTTTATTGGATAATTTTCTGCTGCCTTTCTGGGTAACATTTATTGTAATAATTAGAGATATTGCCGTTATAGCAGGAGTTATATTTATCTATCTTAAATATAATAAGTTACATATCTTTCCAAGTATACTAGGCAAGATTAGTATAACTTGGGAGATGCTTACTATTATATCAGTACTTTTATTATTTAAATATTCGTATATAATATGGGATATAACTATCTTATTGGTTGTAGCATCTGGCCTCAATTATCTAAGAGATTCAGTAAGAACTTTTAGAGGTAAAAGGCAGATAATATGATACTAGCATTATCTATCATAATTTGTTATCTGATAGGCTCCATTCCTTTTGGCTATATATTTGGCAAAGTATTAAAAGGGATTGATATCAGAAAATATGGAAGTGGTAATATAGGTGCAACCAATGCCTTAAGAAATTTAGGTAAACTACCCGGGGCAGTTGTTCTATTTCTTGATGCCTTGAAGGGTCTTATCTGTGTTAGTTTAGTTGCCCACTTCTTTTTTAAAATGGATATTGCTTTTAGAGAGGACATCTATCTTTATCTGTTGGGATTGGCAGCAGTCGCTGGACATAATTGGACCATATTTTTAGGATTTAGAGGTGGCAAGGGGGTTGCTACTACCTTAGGTATTTTACTGGGTATAAGTTTATATATACCTGAGTTTAAGATAGTTTTATTAATATTGATTGCTATTTGGTTTTTGATTACTTTATTTACTAAGATTGTCTCTTTAGCGTCATTAATTGCTGCTATTTCTTTACCTGCAACATCCTTGATATATTATTTATTAGATAAACTTAATATCTATGCTGTCTATTTTAGTCTAGTTGCCTGTTTGCTGATAATTATAAGACATAGAAGCAATATTATAGATTTACTTGAAAAAAAGGAGAGAAAACTAACTCTTTAAGATTAAATCCAGGAAAAGATAAATATATCTGAAATATGGATATTACGTTATGAGAAACATTACAGTTATTGGAGATGGGGGATGGGGCACAACTTTAGCCATTCATTTACATAAAAAAGGTTATAAAATAAAACTCTGGTCTGTATCTAAAAGTTATGCCAAAGTTTTAGATGAAAAGAGAATAAATCCAAAGTTTTTGCCAGGTATAAAGATACCCAGAGGTGTATTTATAACATCAGAGATACCTGAGGCAATAGAGGATACAGAACTTATAATTTTAGCAGTGCCATCCTGCTATATGCGTAGTGTGCTTAATAGGTTAAAAAAGCATAGCTACAGACGCGCTATTATATTAAGTGTCGCAAAAGGGTTAGAGGAAGAGACTAATCTTAGGATGTCTGAACTTATAAGGTGGGTGTTAGGTAAGGTCAAATTAGCTGTTTTGTCTGGTCCGACAATTGCCCATGAAGTAGCAAGAGAACTTCCTGCAACCTGTGTTATTGCCTCAAAAAGTAAAAAGATTGCCCAAAAATTACAACAGGTCTTTATGAGCGAATATTTGAGAGTTTACACTAATTCTGATATCTGCGGCGTTGAGATAGGTGGAGCCTTAAAGAATATTATTGCTTTGGCGGCTGGTATCTCTGATGGTTTAGGTTTTGGAATAAACACCAAAGCAGCCTTAATAACAAGAGGCCTGGTTGAGA
>Ga0164318_10005889_pt1 | contig 11867 bp, 8 predicted proteins | sample GuaBasSedimGuay9_FD_113734 | JGI IMG/M metagenome (GOLD analysis project Ga0164318, IMG submission 113734) | Subseafloor sediment microbial communities from Guaymas Basin, Gulf of California, Mexico - Guay9, Core 4571-4, 0-3 cm | ecosystem: Environmental > Aquatic > Marine > Hydrothermal vents >... | reverse complement strand
TGCCCTACCTACATCGCAGTGGAACACCAGCGACCTTTCCGATCAATCCATTTCGAGATCGAACAGGAGATCGAGCAACTCTTCCAGTAAATTCGCGACGCGGTCGTCGTCGCCGGCCGTCTGAGCGGTTTGCAGGTCGGTGAGCAGAGCCTGTAACTCTTGACGATCCTCTGGCTCGAGATCATCCCTTGCCATGACGCGGCGAGCACGCTCTACCCACTTTGCGACCCCTGTCGAGGGGACCGGAGGGGAATACGCTTCCGTCTCAGCAAACCGCTCTCGCGCGGCCACGATCTCTGACTCGCTCAGTCGTGCCTGACTGGCCTGGATGGTGACCCGTTTTTCCTGGCCGGTGTGACGGTCTCGGGCAGTGACATCGAGGATACCGTTCACGTCCAGATCGAACTGCACTGTGACCTTGGCCAGCTCGCCAGGGCGTTCTGGCTTCAGTCCATCAATCAAAAATTCTCCCAGCAGGGTATTCTCCGAAGCGGTCGGCTGCTCTCCCTGGTAGATTCGAATGCGGACGGTGTCCTGTTCAGGATGCAGCGTCGAGTAGACCTCTTCTCTGGTTACCGGGATCGTCGTGTTGCGGCGAATCAACACGCTGTAACAGTCGGGGACCAACAACCCCAGCCGTTGTTCGACTACCTCTATTCCCAGCGAATGCGGGGTCACGTCCACCAGGATCGCGTCTATAGGCTCACCGGCAATGATGCCGGCCTGGACGCCGGCCCCCAGGGCAACAGCCTCCTCCGGGTTGATGGTCATTTGAGGTTCGGTGCGTAAACGGTCGGCCACCAACTCCCATACGGCCGGGATGCGGGTAGAACCGCCGACCAGGAGCACGTGACTGAGCGCCTCCGCCTCGACCTGCGCATCGGATAGCACCCGATCGACCGATTCTATCGTTTCCCCCAGGAGGTCACCGATGGCTTGCACGAACTCTTCCCGGCTGACCTCGTATTCCATATGAAGGGGGACACCGTGCTTTTCGGCAATGTACTCTTCTTTGATCCAGGCATATGGGTGAGAGGAGAGTTGTATCTTAGCTTGCTCGGCGGCTCGCATCAGACGCGCCCACGCGCGCCGATCCTGGCGGAGGTTCACCCCGTGATCCTCCTCGAATCGCGTAGCCACTATGGCCGCCAGACGCTCGTCGAAATCGTCGCCCCCCAGCCGAGTGTTACCGTGGCTGGCTCGCACTTCGACGATCCCTCCCATCAACTCGACCAATGAGACATCGAAGGTGCCTCCGCCCAGGTCGTAAACCAACACCATCTGGTCCTCCATCCGGTTCAAACCGTATGCCAGCGCGGCCGCGGTCGGCTCATTAATAATGCGCCGCACGTTGAAACCGGCGATCCGTCCAGCGTCGTGGGTAGCCTGGCGGGCAGCATCGGGGAAATAGGCCGGCACCGTGATGACAGCGTCGGTGACCATCTCCCCCAGATTTCGTTCGGCGATCTGTTTCAACTCCCGGAGGATAAAGGCCGATATCTCCGGGGGGGTGAATGTCTGATTCCCCAATTGCACCCGGTAGTCGGTACCCATCCTGCGTTTGATGGAGCGCACCGTGTTCTCTGGAGCGAACACATATTGGTTGCGCGCCGGTGTTCCCACCAGCCATTGACCGTTGGGGGAATAACCAACTACCGAGGGAATGATCCGTTCTTCCCCATTGGGCAACATACGTGGAGCGCCGCTTTGTACGACGGCGACGCCCGAATTGGTTGTGCCTAAATCAATACCTACAATTGTACTCATGTGAACTCCTGACGCATTACTCAGCCTACTCTCCCTCGGGCGGGCATAGTTCAGCCTGAAACTGCTTCCGGCCTTACGGGAGGATAATATGTCCTACTATGCATATTAGGTGGACATGTTCGCTTCCGGTCTGTGTCCGTCTCCATCGTCGGCCGAGGGACGATAGACGATTACTTCAGCATAGCGCAACACGCCGGCCGGACAACGGTATCCCCGCCGCTCCTCCGCCACAATCGTCCCCGCCGTCTCCGCACCGACATCGGTGGTACCAATGGCAATGTGCAGGTAGGGATCGAATGGATGACCGACAGTGGGGATTGGGACCACGCCACCGGCAGCGAGGATCGCCAACATCCGTTCCCGCACGAGACGCAGCCCATCCAGCCAGCCGGCCAACATCGCCCGGTCGGCGGGGGAGACGAGCAGAGCCTGAGCCGGCGTGATCGCAGCAGCTGTCGCCGCCCGGTCTCGAACAGCCAGATACCGCCGTCCGCTGGCAATAGCACTCTCCAGCCCATCCAGCGCCGGCAGAAACGCCTCCAGTAACTCGCGCTCACGGGCATTCACCCGTTCCTGGACGATTTCCTCGACCTGCCGTTCGTACTGTGTGCGGGTGGCCTCGATCGCGGCGATAGCCTGTTCCCAGTGACTGCTTTGTTCTTCGGCCAGAGCATTGGCCTTGAATTGCGCCTTTCCCAGTTTGCGGATTTCGTCCTTCAGAAGGCTCAATGTGGCCTCAAACTGCTCGGTCTGGGCTTGAGAGGCCTGTTGAGCCGCCTCGGTTTCCTGCTGAAGTTGGGCCACAAAGACAGCCAGGGTTTCCCACAGTTGACGACGGTCACTCATAATTTGATCGGCTCGTAGTCTGCCTTGAAATCCGTTCGTGTCAGATCGCTCCCTGCTTGCATCCGAACCACTATGTCCTCGATGTGGATTTGCAGATCCAATTTCTTCCGACGCTTGCGGGGTTGCCACGAAGATGGCGGTCGGAACAGGAAGAGATCGGTTTCTGCTTTCGCCTCAGCCGTCCGGAGCTTTTCATATGCAGCCCGAATAATTTTGAAAACATCGGGGTGCTGTTCAGGGGGATATTGACGCACCAGGTCAAAATATGCCCGTTTGACCTCCCGCAAGGAGGCCCCACGCATCACCCCTAGCACCGCGTAAGGATCACTGCTGGTCAAGTTGGGAGTACGTTGCCCCGGCTGCTCTCGATTACGCTGTTCAGAACCAATAGTCGTCATCACTATCATCATCCTCGTAGAAACCTGGGGGAGGCAAGAAATCATCATCGTCTTCCATTGCCAATATGGCGCGTATCCATCCCCATGGTTCAGTGAATACCATACGGGCCATCCGAATTCGCTCCAGCAGATCCTGGTCGTGTTTTTGATTGGCGATCTTTTCGCCTTGTCTCCAATGTCGTTCCGCGACTTGTCGGTCAAACAGATGTATAGCTACAATACCCAACATCAAGTATATCTGTCCCAAGGCGATACCGGCCTGTAGACCGCGTTCCAGATATTCCTGTGCTATCTCCCACGCGTTGGCACCGACAGCCATTTCACCAATCGAAACGAAGACCGGATCATCCGGTGCAGCTTTTTCGACTGCCCGTTCTAACCACGGGCGCGCCACATCCGGATCGTCCCCAATGCAATAGTACGCCTGTTGAATGTAGAACGTGTACGGAACTGTGGCCTCCGACTCGGCCTGCTCGAGCACGTGCCACGCCTGTTCGGTGTTTCCCACTTCTAGCCAGGCGTGGATGATCTCGTCGTACACGGCCAGATCGTCCGATGCGCGGGCAAGAGCCTGTGCGATGTTAGGTTGGGCAGATTCCAATTGGTTCATCCTGATCTGGCAGCCACCCATTGCGGCTAACAAGCGGGCATTCGTCGGCTGGTAACTCAATGCTTTCTCGTACTGCTGAAGCGCAAAGGATGGTTGTCCCCAGCTCAGGTAGCGCTCGGCCTCATTCTGGTAGTAATCTACCAGCAATTGCCGGGCCGTTACATTGTCCGCATCGAGTTCCAGCACCCGCTCCCAGTATTTTGGGGCCGCTCCATGATACCACCAATTTTCGCCAGCATAGATGACCTCCCCTATGCGCAACAGGGCCGGGATGTAGTCGGGGTTCTGTTCTAACACACGATTCAACTCATTTTCGGCCGACCGAATCCGGCCGTTGTTCAGCAAGATATCGGCCAGTTCCATGCGTGTTTCGAGGTGCTCCGGCCGCCATTTGACAGCCATCCGATACACTTGGATAGCTTCATCATATTCACCGATGCGGGTGTAGGTCTCGGCCACCCGTCGCCACAGTTGGGCGACTACATCCTCTTCGATGGCATCGGGGTGGTCTGCCCGGCGGGGACGGCGACGCAAGGCTTCGCGCCATTTTTCCCCGGCAACCAGAAACTCTTCGGTTTGCTCGTATGCCAGCGCTAGATTGTAGGCCAACCGAAAACTCCCCCCCGCGATCTGTTCGGCGGTTTCCCAGTGCTCTCTGGCGCGTTCCCAGTCGCCAACGAGGGCAGCATCGTACCCTTTTTGTTGATGGATGTGGGAGATCAGTCGCTGCAAGGACTTATCGTTGGGGCGATGCCGACGGGCTTCACCGGCAGCCACCAGCGCCCCATCCACATCCCCCTGTTCCAACCGTTCCTCGGCCAGGCGGTGGTAGATTTCACCCATATTGTGGTGTAAATAGGTGCGCTCCATCCCGGCCGCACAGGCAGCGTTCCATTGCCAACGAGCGGTATCCCAATCTTCGTTTCGGGCAGCCAACACACCCATGTAATAATGCGCAATTCCCAATTCATCTGTGTTGGCCGGGTTTTCGATGCTAGCCTGGAACGCGGTCTGGGCAGCGGCATCATCGCCTGCATCCAATGCGGCCAGGCCTTTCCAAAGCAACGGAGCGTCGGAGGAAAGTCGGTATGGGCGACGGAGAAATGCACGTGCAACAAGAAGCTTTTTCTGCTCTTTTTCGGAGAGAGCCGACCAGACCGGGGCTTTTTGGGGATCCTTCCCTTGTTGGAACAACGCCAGCGCCAGGGGATAGGCTGCTCGTGTAGCAAACTGCGATTGGGGAGCATCCCGCCGGACGGCCCGGTACATTTCGATAGCCTGATCGAGATCGTTTAAGCGGTGTGCCGCCAGCCCCAGATGGTATGTGTAGCAAGCGTTGTCAGGCTGCAACTCAGTAGCTTTCCTGAGATCGTCCAACCCACCTGATGGATTTGGCTGAGAGCCATAACTCCGTTTGACTCCACGCCGAAAATACACCTGGGCGAGGGCAGAATTGACGTTGCCGGTCATCTTATCTGGCGCACGTTCTTGGGCTTTTTCCCACCACTCAATGGCCCGGTCGTAGTCTCCTTTTTGGAAAGCCCGATGCCCCTGCCGCATCAAACTGTTCAAGCTTTGTCGGATGCGCTGTCGTCGGCCTTTTTTATTTCGCTTTCTTCTGCCCACAATATACTCATTTCTAATTCTAGGGTGCAACTTCTGGTATGTGCAGGGTATTATATGGCTTTTTATGTTTCTGTCAACGATAACCACTCCCTCTCCCGCAGGTTCGAGGAATGCCGAGGCGTCAAAGTGCCCTCCGGGCGGTTATCTGCATCTGCAAGATGGCGTGTCACAACTTGCGGGAGGGGAATGTGGATACGTGATGCATCCGAACAGCCCTGCAGGGCGTTTAACCTTCTTTCCAAACGGGCCGTTCACCGATTCGTTCTACAGGGGGGTAGGCCCGGCGGATGAGCAAAGTCAGAGGAATGCCTACGAAGCCGCCGGCCGCTGCTTGCATGATGTTAGGAATGACCTCGGTGGTGGCACCGGCCAGCCCACCGTAGACAGGAAGCAATTCGCCCAGGAAGTACAATCCCACCAGAGAGAAGGCCCCCGCGGCCCACGCAACGATTAGCCCAGCGGTTCCCTTACCCTTGCCAAGATACCCGGCGACCAGTCCCTGCACGCCATGGGCGATCAAGGTCAGGGGAGCCCATACACCGTACCCACCTAACAGGTCTGCCAGGGCGCAACCAATGCCTCCCGCTATAGCTCCGGTGACTGGGCCGAAAGTAAAGGCCGCAAAGAATACAAGGATGTCACCCATATGAACGTATCCCCCCGTACCGGGGATCGGTACCCGTGGCAAGAAACCGGTCGCCACGGTAGCCATTGCAATCATCACAGCGGTGATCGTCAACCGAGTCGGGTTCCAGTATGTTCGCATCTGTTCTCCCTTCTTCGCATTTCGTCTTCAATTAGTTCTTCCGTTATCCGTATTCATCTGCACCATCACAATGGGGCACCACAACAAGGATGTAACCAGTGGAAGGATACCAAGAACAGCCAAAGTTGTCAATCGGCGGTTCAAACACGGACTTTCAGTTTCAGAGAGCTGCCCCACCTATCCTGAATGCAAACGAAAGCTGGCTGCTGGCTGTCCACCTGTTACGGATGGCTTTTCTTTACCACCAATCTATCGTATACTTGGATGTGAGCAATTGACTCTAACTTGTCCGGGTGGGGATTCTCAAGCACAAAATCAGGGCACAAAATGCCCCCAAACCGCTTCTGAACCTGCGGGAGGGTCAGAATGTCGGGTAATGAGAACCGGGGCAAGCGCCGGAATGGGGATTCCGGCGCTGCCTCGAAAATAGGACCGGTTCGGCAAGGTCTCTGACCGCAGCCGGAATTATCAGGGTAGCCGAGGGCAATGCCCTCAGTTACCCTGAAAATAGACCGGCCTGCCTCGAAAATAGGACCACCCTTTCAGTATGGCATGTAAAAACAGAAGTCAAAATAAAATCCGATGGGCCTTATGCTGGGGGAGCATCATAACAGGCATCATAACAACAGTCGTGTTGGGATGGCTCTATGCATTCTCCTCCTCCACATCAGCATGGCAATTGCCCCCCACGTATCAGGCCTTCCCGCCCACAGAGGAACAGAGGATGACCGCGCAGTCGGATGTACAGGTTCGCTTTGAGACGGTAGTCATCTCCACATACCCCTATGCGGAATACTTGACAACGGTGCAGGACCCGGTGTTCGGCATACCTTATCGAAAATTGAACTGGGCTGCGTATGAAGGTTCCCACCCTGTCCCCAGCCCCCGTGAGTATATCCTCATCGTGCTGGAAAACGAGTACCTGCGAGTCTCGTTGCTGCCAGAATTGGGAGGCCGGGTTTACCAAATCATCTTCAAGCCGACCGGAAACAACGTATTGTATCAAAACCCGGTCTTGAAACCCACCCACTGGGGGCCGTCCGATCAGGGGTGGTGGCTGGCGGCAGGGGGAATCGAGTGGTGTTTCCCCGTGGATGAGCACGGTTACGAGTGGGGAGAGCCATGGAGCACCGAGATCGTGACGTCTACGCAAGGCGTCACCGTCACGGTACGGGACACTACCGCCGACCGGGCGCGGGTGGCCATAGCCATCCATTTGCCACCTGCACGGGGATACCTGGCCATCACCCCGCAGATCGAGAATCCCACCGATATCCCCATCACCTACAAGTATTGGACCAACGCTATGTTAGCGCCGGGACCGGGGAACTCTGTGGGGGCGGAGACGCAATTCGTCTTCCCGACGACAGAGGTAGCGATCCATTCCACCGGCGATTGTCGGCTGCCGGGATGCGGCACGCAGCCGACCGCGCCCAACTATCGCATCCCCTGGCCGGTTTACCAAGGTGTAGATTATTCGCGCCTGGGGAATTGGCGAGAGTGGATCGGATTCTTCGAGTACCCCCAGGCCCAGGGTCCTTTCGCCGGCGTGTACGACCGGGCAGCGGACATCGGAGTCGTGCGGGTGTTCCCTCCCGACATAGCCCGAGGCAGCAAGGGGTTCGGTTTTGGATGGTCCGCCCCCATTGACGCCCGTCATTGGACCGATGACGGTTCGATGTACGTCGAGTTGCACGGTGGAGCGGCCCCCACATTCTGGGATACCGTCACGCTCCCCCCCGATCAGGTTGCGCGTTGGACGGAATATTGGTATCCGCTGAGCGGCATTGGCCGTCTGGACGCAGCGACAGCGGTGGCAGCCATAGGCGTGCAGGTGGCCGATGGGCGTTTCCAGGTTGGGTTACACACCACAGAGCCGTACAGCGCCGGACACGGCACGTTGTATGGGTGGGAATGTACCCGTTGCGCGGGATTAGGGCACTGGGACGTTCCAGCAATCGCACCAGGCAACCCATTTAGTGTGACAGTCCCCACGGCCGGCCGCCGGCTGACCGAGACAGCCTGGGTTTATCTGAACACGACCGGAGAAGTACAGGTCGCTTTCAACGCATGCCAATGTGCCCCCCCCACGACTACGGTCGCACCCTTGCCGTCATGGGTAACAACGAATTCTTTCACTGTGACGTGGAAATTGCCGGAGACATGGTCAGGCGTGGCCCGCTACGATGTGCAGTTCCGCGATGGATACGAGGGAAAGTGGCGCGATTGGCTCACCGGAACGTATGCCCTTTCGGCTACCTTTACCGCCCCTTCCAGCAACGGACACACGTTTTTCTTCCGCGCCCGTGCCTGTTCTCCCTATGGCGACAGCGCTCCGTATGGACATAAGGATGAGCAATGGGGCCAGGCGTTTAGCAGCATATTGATGACCCCGGCGCCGGTGCTAGTCACATCATCCAAAGACGCAACGCCATATCTTTTCCATCTGGGGGAGAACTTGACCTACACCATCGTCGTAGAAAACACAGGCAATCTCACCGCACAGGTAGCGATGACAGATACGTTACCCGCCACGCTGGAGTTGGTAATGGCGGAGGAACCGGTGGGCACAACGGGAGACCCGTCAGGCTCTATCAGGCGTTGGAATGGGGCACTGCCACCGGCAATGAGCCTGCGATTTCGGTACGTCTTCTCCCCTACAGAAGCGACTCCGCTCGGCGTCCCGCTGACCAACACGGTCGAACTCAGCGGCAGCGTCCTGGGCCCGGTGGTGCGACGGGCCACCGTCGTCCGGGCGTATCGCTGCTGGCTACCACTGATCCTGAAGTGACCCCGAAGTGATCCCGAAGCAATCCTACTGAACGGTGACGACGACCGGACCCATCAGTCGTACACACTCCCCATCCATGAAGCAGATGGTCATCCACAGATGGTAAGTTCCCGCCTCAGGGATATTGAGGTGATCGCGCCACTCGAAATGTTGGCCGGGTTGGAATTCCGAATAACTCCAGCTCTTTTGGAATTGACCGGTCTCCTCAACCACAGTGCCCAACGCCAGATACTGCACTGTGGTCCCGGTGGTGTTATGGATCCACATATTGAACCAGATATCTCCCCCAACTGGATAGGGGCCAGGAGCGCCTTCCACCTGATATCCGTCGGCGACCAACCCGCGCACCGATGTCGAAGGCGCCGGGGTAGCGGTCGCCGGCGGCGCGGTGGGGACGGGCGTGGCCGGCGGTGCGGTAGGCAGGACGGGGGAGGGTGGCGGTTGAACCGAGGGCACATTATCCACGTTCTCGGCCGTCACGTAGGTGTCAATGACCCACGCGGTCGTGTCATTGTAACGGATCTGCCACCAATCGTTGTAACGTCCGATCACCTGCGCCTGTGTACCGGGTTCCATATATCCCAATTTGGAGAAACTCGTTCCCGGGCCGCTTCGCACATTCACCCCATAAGAGCCGGCGGTGACCATTGCCGGTACGGGCGTGTTGGTGGGAGTCGGAAGCGTCGGGGCCACAGTGGGCGGCGTGGTGAGAGTCGGAAGCGCCGGGGCTACAGTGGGCGGCGTGGTGGGGAGCGGGGTGTCAGCTGCCGGTGAGACGCTCGACAGGGGAGTGGCCGTGGGCCACGCGGCCGTGTTGATCGGCGTGGACAGAGCCTGGTCAGTTGATGGAGATGGTGTAGTGAGCTCGGGAGATGGCTCTTCCTGCTGACTCCCTACGAAGCCATACCAGATCAACGCCACGCCAATCCCTACGGCGATGATCCATCCCATGATTGCCAGCAGACTACCGCCGCCACGAGACCGAGAATACGGGTTTCGATTCATCATCAGAACACTCCTACGATGATACTTCGAGACGATACCGCGAGTTGCGGAACGTGTCCTCGACATCCAGATGTCCATCGAGCATCCATCGCCCCGGTTGCCCCTGGAAACGCGATCGTCTCGACCGCATGGCCGAAGCGCCGTCGCCTCAACCGTCCCTGGTCAAGCTACGGCGCCCAGGAAAGCCGCTGAGATGCCCAATCGGGGAGATTAGGTCCCAAGGAAAGAATTTTGTGCGGATCTTCGCCGTTGGTACCCATCAGGTAAATGCCCCAGTTGCCGTCTCGGTTGGAAACGAAAGCAATGCCCGATCCATCCGGCGCCCACACCGGCAGACCATCTGTAGCAGGGTCATCGGTGAGCACGACAACGCCACCGGTGATGCTGAGCAAGAAAATGTCCCAATTGCCGCTGACATCGGACATATACACCAATAACTGGCCATTCGGGGCCCAGTTCAAGCCGATGTCGTTGATGCTGGCCGTCAAACGGGTAGCCGGTTGGTCATCGTCTGGATTGTCGGCAAAGATGCCACACATACCGTTTGCGTCACAGCCGGTCCATGCCAACAGCCCTGTCGGCCCCCAGATGGGGCCTTTCCCTTCAGCGTGATACTGAGGCTCAGACGAGCCATCCATCGGCATAATGTAGATTTGCCAAACTCCACCGGCGTCCTGGGCCGCATACGCAACCCGGCTCCCATCGGGGGAGAAAGTAGGCCAAGCGAGGTTGGCCCCATTGGCGACTGGCTGGGGAATCGTTGCTCCCGCAGGCAGGAACGAAAGGCCGGCGGACGATCGATTCCGGTATCCCAGCCCACCGGTGCCCCACACCCAGCATGGTTGATCGGCATTGGTAGCCATTTTTACCAACTGTCCACCGGCAAACAGGGCGTACACGTCATAGATACCAGTCTGAGTATTGTAGACTGGATAGGCCAGCCGCCCGGTTGTGAATCCAACAGGTGGTTCCGTCAGAGTGATCGTCTGCGTGCCCGTCAGGGGAGCGATGGGCGTAGGTGTCGCCACCATACACAGACGGTTGGCCTCTGCTCGTTTGAATTCGACATCCGGATCGTTCATCAACTGGAGAGCGTAGATGTACTGAACCTCGGCCGGGCACATTTCACCCTGTTCATACCAGGCATCGGCATATGCAACCCGTGCTAGATAAAGCCGCGAAAACACGTCTTTGTAGTTCGGAGCCAACGCATACAGCTCCTCAAATTGTTCGATACACGTTTCCCAATCCGCCCCCCAATACCCCAGTGCGGTCATATACTTGACCGCCAAACTGCGTTGAAAGGCGGCCTCTTCGTCCAGCGGACGTAAAGCGACGGCCTGGTCCAAATAGAAGATTCCCTCTTCAAAGCGATCTTCGTCCAACATCTCCATACCCGCGTTGTAGAGACTGGTGAAAAGCATTTGTTCTACATTTTCGCGGTCATAGGTTGGATCGAGCACCCGTACCTGGGTAAGAAGCGCGACGGCATCCTCCCATTCGCCAGCCTCATAACGAGCCACGGCTTGATCATATAGATCATCCACTACGATTTGATACGCTTCCACTGTGGGTGTGGGAAGAGCAGACATCCGAGCTTGTGCTTCGGCAATCCCTTGATGGGCTGTAGGGTGGCTAGGGTTAAGTTTCAACACATATTCGAACTCAGCAATTGCCAGGTCATAATCCCCGGCATCCAGGCGTTGCAGACCGGCCTCGTAATGTTGCTCTGCCAGAGCCAGTCGTCGTTGGTCTCGATCTCGTTCCCCTCGATAAAGCCCTATGTAGGCAGCCGTACCCACACTCAAAGTGACGATCACCACACCAATGGCCCCCCACAATAAAATGCGCCTGACTCGTTGCCAGAAACGCTTACGTGCAGGGGATAATACAGTAGATGTGGCCCGTTGTACCCGGCTGGCACGCATAGGCACCGTCTCTTCGAGCATCGTGCCACAACTCGGACACAGAAGCAAATTATCGGGAACGTCGTTTCCGCATTCAGGGCAACGCATAGGTTTTTGTCTTTAATCCCCGCCCAACATCGAAATAGCGGCC
>Ga0164318_10005888_pt1 | contig 11868 bp, 10 predicted proteins | sample GuaBasSedimGuay9_FD_113734 | JGI IMG/M metagenome (GOLD analysis project Ga0164318, IMG submission 113734) | Subseafloor sediment microbial communities from Guaymas Basin, Gulf of California, Mexico - Guay9, Core 4571-4, 0-3 cm | ecosystem: Environmental > Aquatic > Marine > Hydrothermal vents... | reverse complement strand
GTGAGTGCTCAGTGCTGCCAGGTTGGTCGCGGTGTTGCGCAGCCCCTCGCCCAGGGTGTGATAGCCGTACTTGCCGCGTCCCGCGCCGAATCCCCAGCGGTCGAACGGCCACCACAATTCGTAGGGAGCGAGAAATGGATTGCCGGTCAGAGTCCAAAAATAGGCGGGGAGGAGTGCGGCCAGGGGCAGGAAGCCGATGGCCAGCCACAGGTAGCGACTAAGATCGCCTTCGTGGTCACGCACTGCCCGCGCCACGGCGTAGAGGACGAGAGGCAGGGCCACGCCCACTGCAGTGAGCGGGCGGATCAGGAAAGCAACTCCCAGGGCAACGCCGGCCAGCAGGGGATAGCGACGCGCCGTCGAGCGCGTGGTGCGCAGGAGGAGCCAGGTGAACAGGCTCAGGAACAGCAGGCTGGTGGGATGGGACATCAGCGTCCCGGAAAGAAGGAGAAGGAACGGCGAGGACAGGCCCAACGCAGTAGCCAACAAAGCCACACCGGGATCATACAACTCGCGCCCGATGCGGTAGACGACGATCAGGGTCAGGGCACTGCTCAGCGCGTTCACCAGCCAGGGATGGCCGCTAAGCACACCCAGGGCCAGCAGCAATGAGTACCCCGGCGGATATTTGCCGAAACGCTTGCCTGCATGGTCGAGGACGAACGGGGCGAAGAACGAAGGGGGATACCGCGGCGACGGGACGTACATTCTCCCCAGGGCGAAAACTTTGGCCTGGAACAGGTAGGCAACCTCGTCTTCGAGATGAGGCACCCGCTCGAACACACCGCTCGCTACCAGGTTGCCAACCAGAAAGGCGACCAGGGCGATGCCCAGGACAATGGCCCCGTAGCAGGGGAAAAGCGCACTAATACGAAGGTGGATCCGGCGAGCCGTCATTCGCTAACGTCTACAGCCGATACCGCGCAACGAAAGCCGACATTATTGAAAAACAGGAAATCCCCATCCAGGCGGGCGGTGCAGCAGGCGCGAGCCAGGTCATTGAGCCACGATCCACCTCGCAGTACCCGCCATCCCTCCGCTTCCAGCGACTCGCGGCCATCGTCGGCGTCGTAGGGGTAAGGGCGGTAGAGACTGCTGGTCCATTCCCACACGTTGCCCACCATGTCACCCACCCCATAAGGGCTATCCGCCTCCGGGGAATAACGGGTAACCGGGCTGGTGCCGCCGATCCCGGCCTCTTTGGTGTTACAGCGCCCCGGCGCGAACTCGTTGCCCCACGGCCAGCGGCGGCCATCGGTACCCCGGGCTGCCAGCTCCCACTCCGCTTCCGTAGGCAGGCGCTTGCCCGCCCAGGCGGCATAGGCCAGGGCATCCTCCCAGGTGACCAATACCACGGGATGGTCATCCTTGCCGGGCGGGTAGGAGCGGGTCTCGACGTCCCAGTTGTAGTCATACGGGTTCGCCCATTCCACGTCGTAGCAGGGCACAGGATGACCAGTGGCCTCGACGAAACGCTTATACTCGGCGTTAGTCACCGGGTAGCGGTCAATGTAGAAAGCGGCCACGACCACTTTGTGAGCGGGCTGTTCGTTACCCCGGCCCTCGTCACTGCCCATGATAAACTCACCGCCGGGAATGTAAATCATCTCTTTGCCGTCCGCTTCCCAGGTCAGGATGTGACCGGCAGACCGTGAGGGGAGAATTGCTACCTGTTTCTTTGCCATCTTGTACCTCATCTTCTCCTTCCCGTAGAGCGGGGGGCGTACTCCGCCGCCCTGGGTTCGTCGGGCCACGGGCCCGACTTACGAGTGAGAAAATCAACGCGGCCTAGAAATCTCAACGTCGTAGGCCAGCACGCACCCACCAAGCCAGATGTGATCTCCAGGATGGAGGGGAATACTCTCACCCAGGCGCACCGGCATCCCATTGAGGCGCGTACCATTGGCACTGCCCAGGTCCTCCAGGTAGTGCTGGCCTTCCCAGAAAGTAATCTTTGCGTGACGACGGGAAACGACCGTGGAAGCATGTCCCTCGTTGGCCAGGTCTACGTCCGGCACAAAGCCGATGGTCGGGTCGCCCCGGCCAATGATCACTTCGCCACCGGCGGGCAAAGAGAAACGATGTCCGGTGAAAGTGGCCAGGAAGTAGAAAGTGGGATGGGTTCCCGCTGGCGGCTCACTGATCCAGTCGGGTATAAGGTCATAAGTGAGCAGGCAGTTACCCAGCCAGATGCGATCACCGCTGACCAAAAGAACTCGCTCGCCGATGCGCAACATTTTACCGTTGACTTTGGTTCCGTTGGTGCTGCCCAAATCTTCCAGGAAATGTCGTCCGTTTCGAGCGGAGATGCGCGCGTGGCGGCGGGAGATCATCATCGCCTCCCGATCATCGAAACTCAGATCAATATCCGGCGCGATGCCCGTGACCGGATCAAAGCGGCCCAGAATGATCTCACCCTCCTCGGGCAGGGCGATGCGATGGTCTGTGGCCTCGACGGTGAGGGCGTAACGCAATGCGCGCCGCACTTCCGGCCTGGCGCGAGACACCTCCGGGGCTGGAGACGGGGGGACGACCGCGGGTGGAACTGTGGGGACAACTTGCTCTGTAACGGACTCCGCTCCGATCACAGTAGACCGAGCCTGAGACGCAGCGACCTCGGCCCGCTCCCGCTTGGTAGCCGCACGCAGCCGGCGCTGGAGAAGCGACTCGCGTGGAGCGCGCGATGCCTCTTCTTCTCGCCTGCGCAGGCAATTGATCTGGAGTAACCCCCAGGTCTGTTGTGTGTCGGTGCGAGCGGCGAAGGCACGGTGCAGCATGGCCTTGACACTGGGTGAGGTGAGGGATTCCTCAATGCATCGAGCGCGCACAGCCTCCGGACACTCGCGGCAGTTGTACTTCATGCGCTCTTCTCCCTGTCCCCAGAGCTGTGGGTGGAAGAACGATAGCTCGTCAGTAATATTATACCACAGAATCAGGCGAAGATGCCAAAAGACAGATTCCGTGCCCCCCGGTTTAATCGGAAAGCCCTTGCAGCTCGTAGACCCTGATCGGCTCCTGTCGCCCGCGGAGCACCTGGGGCTCCAGTTCCCGTACCACCGCCCGGTCGGTGACCGAGCGGTAAGTCGCGGCACTGATGAGAATCTGCCCCTTCTCCGCTAATTCTTGCAGGCGCTTGGCGACGTTCGCTGTATCACCAATCACGGTGTAATGCATTACCAACTCGGAGCCCACGTTGCCCACGATGGCCTCCCCGGTGTGCAGTCCCATGGCTAACCCCAGGCTGGTGAGGTCCTCAGTCTGCCATTTCTCTTTCCACGCCTGGAACGCCTCGCGCAACTCCAATGCCGTCTTCAGTGCGCGCCATTCATCGTCCTCGTAGCTCACCGGAGCGCCGTAGAAGGCCATGATAGCGTCACCCAGGAAGTTATCGAAGGTGCCCCGCCATTTGAAGATGATCTTGGTCAGTTCCGAAAAACAGGTATTCAGCAGCTCAACCACCCGGGTGGGGCTGTGCTGCTCCGCAAACTGGGTAAAACCCTTGATGTCCACGAATAGAACGGTTACCATTCGGGTCTCCCCACCCAGTTGCAGGTACCGATCGGGATCGCGCAGTATCTGGGTGGAGACCTCCGTGGACATGTAGCGGTTTAGCACGTCATACAGCAGGGCATTCTTGCGCTCCAACTCGTCGTACAGGCGCTTGATGCGCAGCAGCGATTTCACTCGCGCCGCCAGCTCGTAGATATTGAACGGCTTGCTCAGAAAATCGTCGGCCCCGACCTCGATGGCCTTGATCTTGTCCTCGGTCTCGCGCAGGGCGGTGACCATGACAATGGGGATCAGGCGGGTCTCTTCGCGCTTTTTCAGCCGAGCACACACCTCCAGACCATTCAGGCCGGGCATCATCACGTCGAGCAAGATCAAATCCGGGGGCTGAGCCGCCACAATCTCCAGAGCCCGCTCCCCACTGCTGGCCGTCACCACTTCGTAGCCGATGCTGGTCAGATAGGCATGTAGAAGCTCCGTGTTGCGGAAATCGTCATCCACTACCAATATCTTAGCTTGCCCTACGTCCTCTAGCATAACCTCGTTCTTTCCTCAGCAGGGTTCTGTCCCTCGCTCCGGTGGCCTACGGTCTCAACCGGCCTCTCCGTGCGGCGTCCGGAGTCCTTTTTAAGAATACCCGGGCGCGGGGACAATTATCCGCCCTACTCTGTCCAAATGTTCACGTACTGCTCCCATGCGCGGCAGACGAACGGTGAACACGCTTCCCTTCCCCACTTCGCTTTCCACGGTCACCGTGCCTCGGTGCGCCTCAATGACGTTGTAGGTGATAAACAAACCTATCCCCAAGCCACGCACGGTGCCATTTTCCACCTTGGTGGTGAACCCCGGCTCAAAGATGCGCTCCAGATACGCCTCTGGAATGCCGCAACCCGTGTCGGCGACCTGCACCTCCACTCCACCAGTTTTCCACACCTCCGTACCGACACGCATCCCGATAGGCAGGCGACGGGTTGTCACCCGGAGCTCGGGCCTGGGCGGAGGCGGGCTCATGCACCGAATCGCCTCTAATGCGTTGAGGAACAGGTTCAGAAAAGCCTGCTGGAGATGGGAGCCGCTACCGAAGATGAACGGTAAGTCGTCGTCAAAGTCGCGTACGATACGTACGCCATCGCGCTCGGCCTGGCCCGCGACCAGGCGCAATGCCTCATCAAGCACGAGATGGATGTCGGTTGATTCGTGGCCCACAGTCGAGGACGGCCTGGCGAAATCGGTGAAACGACGGACGATGTCGGCGATACGTCGCGCACTGCTGACGATTTTCCGCAAGTCCTCGGCTTCATCTGGTCTCAGGCCTGGCCTGGATAGCAGGAGCTGGGCGTGGCCCAGTACCACGGACAAAGGATTATTGAGTTCGTGGGCCACCCCATCGGCCAACGCGCCAGCAGCGGCCATCCGCGCCGAGCGCAGCAATTGAGCTTGTGTGCGCCGCAATTCGGCGAGTTGTTCCTGCGTCTGCCGAAAGAGACGGGCTTTCTCCACCGCCGATGCTACCTGATCCGCGATCTGCCGCAGGATGTAGAGGTCGTCCTCACAGAACTGTTCCGCCTGCTTTCTCCCCACGTTCAAGGTGCCAATCACTTCACCTTTAGAAATCAGGGGAATCACGGCCACCGTGCGAATCACATCGTCAAACAGAACTCTCATCGCCGCTGAATTCTCAGCCGAGTCCAGGTGAATTATTTGCAGTTCATCCGTCCGGCTCGGCCACGGATAATCGGCGGGAAGAACTGTACCCTGCTCTGGGCTGCCTATGGTGGCCAGCAAGCACAGGTTTTGTCCATCACGAGCCCGACCGACTATGCTTGCCTGATCGAAGTTCACCAACTGCTGCGCCTCACGGATAAAATCTTCCCACACCTCACTAACGTCCAAGCTGGAGTTGATAATCCGCGTAAGTTCGCCCAGCACGGCGATTTCCCTGGTTCGTTGCGCAGCCTCCCGCTCCAGACGTATCTTCTCCAGCGCCCGGCGCACGGTCATCGCCATCTGATTGAAATCGAATGGCTTAGTAATGTAATCCACTGCCCCATGGCGAATGGCACTCATCGCCGACTCCATGGAGCCAAACGCGGTGATGACAATAACCCGCGTATCAGGACAATGCTGCTGGACGTATTCCATCACCTGAAAGCCGTCCACGGTTGGCATGGACAGGTCAGTAATCACCAGGTCGAAGCTTTGTTCGTGGAGATATTGGATGGCGGCCTGCCCCCCCTCAGCCATGACGACGTGGACGTACCCCTCACTGCCCAGCAGGTACCCCATGTAATCGCGCATACCCAGCTCGTCGTCCACGACGAGGATGGTACTATCCTCGATTCGCATCAGCCTCCCCCCACGCGGATCGCTATCCGGCAAAGTACGCCAATGCCCGGCGGATCCGCTCCTCGATGCTCAACTCTTCGTCGCGCGGCAGAGATTGCACAGCAGCCTGAGCTTCGACGATGCTGTAGCCCAAACTGGTCAGGGCGGCAATGACCTCGGCGTCGGCCTCGCTGAGCACTGGCGTGACGGCCACGCCCATCTCGGCCTGCACTTTATCTTTCAGGTGAAAGATGATTTTCTTCGCTGTTTTGGGCCCAATGCCCGGCACCCGGGCCAGGAGTTCCGCTCGCTCCTGGGCAATAGCCCGTCGCAGAGAATCGGCGGGCATCTTGGAAAGTATGGCCAGGGCCACCCGTGGCCCCACGCCCGCAACCCCCAACAGCAACTCGAACAGGGCCAGCTCTTCCTCGCTGGCACAGCCGTAGAGAGCCAACTCGTTCTCTCGCACGTGGAGGTGGGTGAACAGCTCCACCATGCGCCCCGGGCTGGCCTGGTCGAGCGCCGGTGCCGGCACGTGTACCTTCAGGCCGACCCCGCCCACGTCCACCACCAGATAGCCACGGCCTACTGCGCTCACGCGGCCTTTCACACTGGCAATCATTGACCCTCCTCGACGACGGTGCGGATCACTCCTGCCTGGCGAGCAAATCCATCAGGCGGGCGGAATAAAGGTGGCACACAGCCACCGCGATGGCGTCGGCCACGTCATCCGGCCGGGGCACTTCCTCCAATTCCAAGAGCAATTGTACCATCTGTTGTACCTGTGCCTTGCGTGCCCCACCGTAGCCAGTGATGGCCTGTTTGACCTCCGACGGGGTATACTCGTAGACCGGCAATCCGGCATTCGCCGCGGCCAGAAGCGCTACGCCCCGGGCCTGCCCGACGGCCATCGCCGTGCGCACATTGCGGCTGAAGAACAGTTTTTCGACGGCGACGGCGGCCGGCGCGTGCCGGGCGATAATAGCAGAGAGTTCCTGGTAAATCTGCCGCAGCCGTTCCGCTGGTGCAAGCTGTGCCGGGGTGGTGATGGCTCCGTACTCCACCACAGCCAGCTCACCCTCGACCTCGCGCACCAGGCCGTATCCGGTGGTAGCCGTACCCGGATCCAAACCCAGAATCAGCATGATACTGCTGCGCTACGCCATTTCGTGCTCATACTTGAGCATAATCTCGTCCGGGATTTCCAGGTTGGAGTACACCTCCTGCACGTCATCCAGCCCCTCCAGGGCGTCAATCAGATGCATGACCTGCATGGTCTCTTTCTCACCCAAGGACATCAGACTCTTGGGTATCATCGAGATCTGGGCCGATTCCAGGGGAATTCCCTCCGTGCGCAGGGCGTCCCGCACCTGGCTAAAGTCTCCGACGTCGGTGTATATCTCCACCAGGTCATCGCTGATGACCACATCCTCCGCGCCGGCCTCCACCGCTATCTCGAATAGCCGCTCCGGGTCGTGATCGTTGGGCTCAACAGTGAGGTAGCCTTTGGATTCGAACAGCCAGGCAACGCAACCCGTCTCCCCCAGGCTGCCCCCGTAGCGGGTGAAAATGCGGCGCACCGCCGAAACCGCCCGATTACGGTTGTCGGTGAGGACGTGCACCAATAGTGCCACTCCGTGCGGGCCGTAGCCCTCGTAGGTAATCTCTTCCAGCGCTTCGCCTTTCTCCAGACCCGCGCCGCGCCGGATGGCCCGTTCAATATTATCTTTGGGCATGTTGGCTGCTTTGGCCTTCTCGACAACCAGCCGTAGCTTAAAATTGGTTTCCAGGTCAGGGCCACCCTCACGGGCGGCAACGGCGATCTCCCTGGCCAGTTTAGTGAAGAGCTTGCCACGCTTGGCGTCAGCGGCAGCCTTTTTCCGCTTGATAGTTGACCACTTGGAGTGTCCAGACATACCCTCTACCCCCTTCTAACCTAAACGTAAAACTTCTCTCAATGCGACTCTAATTATATCACCAGGAAGAAGAACTCGCCAATGGCGAGCTTTTCGGGAGTGCATTTCGACCGGGTGTGGTTAAGGATCTGCGGGAGATCGGCGGCATGGGCAGTGTACCGTTCACACGTTTTGTGGCCGCGACTTACCCCAGGAGCAACTTTAGCTGCCTGGCCGTGCCCACAGCCTGGGCCTGCCAGTGGTTATTGGCGAAGGCGAAGGTCTTCTCCGCTTCTTGATCCATTTTCCGCAGCCTGGGCACCCACTCTTGCAGCTCCTCTTCGCTATAGGTGTAGTCGTAGCGTTCCCAGGCGTGCTCGTGTCTCCACCACTTCTTCGCGTTGCGCCCGTGAAAGCGCACGTAAGCCACCGGACCCGTAACCTCGACCATCGGCGGCATCAGTCCCTTGATCCGGGGTTCGTCCACGCAACAGAAGCCCAGGTTCTGCTCTCGCAAGAAGGCGAACGTCTCCGGGGTCAGCCAATCGGCACGACGAAATTCCACCACCACGGGCAGATCCCCCAGCCGCTCACGACATCGCTTGAGGTAATCGAAATTCCCCGGCGTGGGCCGGAACGAGTATGGGAACTGGGCCAGAATGCACCCAAACTTGTCCGCTTCTAGCAGGGGGCGTAGAGCGGCGACGAACTGTGTGAATGCCTCGGCGTTGTCCTCGCGCTCGTGAGTCATGCCCTTGTAGGCTTTCACGGTAAATTGGAACCCCTCACCTGTCTTCTGAGCTATGCGCTCCAGCGTCCACGCATTAGGCAGGCGATAATACGTGAAGTTTAACTCCGAGGCATTGAACTCCCGCGCGTAAAAGCTCAGCCACTCCTTTTTGGGCAGATCAGGGGGATAGTAGGGTCCCACCCAATCGTCATAACTGTAACCGCTCGTACCAATGTAGAACACTGCCTGCACCCCCTTTCCAGCAGGCGCACCAATCAACGACCACGTCCGCCAATACTGAGCTCGGATGAATTAGCGGGCCGTCAGGCGAAAACAAACGTAAAGGCTGGCGACCGAGATCACGCCTGCGGGGACGCTCAAACCAACCGCACGGGTCTCAGGCGCAGTTTCAACCGCCAGGCTGAATGACCACGGTTACCTATCGCTTATAGCGATAGACGATCCGGCCGCGAGTCAGGTCGTATGGCGAGAGCTCAACCAATACTTTGTCGCCCAACAGGATACGGATGTAATACATCCGCATCTTGCCGGAGATGTGGGCCAACACCTCATGTCCGGTGTCCAGCTTCACACGAAACATCGCGTTGGGTAAAGTCTCGACCACCGTGCCTCGGGCCTCGATCACGTCCTTCTTTTTTCCCTGCTTGATCCCTGGCGCTCGGTCTTTACCTTTTTTCGCCACTCTTCTCCTCCGTAAACAATCAACAAGGGCTAACGAAGCTCCGCCTCAAACCGACGAGGCAAGCGCTCACCGCAGAGTACGCTGAGACCTGGCCTGAGCGTAGCCGAAGGAATGTCCAGATCACAGGCTGGCGTCGAGGTCGCCTCCCAGCTCGGTCCTATTACTCGCCGTCGGGCCCGCTGCGTAATACCCGCCGCGCTTTCCCGCCGGCCTCCGGCGGGCCGACGATCCCCATCTCCTCCAGTTGATCAATCAGGCGCGCCGCACGGGGGTAACCGATGCGCATCCGTCGCTGCAACAGTGACGCCGAGGCGCTGCCCGTGCGTTGCACCAAGGCAATGGCCTCTTCGATCAGATCATCTTGATCGGGTTCAGCGGGGATTTCCTTTTCCCAGGGCACGGACTCATCGAGTTGATCCTCAGACACCCGCTCCCGCCAATACCCAACCACGGCCTCGATCTCGGCGTCTGAGACGAAGCACCCCTGTAGACGTACCAGTTTACTGGCATCCGGGGCCAGGTAGAGCATGTCCCCGCGCCCCAACAGAGTTTCCGCCCCGGCAGAATCGAGGATCACCCGCGAGTCCACCTGGCTGGTCACGGTGAAAGCGATGCGCGCCGGGAAGTTAGCTTTGATCAACCCGGTGATCACGTCCACGCTGGGCCGCTGGGTAGCGATTATCAGATGGATACCGGTGGCGCGAGCCATCTGTGCGATGCGACAGATGGTGCGCTCGATCTCGTCCGCAGCCATGAGCATCAGGTCGGCCAACTCGTCAATGATGACCACGATGTTGGGCAAGTGCTCGCCGTGTTGAGCGCGCAAGCGACCATTGTAATCGGCCAGGTGGCGGGCACCGACGGCGGCGAATTTCTTGTAACGCTGGTCCATCTCCTGCATCACCCAGCGCAGAACGTTCACCACACGCTCTACCTCGATCTCCACCTGGCCGTATAGGTGCGGCAAGCCGTTGAAGCGGGTCAGTTCCACCATCTTGGGATCAATCATCACCAACCGCAGGTCTTGCGGGGTGTTGTTCATCACCAGGCAGGTGGTGATAGAGTTGATGCACACTGATTTGCCGGAACCCGTTGCCCCGGCGATGAGCAGGTGGGGCATGGCCGCCAGGTCGGCAGCCACAGCTTGACCAGATACCCCCCGGCCCAGGGCGATTCTCAGGCTCGACTTGATCCGCCGAAATGCGGGAGATTCCATCACCCCGCGCAGCGGGACCAGTGAGACCTCGGCGTTGGGCACTTCGATGCCCACTATGGGCCGCCCCGGCACCGGCGCCTCGATGCGCAGGGGAGCCGCCGCCAGCGCCAGGGCCAGGTCGTTGACCAGGGCGCTAATTTTGCTGACCCGCACTTTACGGCGATGGACATCGCCATTGGCTCCCGACCGTTCTACAAAGCCCGGCTCCACTCCGAACTGAGTCACCACCGGCCCCTGGTTCACCTCCACCACGCGGGCCGGCACGCCGAAGCTGGCCAGGGTCTCCTCGATGATCTGGCAGCGCAGGCGCACGTCAGCGTCGTTATAGGTCTGGCCGGAATCGGGCACCAGCAGGTCGAGGGGTGGCAGGCGACGGTCTCGACGCCGAGGGCGGGACGAGGCAACAGGCGTCTTGCCCTTTTTCTTGGTGGTGGGCGGCGTCGTGGGAGAGGGACGTGCAGACTTGGTTGAGCGTGACCGGCGCTTCTTCTTGGGGGAACTGGAGGGAGGCAGAGTAGACTGTTCGGCAGGTGTTCGTGTGGCGGTCACCCGCTCATACAACGCATTGATGCCTTTGAGTAAAGTCGCCACCGCCCGTTGCACGTCACCCCAATCCAGGTTGAAGGCCACTACCGCGCCCATGCCCATCGCCACCAGCAACACGAGCGCAGCCAGCAGCCATCCCAGCGCGTTGCGCAACAGCACACTCAATGCCCACCCAACGTATCCCCCACCACCCCCCTCCCGTGCCAGGCGCAGGGGGTCATCGCTGAAGGACAGCAGGTGCAACAGCGCCAACGCCGAAGCGAACATCACCTCCAAGCCGACGGCCACCTCCCAGCGCAGACCCAGCCGCGCGCCCAAATTGCGGAAGAGGAGCAGTATCCCGCCGGCGAGGAAGCTTAGAGCCACCACCAGCGCCCCCCAGCCGAAAATCCGGCGTAAGAACAGGGCCCACCAGTCGCTCAGCGCGCCAGAAGTCACCCCCAACAGCCCCAGTAGGGTGACTGCCCCCAAAGCTATCAGGAGCAAACCCACTATCTCGCGCTGCAAGGGTTGCAGGCTAAAGTTTATCTTCTGTTGCCAGTCGCCCTTCAGGAAAGACGACAGGCCGGTTTGTCTGGATGATCGCTTGCGTGCCATCGTCCTCGTATAGAATGATCCTACAGCACTTGCGCGTCCGCGAGGATTTCTTGGACGCAGATTGACGCTGACTCACGCTGATTTTTCCATTCTCTTATCCGCGAAAATCTGCGTGCATCTGCGTCCCCAAACTTAACGGCAAGAAATCTGTGCACGGGGGTATGCGGTCTACGCAGGAGGAGCGCCAGCCAGGGAAGACAGTTCGCCGGATTGGGGCATGCCCTCTGGCTTGCTCCACGCCTGTCGCAGGCTGAGGCCCAGTCGGTGGCGAGCGCTGTCAATGTTCACGATGCGCACCGTGACCACGTCCCCCTCCTGCACCACGTTGCGCGGATGCAAAAAATTTCCC
>Ga0164318_10005887_pt1 | contig 11868 bp, 7 predicted proteins | sample GuaBasSedimGuay9_FD_113734 | JGI IMG/M metagenome (GOLD analysis project Ga0164318, IMG submission 113734) | Subseafloor sediment microbial communities from Guaymas Basin, Gulf of California, Mexico - Guay9, Core 4571-4, 0-3 cm | ecosystem: Environmental > Aquatic > Marine > Hydrothermal vents >... | reverse complement strand
ACCTTATTATAAATGGGCAAAACTATATGCCGGTTACAGCAACATGACTTTTTCACCTTACACTTTAAATGGATATACCTTTTTAGGCGGTGGAGCAGAGCTTACACCCGGTAAAATATTTAAATTTAGTGCCATGTATGGCCGTTTGCACGAAGCAATCGAAGAAGATACCAGCCAAAACATAGCACCTGTTTACAAAAGAATAGGCTATGGTTTTAAAATTGGAGCAAAAAAAGATGCTGATTTTATTGATTTGATATTTTTTAAAGCACAGGACGAAGCTAATTCATTGTATTTTGTTTCAGAAGATTGGGAGATAAAACCCGGTGAAAACCTTGTTTTAGGTGTTCAGGGAGGAAAAACATTTGCAAAAGCGTTTAAATTCAATTTTGAATATGCCAGTAGTGCTATTACCCGCGATATCAGGGCAGAAAAACAGGATGAAAATGTTCCTGTTTTATATGGCAATATTCCAGGACTATTTACGCCAAGGGTTTCAAGCAGCTTTTACGATGCACTTAAAGGAGCTTTTAATTATTCGGGCACCGGCTATGGTTTGGGCGTAGCATATGAAAGAATTGATCCAGGTTACGAAACAATGGGTGCATATTATTTTAATAATGATTTAGAAAACTATACCATAAACGCTAATACCGCAATTTTTAAAAATAAAGTGCAGTTAGCGGTAAACTTAGGTTTAGAACGTAATAATTTGGATGATGACAAGCTTTCTACGATAAAAAAAACAGTGGGAGCCTTCAATATAAATTTCTCACCTTCGCCAAAATGGAATATTGCAACATCGTATTCAAATTTTACCAGTTTTACAAACATCCGTTCTGATTTTGACTATATAAACCAGGTAAATCCAATTTTACCATTAGACACCCTTAATTTTACCCAATTAACACAAAGTGCAAATACAAATATTTCATATTTAATTGGTGATGTTTCAAATACAGAAAAAAAGCAGTTCCTAAATTTAAATTTTAGTGCTCAAATCGCTGCAAATGAGCAGGAAGGCAACCCAAATTCAGGCTCAGAGTTTTACAATGGTAATGTCAGTTATTCCTTAAGCCTTATACCCCAAAACACGACAATTACCACATCACTAAATGCAAATTATACCGAAATGCCCGGTGCTTATAATTTTATGGCGGGTCCTATGGTTTCAGTAAGTCGTTTATTTTTTGAAAAAGCATTACGTACCAGCTCTTCAATTGCCTGGAACAGAACATACACAAACAAAGAATTAGCAAATGAAATTTTAAACTTCAGGCTTAGTGGATCTTATGCTGTTAAGAAGAAACATCGTATAAAGTTGAGTATAATTGTATTGAATAAATCAAGTAATTCACCAGCCACCTGTAGTTTTACTGAATTTACAGCAACACTTGGTTATAGCTATAGCTTTGCTACAAAAGATGATAAAAAAACATCTGCTAAGTAGAGTGTGTAATGTTTCTCTTTTTAGTTTTTTTGGTATGTTGAACTTATTTTAAGATTGGTAGAAGTTGGCAGTAAACAGTCTACAGTAGGCAGTAGCTCTGCAAAGTCTGCTTGCTGAGAACTGAAGACTGTTCACACTTCAAAATAGTAAAAAACATAAAAAAACACAAAACGCTGACTTTATAGACACACTCTAAGTAGTGTCAGCACGAAAACTCTGTTTTTGATAAGAAGGCGTCAAGAGTGAGGCTTTTGTAGGTGTGGAATTCACGAGTTTACATTTGTAAATGACTGCATTTCAGAGCAAAAAAATGAAATAATTGTCGTTTTCTTGCAAAAACTAAGTAATTTATATATCTAAGTTTTCATATTTGTAAGCATCAACAATATATTTTATTATTGTTACATAAAAAATTTTAAATAATCTTAAATTATGAACATCTCAAAGATAGTACTCATTATTGCTATATCTATTTCATTTACAGCAATAAACGCACAGCAAACAAAACCTTTATTGCAACTGGTTAAGGAAACTATGGAATTGCGCCGCCAGGGAAACTATTGGAAAGGCTTAAGTCCTTTTCGTTCATTCATTAAAGATTCTGCACAGGCAATGATAAAAGCCTTTGAACCTTATAAAAGCGATTCATTAGAAAATGTACGTTCTCTTGCATACAATGCGATTGCTATTTCTGGTCAAAAAGGTACTAATCGTCTTACCAGACAAACTGCCGTAAATATTCTTGTAGGTGGCTGTACTGATAAAGAAGCCGCTTTACGCAAAAATATAGCCGGACAATTAGAAAATTTTCGAAAAACAGATTTTACTCCACCTACAAAAGAGCATTTGGCAGGTTTGTTAAGTATGAAACCAACTTACTATCGGCATACTGTAAAATTAATTGGTTTTCTTGATATGAAAGATCAAATTCCGGTACTAAATCAAATGATTGATTCATCTAAAATTAGCAATCGAACATTAATTTGGGATTTTCACCTAACACTTGCGCGTTTAGGAGTTGAAGATGAAATTAATTATTGTGTTTCTTTTGTGAGATCAACCGGAGTTAACGATAAAGTTATTTACAATCTTTTTCCTGATTTAGCTTACATTCATAAAAAAGAAGCAGTTGATTATATGATTGAAGTTTTAATGAGCGATTCAAAAGATTGTTACTCCCCAAATCCTGATAACCCGATTAAAATAATGTGTGGATATAGGGTTATGGAATACCTTGCTCCAATAATTAAAGATTTCCCCCTTGAAGTTGACCGAGATGGTGAATTAGATATTGATGATTACAAAGCTGGCCTACAAATATGCCGTACTTGGTTTAAACAACATATTAATGATTATATCATTAATAATTCAAGATTCTAACAAATTTAGTAATTAAGCAACCGCTAACACGATGAACTTCATTGCGAACAAGGGACGAGTGAAGCAGCGGCTGCCCTCACGCAAATAATCTCATAATATTAAGCAAGTGGCTAATTTCTTTGAATAAGCCGCTGTTCAAACAGTTGGGGATTGCTTCGCTTCTACTAATGACAATTCCTTGAAAAGAAACTGTAAATGAACGAATTACGAACATTTACGCTTTTAGCTTGTCATATTACTTTGTGGCTCGCAATTACAAACAATAAATAAACGCTCTAACAATAACGATTATTACCTTGGAACTTCAACACTTTCAACAATTTGTTCAATTACTTTTTTAGTGGTAACACCTTCCATTTCTTTTTCAGGGCTTAATATAATTCGATGATTCAAAACAGGATATGCCATTTCTTTAATATCCTCAGGTTTTACAAAATCACGACCATTTATTGCCGCATATGACTTACTACCAGACATAATTGCCAGTGATGCTCGTGGTGATGCACCTAAAAAAAGCGAATTATTATTCCGGGTTTTATGAACAATTTCTGCAATGTATCGTAATAAATTTGGCTCAATATGCACCTTTGCTACTTTCTCACGAAGTTCCTCTATTTGTACCGGTGTAAGAATCTTAGTAACATCTTCCAAATTATTTATGTTTCGGTTTTTATGATGCCTGTTTAAAATATCAAACTCCTGCTCCAAATTAGGATAATCAATAGTAATTTTGAATAAAAAGCGGTCAAGTTGAGCTTCTGGTAATTTGTAAGTTCCTTCCTGTTCAATAGGGTTTTGCGTTGCAAGCACCAAGAATGGTGTATCCATTTTATGCTTTTCACCATCAATAGTTACTTGTCGTTCCTCCATTAGCTCAAATAATGCAGACTGAGTTTTGGCAGGCGCACGGTTAATTTCATCAATTAGTATAATATTAGAAAAAACAGGCCCTTTATGAAATTCAAACTCAGATATTTTCACATTAAAAATAGATGTTCCTAAAATATCCGAAGGCATTAGGTCAGGTGTAAACTGAACTCGGGAATAGCCTGTATCAATTGTTTTTGCAATCAGTTTTGCCGTAAGAGTTTTTGCTATACCAGGCACACCTTCTAACAAAACATGTCCATCAGATAAAATAGCTACCAATAATAATTCAACCATCTTTTCCTGACCAACAATTATTTTCCCTATTTCTTCTTTTAATTTTTCAACAGTTTTTTTTAAATCCGTTAAATCAATTCTATTTTCAAAAATAGCTTCTTTCATTCTGTAAACTTTTATTCAAAAAACAAAAATATATTATTGCCTGTGTTTTTCCAATTAATCAAACATTTTAAGTTCTCAAATATAAATTAATATCGTAATTTTGTATAAAATTAGTTTATCAGATTAATTCATGAACCTTTAGCTCATGCGTAGCATAATTATTCAGCTTAGAATAAAAGTTCTATTTTAGGCTTTAATTATAACTATTTCTTTTAGTGAGACTTTGTATTTTTGTGATGATTTTCACCTTTTGCCATTGCAAACTAAAGATTAACAACAGTATAACTTATTACAAATTAAGCTGCGAAATATCAGTAATTAGTAACTTAACAGCTCAATAATCTCATCATTAACAATATAGCAATTTAACAATTTAGCCATTTAAAGATATGTCAGAATACATTAATAATAAGAGTAAAAGAGTAGATAATCTATTTGCATTTTGTATAGGAATTATCAATCATGAAAATGGGAAAGAATTGATTGAAAAGCATCAATTTTCAATAGACCAATTGACACCCCACGATGTAATTGAGGTGACTGATAAATTGGTGAAAACCAAAATTGACACCGAAGTAATTAAAAAGAGTATTGGAAAAATTCTAAATGTATTTTACAAACCCATTACCCAGTATCCATGGGAAAAACCGCAAAAAGGTCATTTTCTCTACTATTTGATGGAAGAAAACCGTGCAATTGAGCAAATTCTTAATAAAATCAAAGTCTCGTTAAAATTAATCAATAAAAAGAGTAAACAAAATGAATCATTTATTGATGAATACAAAAAAATGAGAAAAATTCTATTGAGACTGATTGATTTTGAAGCTCATTACGATAAAAAAGAGAACATCCTGTTTCCTTACATTGAAAAAAAGTGGGAAGACTACCGTTGCGTACAAATCATGTGGTCGTTTCATGATGATATAAGGCGAAAATTGAAAGAATTGGAACAGATTTTACAAAAAGAAGAGCCTGATTTAAAAGAATTGAACAGGGAAATTGCCCTGCTATTTTTTCTTATTGTACCTATTATTTTTAGGGAAGAAGAAATTATGTTCCCGGTATTACTCGAAACGCTATCTGCAAAAGAGTTTTCGGACATGAATGAGATGAGTACAGAAATTGGGTATGTATATGATGTGCAAGCGAACAAAGCAGACATTGAAGCTTTTAGCAATTTCGCAAAAATGCAATCTGATAAAAGCGAGGAAGAAAAGTTTTTAGATGGAATCATAGATCTGGATACAGGCTTTCTAATTCCTGAACAAATAAAAATAATGTTGAACACCTTACCTATCGACATTACTTATGTTGATGAGAATGATGTGGTTCGGTATTTTTCCAGCCCTAAAGATCGTTTTTTCACTCGCTCAAAAGCAATAATTGGACGTACGGTACAAAATTGCCACCCACCTGAAAGCATTCATGTAGTCACCCAAATTGTAGACTCGTTTAAAAGTGGGGAGAAAGATGAAGCTAATTTTTGGATACAAATGAAAGGAAAATTTGTTCTTATTCGTTATTTTGCACTTAGAGATGAATCCGGAAAATATAAGGGAACACTTGAAGTAAGTCAGGATATTACAGAAATTAGAAAACTAGAAGGTGAACAACGCTTATTAGATTGGAAATAACATGAAATTGGTAATTTATTTGAATACATCAATATTTCTGTCTGTGTGAATGTTTTTTTTTGTAACTTTAAGATGCAATAAAAGAGAACCAAAAAGCGGTTCTGAAATAAGTTATTATTGCTAACACTTGCCTAATGCAAACAGGAAAACAATCATGAAACAAGCTCCGCAAAACACCGGAGCCGGCTATGACTAAACGAGTTATTAAACATTCAAGGCAATGATTATTTTACATCATGCGAGACTTCCGCAGTAGCGGAACAGGCTATGTGGCAAATAAAAGTAATTCAGAAATACACACATGAAAAACCAAAGCAAACGAGAAGGTGGCAGAAAAGTTGCAAACAAACCCCTGATTAAAAATGATAAAGACTTACCGTTAATTTCAATTATTACGGTGGTTTATAATAGTGTGGGCTTTATTGAAAATACCATTAGGGATGTAATCAATCAATCTTATCCAAACATTGAGTATATAATTATTGATGGTGGTAGTACAGATGGCACTATTGAAGTGCTGCAAAAGTATAATGAATATATTGATTACTGGATAAGTGAACAAGACAAAGGGCTTTATGATGCAATGAATAAAGCAATGCAAAATGCTACTGGTGATTACCTTTGGTTTATAAATTCAGGTGATTTACCCTTTGATTTAACTATTTTAGATAATATTTTTCGTAAAAATAAATTGTTTGCTGACATTTACTATGGTGAAACAGAAATTATTGACCCAAATGGTGAGTCCATTGGAATGAGAAGGCATCAAGCTCCTGAAATTCTAAATTGGAAAAGCCTGTTAAAAGGCATGAAGGTAAGCCATCAGTCAATAATAGTTAAAAAAGAAATTGCGACAAACTATAATACAAAATACAAGTTATCTTCTGATTTTGACTGGGTGATAAAAGTTCTTAAAAAGGCAAAATCAATAGAAAATACAGGCCTTATCATATCAAAATTCATGGAGGGTGGTTTAACAAAAAAGAACCTAATTCCCGGTTTAAAAGAGCGATATCAGATAATGCTTGAGAATTATGGATATTTCCCAACAGTCATCAGTCATTTTATATTAGCAACTAAGCTTGCTTTTTATTATGTGAAAAATAAGCGGTTCTGAATGATTAATGTCCCAAATTTCAAGAGATACGATTAATAAAACAATTACGAATACATTAATGACCAGTTACGAATACTAATTCGTGTCTTTTAACGCTCCTTCATAGTAAATTTTTACCGTATTTACTGTTGTGTTTATCAGTATGGTGTTATAGGTCAGTTTGAATGATTTTACTAAATCCTTTGTTACTGTGAAATGCTTGCCGGCTGAAAATGCTTTTAGCCATCCGTTGAGGTCAATGTATGCAATGGTACGTTCCTGTATTTGAAAATCTTCAGGAACAAAATTCTCCAACTCATAAATTTGTCCATTATAATACACTTTTAGATAGCCTTGTTCAATATAAACAACCAGACTATCCGTAACGTAGTAAGCGTCCGGTTCAAATTCAGATAAGACTTTCACTTCACCATCGGCAAACACCTTAAATTCTTCTAAAGCGTCAATGTAGGCAAGTAAATCATCGCCAACCTTAAAAGATTTCGGCTTAAAATCTTCGAGATCAATTATTTCACCTTTATAAAAAACATGGAAGGTATTGGTTGAATTATCTTCGTAAGCTACAAGGTTACGCCCTGGTTTAAAGTTAATTAAGTCATTACTTTGGTTAATTTCCTCAAGTTGTCCATTATAAAAGACCTTGAAATATTTAGAATTATTATTAAAATAGGCAAATATATTGTCGCTAACCTTAAAATCCTTTATTGGATCTCCCACTAATGAATTTTCCAAATTATAAATCTTTTCTTTATAATAAACATGTGATGATTTTCGGTTTGGGTTAAAAAATGCAACAATGCTATCGCCTACTGCAAAACTTTGAACATTACTTGACAAAAGCTTTTGTTTACCATTATCAAACACATAAAGCTGATCGAATAAGCGATAAACCAACAAGTTTCTTGTTGTAAAATAATCGCTCACCATTTGTTGTGAAAGTATCTGTGTTTCGCCTTTATAATAAACCTTTAACTGTCCTGCACTACTAATATAGGCAATACAATTCCCACCAACTTGAAACGACTGAACCGGCGTGTTCTCCACATCATGAATCTCACCAGAGTCAAAAATTATAAAATGTTTCAAATAGTTGTGATATGCAGCCAAGTTTAGGTTTTGAGCAAAACTGTTGTTTGACAGAATCAATACAAATATGATTATCGAAAGTTTTTTCAGTATCATAAAATTAGTTTTTAATCATAAACGATATTTTTGCGCAATGATTGTACCAAAATGATTTTGCATAAAAATTCGATTTCGTCACATCTTCTATCAATCGGCATCTTTCTTTATAAAAATAAACTCACCACCTTCATCACCAGCCCCCTGGATGGTTCCAAACTGAGGTACATTTGGCGAATTATTTAAAACTGCATCGCGCATAGTGGCAAATAGTTTTGAAACGGGGAGATATTTATCCTCGTTTTGTTTTAAGCGTTTAATTAAAACATTCAAAAACACGCTCACATCAGGCACCTCTTTAAGAGTCCCACTGGTCATTCCCTTGCGGCTTTGCAAATTGTATATTTTCTGATATGCCACAACCTGTTTTCCTTTGAAACCACGTGTTTGAAAAATAGAACCACTGAAACAGGCATCGGTTATTAATAAAGTATGTTTTGATTTGATGGCACCAATATAATCTTTTACCGTACTATTCCTTAACCAGTTACTATTGCTGTTTGATTGGGCATCGGATGGTAACCAATAACCTATTTCCTTGTAAGCATCCCAATAGCCATGTCCGGCATAAAAAATAATTAAATTATCATTTTCATTAAGATTATTGGAAAGTTCTTCAAATTTTTGAATAATTACAGAGCGTGTAGCATTCTTAAGCAAGTATAAATTATCTTTATCAAACATATAGGATGAAAGTAGGACTTCCTTAAAGATTTCGGCATCTTTAACGGGATTTGCTAAATCTGCAATATATTCATCGTTATAATCATCCTCTGCAATAAGCAGTGCATAAAACTTGCCGCCATTCATTTGAATATCGTACTGGTATGTACAAATTACATCAAAAGTTGTAGTAGATTTATTCCCCATATTATCTTCGGCATCAATTTTTATGGTATTTTGCCCCGTAAACAGGCTCACTGTTGTATAATACTCCCCGGTAAACTTACTTTTTGCTTTTCTGCCATTAATTTTTATAGATTTGATTCCACTTTTATCCTGGGCTGTAATATAAACTTCTGTTTTTTTATCGGAAATAACCGGAAAATCAACATCAACTTTCTTTTTTGGGGTAGGATAAGTAATATTTATCTCAGGGGGGAACACATCTTTAATTTTTTTCCCATCAACAAAGTAGGAAACCCTAAGGGCTTTAGGTTGTGCATATAATACTTTTTTCCATTGGCCTGTTTTAGCACTGTCTTCATTTTCTGCATAAATTAAATAAAGATCCATTTTAACTTTGCCCCCGTTAAAATGCGGATTTGCATAAAATTTAATTTTTATTTGGTTGTTAGAGAATTCGGAAATTTTGACATTCCCCAATGTGCTTACGGCATCCTTAGGATAAACTTTTAATAGCTGTTTGTTAATGGCAAGTACAGAGTGCTCATCTTTTACAGGTTTCAAATCGCCATTTACCCATTCAATATTAAGCGTTACCACAAATGAATTCTTCTCAAACTCACTTGTATTGACATGGATTAGAGCATTTTTATTGTTGTATGTGCTTACTAATAAATCATAATCATCTGCAAAAGCAAAAAAAGTATGAACAAGTAAAAATAGGATGATTAATTTTAGGGTTTTCATGACTTTATTTTTTAATTATTTTTTTGTCATTATTTGTCCCGCTAATGCGGGATAGAATTTCTGCAAAATTTTAAGTTGCGTGTTAGATATTATTAGTTCCATTTTTTGACCCGACGGGTTTTTATACCCCACCTGATCTATAATCAGCTATTTTGGAAATTCAAATATTTTATGCGTATAAGAAATTGACAGGAATAAAAATTGTAACCAACTATTTTCCGGCTTACCGTTGATACTAATGTAATCATCGCGATAAGCTGCTGTATTGTATCCCAGATCGGCAATGTTTTGCTGATAACCAATTCCCAAATTAAAATAGCCGGCAGTACGAATTGGAAAAGAAACTCCTGCCGAAGCGGAAGCCATAAATTGTAAATCATTGATAGCTACAGGATATGTATCATCATATTGAACCGAACCAAATTGATACAAATCTGCATCGTCAATAAGCAATTGTAATTCAGGGTAATATCCTGATTGTGATGCATCTCCGGTAACAATAAAATTGGCAGATTGTTTTAATGATGTAATAAAGCCCAATGATGCAAAGAAGGTCGTTTTATCAGCTAAACTATGTCGATAAGTGAAGTTCAACGGTATATCTAAAAATATAAATTCGCCCTGTTCATTAATTTTTGAATCTACATACAGATAATAATTATCACCATCACGATCAGTACGTTCCAAATTATCATTTTGTTCGTTATTGTATTCAGAATTGTTTTGTGTATTGTAAACCGAATAGTTTGCACCTACCGATACACCGAAATTACTGTTTAAAAAATAATGAATACTTAAACCGGCACTACTGGATAGTGGAAACTCAGTATTCTTAAGGTAGCCCTCAGTATCTTCTGACAGGGACAATCTGCTAATCCCCGGCATTAAGTTTACCCCTACATGAAAACCTCTCATTCGTTTATCACTTTTCCTTTTTAAAAGAGTTTCTTCGTTTGTGATTGAGGCAATTAAAAAATTATCAAATTCTTCATTACTATATTTAAACTGAATATTAAAATACGCTACTATTTTTTTTCGATGAATTTTGTTTTCATTTGTAATACCTACTACATATTTATGAGCAATTAGCTCAATAAAATAATCGTCATCTTCTATTAATTTGGCTTGTAAAAATCTAATGCTTAATGAATCTATATCTGTTTCCAGGCCATGTGGAAAATGGTCTGCTGCAATTTGCAAATATTCCATGGGTGAAATGTAATTTCCTTTTGATTGCAGATCATTATAAATCGTAGCATTAGTGTGATCTACAAAAATACCTTCAAAAGAATTTATATAATCCTCAGATATATTGATGCCATCCTCGGTAAAATCAGCCAAATGCTCATATTTATCAAGCAGTTGTAACACTTTTGATTTAATTATGTTTTCATCATAGGTATCAAAAATTTGGGCATTCAACTGAAAACTGAGTATCAGGAATAGACTTATTGATAGTAGGTGTTTCATAGGGTTGTTTTTTTGTTTTATATTCCAATCTAAATAATTTTTATCATAATTTTATATAGGCTTTTTAATGTTCAACAGAGCCAGTCCTAAAAATCGTTGACTTCAAATTGTCTTACCAATAAATAGATGTTCAAAAGTCCTTTCGAACGTTTTGAAATCCTACATCCTCACATATTTATTTATAAAGACTTACCAAGTTTTAAAAACTTTGCAAGTCAAAATTTATCTTACAATTACTTGTTTCGTAACTTTTTGATTATTGTTAAAAATAAATTCGAATACATATACCCCTGGATTTAAACCGGATAGCTTTTCCTCAAAATTGATTTGCGTTATTTCTTTATATATCGTTTTGTTTGTGTACACTTTCCCAAGATTATCCGTCATTTTAAATTTTATTTTGCCGGTATAGTCGTTGTCAATTTCTACGCTGGTCGTATTTGTTGCCGGATTAGGGTAAATTTGAACAGATTCGGCCAGTGATTTTTTACGGCTTCCTTTTACAAATACTTGCGTAAGTCGCTTGCAGTTTTGATGGAAAGTTACCTCCACCTGGTAATCACCTGCATGCATTTCTGCATTGTAATAGTATTGCTTTTGAGCTCCGGTGATGGCGTTGCCATTTAAAAACCATTGATAATGATAGCCTGCATCCGGACTAAATATTAAAACTTCGCTTTTGGCCACAATGTCCTGTGCACCAATTTCTGTTACATCCACCTGCAAAGTTTCTGACCATACACTTGCCCCACAGGTATTTTTAGCACTTACTT
>Ga0164318_10005886_pt1 | contig 11870 bp, 10 predicted proteins | sample GuaBasSedimGuay9_FD_113734 | JGI IMG/M metagenome (GOLD analysis project Ga0164318, IMG submission 113734) | Subseafloor sediment microbial communities from Guaymas Basin, Gulf of California, Mexico - Guay9, Core 4571-4, 0-3 cm | ecosystem: Environmental > Aquatic > Marine > Hydrothermal vents... | reverse complement strand
CATATTCTTTTTCAAGAGGCGTCGGCTCTGGATCAAAAAGCAGGATGTCATCTCCGTAGAATGTAGTGTGATTGCTTCCATCTTCAATTTTCCAGAAAAATCTTTTTGCATTTTTTATTGTGCAATTAATTTTATCTCCTTCATATAGAGTTTCGTATGGCTTAATGTTTATTTTTACATATGGAAAATTTTCATCTGCAAAAATGGAATTAAAACCCAGTAAAAGAAACGCTATGAGGAGTAATGCAATTCTACCTTTCATGGTTATCAATAAAAAATTCCATAAAATATTTACGATATTAGTTTGTTTTCTTCAACCTTGAAATATTTTTTCTTATCTGGGGCATCTTCTACACTGCTCTTTTACTGAGGATATGAAAAATTTTCAAGTTAACTTACTACTGATAAGCATCATTTTACTCTTTTAAAACCTCTTTTTATGAAATCATATGTTGCATATATTTTACATTTAATTGGGTGCCAGATTGAATTTTCATTTTCTATTCCTATTTCGACATCTTTTTTCATTATAGCATCTAAAACATCATCTACATTTTTTGCATTTATTATTGCATAAGCTTTCCCCATTTCCCAGAGAAAATGCCCATCGCTACCAGCAGTATATGGGAATTTGTTAGCCATAACATATTCATAAGCTCTTTTATTTTGCACTGGAAAGCATCTTCCATTCAAAGCTTCAACAGCATCTGCTTTTATTTTAGGCTTTGAAAAACGAAATGGATGCGCCAAAACAGATATTCCTCCTTTTTCCCTTGTTTCTTCAATAATTTCCTTAGCTTCTTTGCTTATAATTTCTTCCTTTATTCCTAAAGCCAAAATATGTCCTTTTTTCGTATTTATTTCCATTCCCGGAACAATAATAAAGTCTTTAAGCTTAATTTTTAAAGCTCCTTTTAAAGTAGAATGATCAACTATTGCCATTCCTATGAATCCTTTCTTTTTTAAATATTTGGCAATTTTCTCTGGCTTTTCTTGCCCATCTAAAGAATAAATAGTATGTACATGCAAATCAAACATTATGTGTTATAGCAATTTAGTATTAACAGCTTTCGAGAAATCTTATTGTAACAAGAGCAGCTGGCTTGCCTTCAAATTCAATTTTTCTTGATCTCAGCTCAGCTTCTCTTTTTTCGCCATTTTTACAGATAAGCTTATATTTTCTAGCCCCTTCCTCAAGTTTATCTTCAAGTAATTTCTTGTAATTCTCCATTATTCTTTCTCTATCTTCTTCTGCTATAAAATCAAGGAAATTCTTCCCTACTACTTCTGCTTGTTCATATCCTCCACTTGTTACTTCTTTATTTACAAATTTAATTTTACCGTCTTGAACAACCACCACTGTATCACATAGCTCGTTTATAAGATATTCATAAAGTTGTCTCGCCCTCCTTTCTTTCTCTTCAACATATTTTCTAACTGTAATATCTCTTGCTACACCAATATATTTTACTTTCCCATCCAATAAACCAATGCTTAAAAGAACGTCTAGTTTTTTCCCATCCTTTCTTATTGCTTTTGCTTCAATATCTTTTTCTCCTTTTCTCATTCTTTTCTTTAAATTATCTGCTTCAAAGAATTCACCAATATTTCTGCCAATTACTTCGTCTTTGCTTAGATAGCCAAGTAATGATAAAAATTCTTCATTGCAATCTTTTATTTTAAAATCTCCTGTGGCTAAAAATGCCATTTCTTTCAATCTTTCAAATGCCTCCCCATAGGTTCCTCTATCAACAGCAGATATACTCTCAATTTTTTTAAATAAGCCAGGAACATCTATTTTTCTAAAAAAATCTTCTCTTAATTCTCTTTTAATAGCTTCAACATGCAATCTTATCGCTTCCTTACAAAAATCTGCAACACTACTATATCCCAAATCTGGTTTTTTTTCTATTAACTCTTGCAATTTATCATAAAGCTCCTTTGGCAAAGAAATTGTGCTGTATTTTGTCATTAGCCGTAAATAACATTTAATGTATAAAAAATTTATTGTCTTCGCAGAACAAAATTGTTCTGACGGAACAATTACCTTATGATATGACCATCCTCAACTTGCTTAAAAATTTTAATTTCCCCAGCATTGTCTCTCAAAAATTTTCCATTATATTCCACTTTTCCATCTTTGCTTTTCATTTCCACTTTTGTAAATTCTTCATAGCTTATTTGCTTTGCTGGATTGCTTTCTACGCCTTCCACAAAAACCCTGCTTCCTTCTTTACCATTAGCTAAAAGCAAAATTGCTTCTCCAGCTCTATCAACAGCTAAAAGCATTCCTTCTGATCTCACCCCTCTTATTTTTGCTGGTTTTAAGTTGGCTAATAAAACAATTTTTTTACCAATAAGCTCATCCTTTTTATACCATGGTTTTATTCCTGCAACAATTCTTCTTTTGCCTAACTCACCAACGTCAAGCTCAAGAATATAAAGCTTATCTGCATTTGGATGGTCTTCAACTTTTATAATTTTTGCCACTCTTAAATCAAGCTTTGAAAATGGATCCTCTATAATTTCATTCAATTCCAATTTTTTGAATAATGGTGCGGGCTTCTCTATTTCATTTTCTTCAATATCTTCTAAAGCTTCCTCCCATTTATGGCTATAAATTTCATCTTTGTATCCAAGCATTTTCCATATTTTATTCGCTGTTTTTGGCATATAGGGTGTAGATGCAATGGCTAAAACTTTTACTATTCTTGCCAAAGTATGCAAAACGTCCTTACATTTCTCAACATCTTCTTTAACAAGTTTCCACGGTTCGCTTGCATTCATATATTGATTCCCTATCTGAGCTATTCTCATCACTTTTTTCATTCCTTCTTTAAAATGACATGCCTCTATGGCTTTGCCAATTTCTTCAAAATTTTTTACAACTCCCTGCCATATTTCCTCATCAATTTTTCCAGCGGGAATTTTTCCAAAATTTTTATGTATGAAAGTAAGCACTCTATGAATAAAATTTCCATAGATAGCAACCAACTCATTATTATTTTTTGCAACAAAATCCTCCCATCTCCAATCTGTATCGTGCTTCTCTGGCATATTTATTGAAAGGTAATAACGAATGGCATCTGCATCAAACCTTTTCAAAACATCTGGAATCCAAATTCCAATGCCCTTTGACTTTGAGAACTGTTCTCCAGATAGCGTAAGATATTCATTTGCTGGCACATCATAAGGCAAATTTAGCCCGCCATGCGCCATGAGCATTGCTGGCCATATCACTGTATGAAATGGTATGTTGTCTTTAGCCAAAAAATAATAATGCTTGGCCTCGTCTTTCCACCATTTCTTCCATTCATCTGGCTTGCCTATTTTTTCGGCCCATTCCATTGAAGCGGAAAGATAGCCGATAACTGCATCAAACCAAACATAAATACGTTTATTTTCATATCCTTCAATAGGAACTTCCACACCCCATTCTATATCTCTTGTTATTGCCCTGTCCTTCAACCCAGATTTTATGAAATTTAAAGTAAAATTGATAACATTGTCTCTCCAGAAATTTTTATCTTTAAGCCAATCCAAAAGCTTTTCTTCAAATGCTGAGAGCTTGAAAAATAAATGTTCTGTCTCCTTTAAAATTGGCTCTGCTCCACATATCTTGCATTTAGGCTCTAAAATTTCTTCTGGCTCAAGCGTAGCTCCGCATTCTTCACATTGGTCTCCTCTCGCCTTTCCATGGCAGTATGGACAAACTCCTTCAACATATCTATCCGGCAAAAATCTACTGCAATTCTGACAATAAAAAGCCCTCATTTTTTTGGGATAGATATATCCTTTTTCATAAAGCCTAAGGAAAAATTTTTTCACTACATTCTTATGGAATTCATTGCTTGTCCTAGTAAAGTTCTCAAATTGAATGCCTAATTGCTCCAAATTTTCCTTATGTTCTTTATGGTATCTATCTACAATTTCCTTGGGTGTCACTCCTTCTTTTTCTGCGGTTAATGTTATTGGAGTGCCATGTTCATCACTTCCAGATACCATTAAAACAGCATTTCCTTTCATTCTGTGATATCTTCCAAAAATGTCTCCTGGCAACAAACAACCAGCTAATGTACCAAGATGCAATGAGCCATTGGCGTAAGGCCATGCAACTCCGACAAATATTCTTTCCATAGTTGTATATGATTTATTTATTAAAATTTTAGTTTATCATAAAAAAAGAATGAAATGGGATGTTGCATGGAATTCTTCCATGCAATAAGTCCTAAATGAAAAGAAATTTGAAAATTAATTAAAAAATTGCTACGCAATTCTTCTAATAATAACATCAATGCAATCATTATTTATTCACTAGACACTGCCAAAGTTTAAAATGAAATAGATTATTGTTATGGCATGGTAATGACTATGACATTTTTCATTTAGTTTAATTTGTCCTCAGAAACATAAATTTACTACTTTTGCATATTATACCATGTATCGCTTGCTTTACCCATTGAGAACTTTTTTGATTGTCAGCGGGCATGAGGAAACAAATGTAATGACTGCAGACTGGGTAACTGTGCTATCAATGAAGCCATTTATGGTAGGCGTCGCCATAGCCCCAAAAAGATATACGCATAAGCTTATTGAAGAATGCAAAGAATTTGTGGTGGCTGTGCCATCTGTAGATATGCTTAAAGATGTATGGATTGCTGGAACAATAAGTGGACCAAAGAAATTAGAAAAGTTAGCAATAACATTCATTGAATCAGAAAAAGTTAAGGTGAAAAGTATAAAGGAAGCTTTAGCAAATTTGGAATGCAAGCTTGTTGATAAGCAGAGCTATGGAGACCATACGTTTTTTGTTGGAGAAGTAATAAACTACACATACAATAAGGATGCTTTTCCAAATAATATGCCAGATTTGAAACATAAATTTTTAGCTCATGTAGGACTGGAAAAGTTTGCAACATTTTCAGAGCAGATTTATGAAGCAGATTAAATTGTTAGCAATATTTGCCATCCTTATCTTGCCTTCTTCCATTAGTTATAAACAGCCATTCCATTATTATTCGTATAAAGAAATGGAAGAATTCCTTAATGAAATGGAGGAGGAATATCCAGAAATAATGAAATTTTATTCAATTGGCAAAACATATGGTGGAAGAGAAATTTATGTGGTAAAAATTTCAGATAATGTTAGTATAGATGAAAATGAAGCTGAAGTTTTGTTTATGGGAGCACATCATGGAAATGAAAAGTTGGGATATCAATTTCTTCTTTATTTTATAAAAAGCATGTGCGAAAACTATAGCAAAAATGAGAGCGTAGCTTATCTTATAAATAATGCTGAAATTTTTGTTGTACCTATGGTAAATCCAGATGGAGTAGAAAACAATACAAGGAAGAATGTTGAACCAAATAATTGTATAGGAGAAAATATCTTTCCCATATTGAAGGGAGTAAATTTGAATAGGAATTATGATGCAGGCTGGAATGAATGGAGACCTTGGTATTTCTTATCTACTACATCTACTCCATATGGTGATTTAATTTTGTATTTCTTGGGTTACCCTCCAGAATATAGAGGGGAGAAGCCATTTAGCGAGAGGGAAACAAAAGCAATAAAAAATTTTGTTGAAAGCAGAAATATAACTATTGCCATAGATTTTCATACTGGAGCTGGAAAAATAATATTTTATCCATTTGGCTATACAGATAAAAAGAAACCTAAGGATTTGGAAAAATTCATATCAATTGCAGAAAATATATCCTCAATAAATGGCTATGATTATGCAGAAGCTGGGGAAGGAGTTATAGGAATGGCAATTGACTGGCTTTATGAAAAGCATGGAATATATGCTTTAATAATTGAATTAACTAGAAATGTTGCCCCAAGAGATGCTGAAGAAGTAAGGGAAATTATTCAGCTAAATTTGCCAGTAATGCATTATATTATTAATAGGGCTATAGAAGAAAAAGGTAGAATTTAAAAAGAATTCCTGATAACCTTTCAATGAAATTTGATGAAATCATTTATCTGCCAATTTTACTCATTGTTTTCTATATCCTTTACATTTCATCATTTAAAATTCCTGTAATTTTACTTTTTGCTGGCTTTTTTATTCTAATCAAAGGTAGCGATTTTTTCATAAATGGGGCTGTTGGCATATCATCGAAGCTTGGAATAAGCGAGCATACAATTGGTTTAACAATAGTTGCTTTTGGCACTTCTCTGCCAGAATTAGCTGTTTCTTCTCTTGCATCATATCAAAAACATGCATCAACAGCATGGGGAAATGTTATAGGAAGCAATATAACAAACATTCTTTTGATTCTTGGTTTAGCAATGCTTTTCTCCACAATAAAGCCTAGCAGATTTGCATTTAAAGATGCAATAAGCATGCTTGCAGTCTCTTTCCTAACTATTTTTTTGGCATTTGATGGAAAATTAAATTTTTATGATGGCTTAATTTTATTAGCTTTCTATGTCTATTTTCTTTACACTCTTAGAGGAAGAGGATTAGAGGGGGAGAAAATAAAAGGTAAAGCTAAAGGTGCCATTTTATTCCTTATTTTAGGATTTTTTGGAATTGCCTTTGGAGGAGAAGCTGTTGTAAAGGGGGCTGTAGGAATTGCACATAGTTTGGGAATAGCTGAAGCTACAGTTGCTGGAAGCATTATTGCTTTTGGCACTTCTTTGCCTGAGCTCGCCACCACTGTTATGGCGGCGATAAAAAAGCATTATGGAATCGCTGTAGGAAATGTTATAGGAAGTAATGTTGTAAATTTAGCATTGGTTTTAGGCATATCATCTATGCTAGCCAACATATCATTGAATTTAATGACTCCCATGATTTTCTTTTTCTTTTTAGCATCGTTTTTAATCCTTGTAATCTTGAAAGAAAAATGGCTATCAAAAATTGTAAGCATATCTTTCCTTATCTTATATGCAATTTTCATTGCAACAATTTATATTTTTTAGAAAAATTGGGTCAATTTAATGAAGGGATGGATTGCCATAATCCAAAGGATAAATGAAAAAATATTATCTTGTGTAGGTAATTTCATCATAACAACATTCTTTTTCATTATTTCTCCAAACTTAAATGAATGCTATTGGAAAAATTACATAGCAACAATCTTTTCATATGCCATTTGCCATAAAACTTCTTTTTCATTTAATTTTCAAAGTTCCTTAAATCTACAACAGGTTTTTTGCCTATGTATTCTGAGGCTGTCATTAAATTTACTCCTTTCTTTTTAGCAAATTTCCATACTTGCATTGTATGTTCTCTAAATTTTCTTTCTCTCGGCAAATGATGATCGTATATAATTAATTTAGCTTCGCTTTCATCTATAATCTTTATAGCATTTTCTATTGCTCTATTCAAATTTATTTTATTTAGCATATATCCAAGCATATATGTTGGCGGACCATCTAAAATGAGTATGTCTGGTTTTTCTTTAATAATCCATTCTGCATAATCTTCTATAATTGGTCCATTTATATCACTTGTATGAATAATCTTCTTCCCTTTATATTCAATAATTGTTGCAAAAACCCAACCAACTTTTGAAAATTCTATTCCATGGAATAAGGGCTTAGTAAATCTTAGCTCCGTTTCTCCTATTCTAAATTTTTTCCCTTCTGGAAACTTAATTTCTGTTCCATTTATTTTTAATTCTGGTATTTTTTCATACATTTTCCATTTCATAGTTTGTTTTTCAAACCATTTTATGCCGTTCTCAATAATCTCTTTTTTCCTCTCTGCATAATCTCCATAATCTCTTTTCAGTGCAATTTTTAATTCATTTAGTGGCAAAGAATATTTCTTTTCTTTATTTTTAGATAAAACTTCTTCAAAATTTATTTTGAATCGTTGGAGCAATTCTCTAAAAAATTTCTCTGCCCTGCTCCGCTGACTCTCATTTATATATTCATTTGGATTTTTCATGAACAAGAGCTTATTGTAATATATGGATAAATCATCTCTAATGTAATGGTCATGGTGATAATGGGATATAATGATTACATTTGCATTTTTACACTCTTTGATTATTCTTTTCTTTCCTTCTTTTTTCCATTTCATTTTCATTTCTTTACTTGCTGGAAAACTTTGATGCATAATTGCAATGCCGGGGTCAATAACAATTTTTATATCTGTTTTAATAAGCGTTGAGGAACTTTTTGCTCCCATTGAATCAAACCAAATTGGCTTAAATAACACATTCATTAATCAAAAAATATTTTTAAATGCACGGCATGAAGGGAAGTGAATAGGCTAAGAAATTTGCTATTAAAGATAGATGGAAGAGGATACAAAGCTTATAAAGAACTGGAAGGAAGATACAGATTTCCAGATTTTGAATTATATATTGAGCATGTGCAAGCAGACCCATATGCTCCTCCTTCTGCCTGCAGAATAATTGTTGAGAATACTTTTCCAGAAATTTTTTATGAAAATATAGCGAGGAAAATTGCTTTTGAAGATTTTTTAAATAGGAAATTTTATGAAATGGCAAAGAAAAAAAGTAGAAAAAGAGGAAGCGGGAAAAGCGGGGTTATTTCAATTTTAAAGCCTAGTCAATGTGTGCTAAAAAGAAGTAGTGTTATTGCAGGAGAAAACATAGAAGTTAGATTTTATGTTGGCTTGCCAGCATATGGAAGAAAAATTGCTGGAAAGGAAGCAAAAGAAATTTTCTTTAAAGATTTGCTGGAAATAGTTAGAAAAAGTTTATTTTTCAAAGAAATCGATGAAAAAAAGCTTGAGGAGCATGTTAAATGTATAGAAGATGCAGATTATATAAGAAAGAATTTATCAAAAAATAAGCTTGTAGCTTTTATTGCAAATGGATCAATTCTTCCAAGAAAAAGTGGTGTTGAAGATTTACCATTAAAAAATGCCATTCCTTTTGAATCTCCAGAAAGTTTGCTCGTTGAATTTGAATGTCCAAATAGAAAAATACAAGGAATGGGAATAAAAGAAGGAGTTACTTTAATTGTAGGCGGTGCTTACCACGGAAAATCTACATTGCTAAATGCAATTTCAATGGGCATCTACAACCATGTGCCAAAAGATGGAAGAGAATTTGTTATTGCAAGAGAGGATGCAGTTAAAATAAGGGCTGAAGATGGAAGATATATAGCAAATGTTGATATCTCTCCCTTTATTTCTTCTTTACCAGGAGGAATAGATACCAGAAATTTCTGCACAGAGAATGCGTCAGGAAGCACAAGCCAAGCAGCAAACATTTGCGAGGCTTTAGAAATGAATTCAAAGCTTTTACTTATAGATGAAGATACCTCTGCAACAAATTTAATGCTTAGAGATAGAAGAATGCAGGAATTGGTTAAAAAGGAAAAAGAACCAATAACTCCAATAATAGATATGATTCCTTCTTTGAGGAGAATAGGGGTTTCAATAATTATGGTTGCAGGTGGCTTAGGAGAGTATTTTGATGTTGCCGACTTAGTTATAATGATGGATTCCTTTAAACCACATGATGTCACCAAAGAAGCAAAAGAAATAGCAAAGAAATTTGAAAGTCATAGGATAAAGGAAGTGCCAAAAGATATAAAGATAAGGAATAGAAAACCCATTCCAGAAACAATTAAAAAGGCTTTAGGGAGAAAAGGAAAAATTAAGGCATTAGATAAGGATAAGTTAAGATTCGGTAGTCAGACAATTGATTTAAGCAAGATCGAGCAAATTGCTGAAATAGGGCAAGTCAAAGCTATAGGAGATATATTGATAAAGATAGTTGATGAATTTAAAGGTAAATGTTTAAAAGATGCTTTGCAAAAAGATTTTCTTGAGTTGCTTCCAAAAAGAGGAGATTATGCAGAACCAAGAAAATATGAGGTTGCATTTGCTTTGAACAGGCTTAGAGGACTTAAATGTAAGCAAATATAGCTACAATCCGTATATGAAAGTCCTTATGCTATAATTCGCCAAAAATGATAAAATTTTATGTTTGGATAGTATTGACCTTGCTAAAATTTTATCCAACGAAAAAAATTTTCTGCTTATCCTTTTCACTTCTCTTTCGAGTTCTTTTGCCTCCATTTGCTTTGGCTCAAAAACAACGTGTCTCAAATCGTATTTGCTCCAATCAAATGTAAATATTCTCCTTTCCTTTAATAATTTTTTAAAAATAGGAGTTTTTGGAAAAGGTGTTAAAATATTAAACTCTGCTACTTTTATACCCCACTCATTAAGCTTTTCATATGTTGTATCAAATATTTCTGCATCGTCATTATCAAATCCAAAAATAAATGATGCCCACATTTCCATCCCTTCTCTTTCTGCTTTATCAATCATAGAAGACACTCTATCTATTTTGTTTCCACCTTTCTTTATTTCCTCATTAATTGTTTTTTGAGAGACAGTTTCCAGCCCCACCATCCAAGCTATACAACCTGCTTTAGAAGCAAGTCGTAAAAACTCTTCATCTCTTGATAAAACAGCTAAATTTCCAAATGCAATCCATCTCTTTTTTATTTTTCTTCTTATCATTTCTTTAAATAATGATTTGCTGTATCTTGTATCTATTGTAAGGGATGCATCGTGAAACCAAAAAATTTTAGTGGGAAGGGAAGAAATTTCGTTAATAACGTCTTTAACATCTCTTTTCCTATGGATATTATCTCTAAATCCAGTTAGCTGACAAAATTGACATCTATAAGGACATCCTCTGGTTGCTTGCACAGCTGAAAAGAACGGGTGAGAGGATATTCTTTTTGCTGGTGGAAAATTGCTTGCTGCCAAGTTGTTTCTGCTTCTCCAATAACAACAGCATCTGCATGTTTTTTAGCTTCTATAGGTAATGCTGTTGGGTGATAGCCTCCTAACACAACTTTTATTCCTCGTCAAACTCTGTTTTTTCGTACCATTCATTAATGAATTTTATCTCGTGTTGAGGCGGGTGCATGCTGCAATCTGCTCCAAAGTCAATGAAGGGATGAAGAATTTCCATACATACTTATATTTGCCTGCATCTCTATTTGCTTGAATAAGCAGTATTTTCATATCATCCTCCCTATGGACGTTCAAATAATGAACGTTAATAATATGGATGTTATTTATAAAGTTTTCTTAAAATAGGTTGACACCATTAAGAAATTCTCGAAAGTTGAATAAAACGATGCCATTGATTTCTTGACACTGAACAGATTTGCAGAGATTTGAATTAAAATAAGAAATTATTTGCAGCAAAATAAATAAGCGATATCTAATTTCATTAAATATGAAATTATTTGCTCTCTCAATATCCTTTATCCTACTATTTTCAGTTTCGATGCCATTGAATAATTCATTAATGAATGGTATAAGCAAAATTGCAACAAAAGCAATAGTTTATATCCTTCCATATGAAAAATGCAATGACTACTGGGCAAAAACATATGGAGATAGGATATATTATTATGTATATGGAAATCTTTCAGAAGATAGAGATGCAATTGATAAAGATTTCAGCATAATCTCCGATATATATGATACAGTTATTGTTATCATACCAGCAGATGACACTCAGCAATATTTTAAAAATTTGGCAGTAGTTAATGAGATTGCCAGCAAAAATGGATTGCGAGTTATATATGCAATTTTTCCAAAGTCAAAATATGGAGCAGAGGATAGCTATCTTCAAAATGGAAGTAAGATGAATTTATTAGTTATACAAGATATGCAATTTCTTGCTTCTTTAAATGCTACCTACAAAATTGCAATATGGTATGGATGGACTTATAGATGCAATGCTTTGGATATTGTTCATTTTTATAATATTCTTCCAGAAAATTTAAAGGAGAAATATGCAGTGTGGCTTGATGAAGAATATGTAGAAAAAATATGGAATGTTTATATGTATGGCTTGCCATATAATGTGCTTTTCATAACAGAATTATACAGCAAGGAAAAAAT
>Ga0164318_10005885_pt1 | contig 11870 bp, 12 predicted proteins | sample GuaBasSedimGuay9_FD_113734 | JGI IMG/M metagenome (GOLD analysis project Ga0164318, IMG submission 113734) | Subseafloor sediment microbial communities from Guaymas Basin, Gulf of California, Mexico - Guay9, Core 4571-4, 0-3 cm | ecosystem: Environmental > Aquatic > Marine > Hydrothermal vents... | reverse complement strand
CTTTAGTTACCCATTTCGAACCTATGGGATTGAAAATTGGTGTTCCAATACCATTACTTAAATTCCAAAAAAGCGGATTTTTAGCAGCAGCATTTCTACTTAAAATTTCCTTTTCGGCTTTTGCCGCTTCCTTTTCGTCTCTAAATATATCAAGCACAATATATTCCAAATTATTAGGTTTTGTTAAAATATCCTTAAGCTCTTCGTTTGTTGTGCTAGAAAAATATATTTGACCTAAATCTTCAGCGGGGGTTAAAAAGGTACCTCTATATCCAACATATCTTTTTAAACTTATAGGATCAAAAATAATGTATGTATAATATTGCTTAATTTCCTTTTGGGTCATTTGATGCATGAAAGCCTTCTAATACTAATATTATATTCATATTTTAATACAAAGTCCATTTCTTTTTGAGTGATCTTGTAATCGGCAGGAATCCAAAAATCAGTAGCTTCAGTAATAGTAGTTTCATGTAGTTTTTTATTTAATTCACCAGGTTCAAGATGAATATAAGTTATTTTCCTTGAAGCATTTTCAAATTCAGGACCATAAGTAGAGCAATTAGCTTCTCTATGAATAAGTTTTTGAGTCTCAAGGAAGTCTTCTTTAGCTTTAGCTTGGTTTCGTTTAAATTTATTAATAGTAGCAATAAAAGCATTAAATGCTATTGTACTTATATACGCAAAAGCTGATGCATATTGACCTGATATTTTTGAAGTCCTGAATGGATCAAACCCATGCGAATAAGACATAATATGCTCAACAGCTAGTGATTTCATTTCATCAAGATATGTATAACCACTAAATTGAGGTCTAGATGCTATGCGATCAATAATAAGAATAATCATTTTACCAAATTCTGCGTTGGTCCTTGTTGTATAAGTTCGAGATGATAAAATCCGAATTTCGTCTCTGATTTTTTTCTTTTCTTTTTGAAGCCCTATTTCGCCAGCTTCTGATCTTTGTTCTAAAAGAATAAATTCTTCTCTCAGGGATTTTATTTTAGGAATATACTCTTCATAAAGCAAATCGGGATTTAATTTTAATTTTTTTGAGTTGTTTGTTAGAACCAATTCGGAGTTTAAAATAGGCTCGTAGATATAAATAATCACTTTAATCCTTTATGTGTTATTATACTAAATTAATCTTAATTTAATCTTAAATTAATCCGAGCCACAACTATCCCTAAACTGAAGGCTCATATCTTCCATATAGTCAAATAAGAATGTAACATTTAAAAAATTCAAAGGGTCTTCTTGATCGGTTGTGGTGCTTTGTACTTCTCCGAAAGTCATTAAACGGCAATTATAAAATTGAAATTTTTTACGCGATTCTCCTGAACCATCAAAATATTCAATAAATATATCAAGGGTCTTTTGTTTTAGGAAATTCCCTTTTGTTACATCTAGCTCTTGAATAAAAAACTTATATAAATCATCCCATACTTTCCATTCTTTATCTAGGATTAAATCGACGGATAAATCCCCATAATCAACAACATCAGAAGCTAAAGCTATTAAAGCCCCTGATCTATTATTAATTTGTGGAGGAGAAAGAGTTATAGTAGGCAACACAAAAGTTTGAGCATTAACCCAAATTTTAGGTAATTTATCAGAACCAAATATTATATTTGAAGTTGTACTATACGAATTCTGAGATAAACTCATTACTGCCACCTTTCTATTCTGTGAATATAAATTTTCCTAATTGGGTCTTGAGCATTCCACTTTATTTCTTGGTTTTGAACTTCTAGACGCCCTACTCCAGCAGACCCTATTGCGTTATTCAATACTGAATAAATTTCTAGGAATCCTATTAATGGACCAGGAGGATTAATTATATTAGTAACATTATCTAATGGAAGGTCGTCATATTTTCCAATTATTTTAAAAGACCCTAAAGGTTCAGATAATTCTGATAATTTAACACCACAATCCTTAGGTGTATCGTACACTAAAACCCATTGGTTTATGTCTTGAATATCCTGGACAGCTTGATCTATTTCTTCACCTGTAAATTGACTATCATATACCATGTTGTATCCTTTTAATTTTTGTTATTTTAGCTCCTGAGGTGATAGAAGAGATAGTTATTTCAAAATTATTATATTTAACTTCAACGTCACGAATTTCCCCATATGATAAAACAGAAGTTGAGCTAACGTCAAGCATGATAACTCCATTAAAATCACCACTAAAATAAACTTTAAATTCTCCTATTAATTCGCCAGAAGGTGAAGGGGTAAGTTCACTTATATTAACGCACATTGAAGTCCCTTCCCATACGGTAATAGGGTGCTCTTGGGTTCTTATACTTGCTATTGCTTGGTCTATTTCTGCTCCGGTAAAAATACTGTTATAATCTGCCATGGGGTTCCTTTAACACGGTGGTTTAATTTGTTTTATATAAGAAATAATTTCTTTTACTTCTTGTGGTTTGTCTTGATTTTCTTTAGAAACAGGATTTATTAATTCATAATGTGTTTCTTCTGTAATAACAGGTCTAAATAAATCTGCTACATAGAAATTTCCATCTTTATGTCTGAAGTTATTATTTTTCTCTCTGAAGTTAACTAAAGGAATAAAAGGTTCTGGATTTTGAACTTCTATGGTCTCTTGAACTTCTAGGGGTTCTTGAAATTCTAGGGGTTCTTGGGGTAAATAAGGATTATAAGTTGGATTAACTCTAGGCGACATAGGATGCCAATGAAATCCAGGTCCAGGAATAGGACACGCTCCGTAAATAGTAGAAACTTTATAATAGTACATATTTTTAGGTCTTAATTCCCTTGGTCCTTCTGGACTTTTTACTCTAAAATATAAGCAAGAAGGATTCATAGATCTTACATGACTGTATATTTTTTGTATTTGAACTTCTTGAAAATCTTTAGAACGAACTAAACACCTTAAATAAAACTGCTCTGTTAAATTTGAGGTACTTTCTATTATTACTGTATTAGTGCCTTGCCCTTGAATAGTCCAGCCAGGTTGGACCTCCCATAAATAAGAAGATTCTAAATTTGCGGTTACTGTATATGTACTTATACATAAAGAGGTTTCGTTTATATTAAAGAAACTTTCATTATTAGAAGTCTCTTCTATAGTTGCTTCTAAACATACAGACGGTACTCTTTCATGAACATAAGTCCCTTGAATTATTTCGTTAGGATTAGAAAGGATTGTTAATTCTACTACAAAATAGACGTCTTCATCCGATCGACTTTGTACTTTAAGAATGTTTCCTTGAGCTTCAAAAACTACGTCACCTTTAACATTCCATCTTACATCATAACTAGATTGTGCTTCATACCAGGATTCTGTTGTACAAGCGTTTAAACAACTCATAGCTCACAAACTCCCGTTTGTGTTTCTGATAAGTTAGAAGGATCTTCATTTATACAAAGAGGAGTTAAAACAGTTTTAAAATTTAAGTCCGAAGAGGTATCTGTTATAATATTAACGTCAGCATCTCCAAATATAATAGTCCAATGAATTTTCATCCAACAAGCTTCTGTTTTCTTAACAACCGGAAATGTTTTCATACTAAATAAAGCACCTAAAGGATCCCCAAATAAATAATCAGGGTGGTCACAAGCTACTCCTCGTCCTAAGTGATTAGGATTATACTTCATATACAAAGCAGCCTCAGAATATTCTACTGCTGTATCCCAAATACCATTACCTGCATATTGACCTAAAACGAATTCATAATCTATTCTTAAATTAGTATTTGAAGATTTAATGCTCATTGAAGTAGCGTCTGTATTTGTACCATTTTGATTAGTTGGGTCGTATGCCATATTATAATATTTCATTACATTATCGTCTGAACACCAAGGCAATGAAGGCCCTTCATTAATTTTTATACCGTTTGCTAATACTGGCCCTGTATCATGAGAAGTTTTAAAGTGCATTTGATATATGTACTTATCTTTATCTTCTTCTAATTGAGTAATAGTCCCAGCTTCATAAGCATCCCATAAATTATCTTCACTAAATAAACGATCTCTATTAGGTAACACTTCTTTGGGTGCAAAGGCTTGGTCAACACCGTCTGTACCTAAGGCTATACAATCAATATTAAAATCTTCTAGATTCATAACGGGCCATTCTGCTTGTACTCCGTCTCTAGAAATTCCTGCACGTCCTCCACCGTAACTTAAAGACAAAAAGTTAAATGGTACTCTAGTCATAATTGTATTTTTATTTTTATATTCTTGTATAAGCACATCATGCTCATTAAATACTTGAACAGTAAATATTCCTTGGACAGGTTGTAACCTCTCTTTGAAATTTTGATTTATTTGGGTTGGTTGAGCCATTTGAGTCCTTTTAATTAAGTGTTCCTGATTTATTTAGTGGGTCTGTTCCACCTTGATTTGCTAATGCTCCGTTTTGATCTAACGAATCCCATGTGTATCCTAAAGGAATAACATCGTCTGGATTAGGTCCTGTGTTATTTAAGTAATTAATTAATGTTATGTTTGGATCGTCTTGATAACCAAATATACTATTATTTATTGGATTAATAATAGCATAGAAATTTGATGGTAAATCGACTGCTTTTATTCCAATAGTTGCATTTTTAGGTAAACAAGGTTCTGATAATTTATGATTGTAGAAGAATCCTGCTATGTTAAGCGGATCTAACAAATAATCAGGGTCAATTTCACAAGGCAAAATAATAGAAGAATCGTCAAACCCATGATTAGGATTCCAAGGATCTTGAACATATCCAGGTGGTATAATTAATCCAGGATTTGGTCCATTACCGTCTAAGAAATATTGCATTGTAACATCAGGATCATCTTCAAACCCAAAAGGAGCACATAAGACAGATTCACCATAATTAGCAAACCCAGCATTAATAATAACAGGTTGGTTATCACAATTAATATTAGACCAATCCATAGGATTATAAACCCACCAAGTAGGGACTACAAAAGCTGGATTAGGACCTTCCCCGTCAAGAAATAAAGCTTCTGTTACGTCAGGATTATCTTCAAACCCAAAAGGTAATAATTCGTCTGTACCTTGGGTTATTTCTATTTCGTCATAAAGAGTACTTTCAAATCTAGAAGTATATCCAAGTTGTTGAATATTTGTTTGCCAACCATTATTCCATCTCGAATGGACTGCTCCACCTTGATTATATTCAATTACTAAATTTTCACTATAATAAGCATCCGCTTCTCTATAGAATTTTATTAAAAAATTCCCATTTGTAAATTCCCATTTATGAAATACCCAACCTTGATAATTAGGGTATTCAGTTTGGTGACTTTGGATTATACCGTTAGATTTCTTTAATAAAACATTATCTTGGTCTATTTCATCCCAAATAATCTCTGATCCATCCGTACATGATATAACAAACCACCTTGCGTATTGTCCGCCTGAGTAATTTAAACAAGTAAACTCTTCAAACTCCGATTCGAATTTAGGGGCACCTGTTGACCCATCTGGAAAGGTGTTACAACAAGGCTCATAATTTGAATCACATAAACAATTTACCTTAAGGGTATTTAAAGATTCTATCTGTCTTGATAATACAAAATCTATAAATCCTTTATCAAATCCTGAGTTATCATAATCATAATCTCCTTGGACTGGGCACAACATTCTATAATCGTAAGTATATCCAATAGGGTGACTTAAAGGTACAATAAAGTAATCAAATATAGCAGGAAATACAGAACCTTCTACTTGATAAGCAAAAGGGACTATATCTTTAATATCAAATACAAAAGGAGTATTCTGTCTATAAGGTTGTACTTCCGAATCGATAGCTTGGTGTGCTGAGTATGTTAAGGCTGCGTATGTACCTTTTTTTGTAACCCATTCTCCATTAATAATATATCTATCTTCAGTAAAAAGATTATTTACATTATTCATAAGAGTAGTTTCTAAATTTAATCGTTTAAGTATATCTTGTACTCTTGATTTTAAATTTGTACTTCGTTTTGCTATTTCTGTAACTGAATAAACATTATGCATAAAAATATAAGCTAGTTGATCTTTTAAGTCAATAGTAGAGCCTATATGAAACCCATAATCAACAGAAGGTATATAGTTAGATTGAAATTCATCATTTTCGGGTACATGAAATTCTTCATGTAAGACTGGGTCTAAAACCGTCATGTAATCTTGGTCTACTTGAGTAATAAAATTATCATATTGCTCTGGATTGTTAGGTTGAGGAATAATATAAGATCCCTCTTCTGGAGTTTTATCCCAGAAGTCAATTATATTAATACTAATAGGAGAATAATTCACCAGACATTCAGAAAACGAATCCAGAAGTTTTTCATTACTAGCATATATAATACTAGGGGTTAAACTTTTTACTATAGCTTTAAAGAATTTATCGTCTTTATAAACAGATTTACCTGTTGTACTTAATTCTTTTAAGTTATTTTTATTTTCTAATAACATAAATATCCTTAATTATTAATAAAAGTTACGTTATGTAATCTAGGAATAGTATTTTTTATAAAAGGAATATTTGTACTTGTATCTAAAGTATAAGGATATTCAATATTAAAAGAAACATAAGCTTCACCAAATACTTGAGAAGGAGTAACTGAATAAACATTATCCAAACTGGGTTGATCCGGTAAAAACTCAAAAGTTAATTCTATAATTCCTAATGCTCTATTTACAACATAAGTCCCAAATTTTCTTTGACCTAAATAAATATCAGTTACTTTATAGTTAGGATTTTGATTAGGAAAATCCGTATTTAGTCCTTCATAATCAACCCATAATTTTTCTTGAATTACTCCAAAATTATCAGTGTCTATTCTTGGGACTAAAGAAGTATCTAAAGTAACAGTACTTCCGTCTGACTTAAAAATATCCTCAAAAGGAAATGCTAATGAACATTTAATAACTGTTCTATTTTTTCTTTTTGGACAAGTTAAGGTTTCTAATGTATCCAAAGTAGAATTAAACGTATCTATCATTTCTGAACAAAGAACTCCTTGGACATCTATTTTATAGGTTATTCCTGATTTATAACTTAATTTACGATCAATTATTCTTTGTAAGTTTGAGTTAATATACTCAGAATTAAATTTCTCTATTGTATTCAAGAAGTATTTATTAATCTCTTCAAACACACCAGAGTTAATCTCTTCTACTGATTTACTAATATCATACTTTACTATATCACAAACAAAATTAAAATCTACATATAATGGATGTCTATAGTGACACTGCATAGTCATCATTTTATAGTTATCAAGATAATCAATAATAGTTTCTTGCTCGCCTTTGATGTCAACACTTCCGTCTGGATTAAAGGTTGAAGTTGTTAAATACCAATTTTCTAATGTAGGAATATCATTATTAAATACATTATCTGGATATCCTATTTTTATTTCGAAGTTTTGAGAATTAGTTTCTTTTCTATATTTAATAACTCTTTCTTGAAAAGGAGTTCCAGAAACCCAAATATGACCTCTCTCTTTTGGGATTTCTTCCTCACCACCCCATGATGCAGCTTGATTAATTAATTGGTGTCTTTTTATAATAGCAGTGTAGTCATATTTAGTAACTGCTCTATTTGCTGTATTATGGTAAACAACAGCATTTTCTTTTATAGATTGGTTAGTCTCTTCATTTTGACCTTTTGATACTAATTTGTATTCTTTTACTTCATACTCAGAACTAGCATCAGATTCCACTTCAAAATACCCAGTAGCTTCACCCTCAGATCCTGAAGATACTAAAATTTCAGTTTCTATTAAAGTACCTTCTCTAATTGGATTACCAAATCCACCATATTGGAAAAATATTACAGGGTATTCTAGGATGATATTATTAACTACTACAAATCTATCTTCATTAACTGTAAAATTTTCATCAATAAGGAATTGTGTAGACTTATATCTTGGAACTCTTTCTTGAATTTGTCCATTATCATCAACGTATGTTAAGAATACTCTAATTCCATCCTCTTCTACATCTTTATATGGAATTAAAAAATCCTGTTTTGTATGGGTGCTATTTCCATCTTGATAGTTTTCAGCATGCATAGACAAGATCTCGTCTTCTCTTGGCGTAAACATACTTCCTTCTTTTACTTGAATATTCTTAAAGACTTTATTTTTATCTGCTTCTACTCCTGAAGTCTCAGCTTTAGTAATATCATAATTTGAAACAATCCAGAAGTCATTAATAGTAGGTCCTACATACCAATAAGACTTATCATTACAATTAAATTCTGTATTATGTACTAAAGGAATCATTCTTACTCTTCGACCATTTGGATCAGGTATTTTGTTTCCTGCTTGGTCTAAAACTGGTAGTCCGTCTTGACCTACTAGATAATCTGTTAAGTCCATTTTAGGGGCAAGTGTTAAACTATATCTATAAGATATTTTCCTTTGGGCTTCATATCCAATTTGTCTAGCTCCAAGCAGAACATTCATTCTTTTTGTAGCAAGTGGAAGGAGAGTTTCTTGTAAGTTAATAGCAGTATTTAAATTCAAAGAAGAAATAACATAACTTATAACTGAACTAATCTGAGAAATATTAGATCCTTCATAAAGAACATCAGTGATGCCTTTATTATAAAGCATTTCTTTTAGTACTGTTTCTATTTCTTGTTGGTCGAATGGTATTACGTTCATTTGGTTCCTTTATATTAAAGATTTGGTCTTAATGGGATATAAGTTTTAGTATTATGAGCAAAAGGGATATAGATAGTATCACCTAGGATTCTGTTATCTATATTAGTAGTAAAAGCAATAGCTACTATTATCCTATTAAGATCTTCATAAATCTGAATTGATACATTTTCCACGTTGACCCTTGGTTCGTATGTATCTATAGTATTTCTTATAGCTGTTTCTAAAGTAACTTCTGTAAAGTCGTCCATTAAATCAAAGACTTGAACATTCAAAGGATTTCCTACATTAGGTTTACCAGGGACTTCACCTTTTTGGACTAAGAACAGATTCAGAAGACTATTTTTTATAGACGTGATATCATATATTTTATCGTATCCTTCTTTGGAATTAATAGGTTGATAATCGCTGTAAATGTATTCCATAGTTTCCCTTTTTTAGTATTTATAAGGGTTAATAAGAATAATCTGAGCAGCTTCCACCGCCACCACCAGGAGGGTGTGGACAACAAGCACAACCAGAAGAGCATCCACCCCAAGAAATACAACCAACATGGAGGTGCCCTAATACATGGACATCCTGCTTGAATTCTATTTTTGAGCTTCTTGGGATAAAAATATCATTATTGTTTCCCGTTACATGGACGCCAGTCTTATCAATTTTAATTCCTATACTATAATCGTTAGAAGGTTCAGCTTCTTCTTTATGATTAACTGAATAGTCTATTACAATAGCTTTTTCGTTATCTCCTCTCATTAAAATTCTACATGGGCCAGAGAGTAGTTGCTGATGGTCTTCATGCATCATATGGTGATGTCTATTTTCTAAAGCATTTAAATATTTCTCTTCTGTATGAATAAAATGATTATTAGATTGATTAAATATACTTTCGCCTGCTATTTGAATTAACGAAGCACCTGTTATTTGAGTTTGATCGTAATCGGATTTAATTAAAACCTTCTGAGTAGAAACTAAAGAATAGTTACCTCCTACTTCGTCTAGTTTATCCTCGTGATTATAAGCATCAAAGCCCGTGTACCCACCTGAGACGTCGTGATTAACGTGGTGTCTTGGATTTCTTTTTCGTTTTGTATCTTCCATTTGAGCCTAACAACAAGCACAAGCAGAAGCACAAGAGCCCCACGAAATGTGGTTAGCGTGTAAATGGTGCTCAACAATAGCATCTTGTTTAATAATAATAGGTCCAGAAATAGGGACAAAAATATCATTCTGTCCTGCTGTAATATGAACTCCAGTTTCGTCTATTTTAACGCCTATAGTGTAGTCATTAGAAGGAGCAGCTTCTTCTTTATGAGCTCCGTCTTCTTTATAATCAAGGACTATAGCCTTTTCGTTATCTCCTCTCATAAGGACTCTACATGGGCCAGAGAGTAGTTGCTGATGGTCTTCATACATCACATGGTGGTGCCGACCCTCCAAAGCATTAACGTATTTCTCTTCTGTATGAATAAAATGATTATTAGATTGATTAAATATACTTTCACCTGCCGTTTGGATTAAAGAAGTGCCTGTTATTTGAGTTTGATCGTAATCTGATGTCATTAGGACTTTCTGAGTAGAAACTAAAGAATAGTTACCTCCTACTTCGTCTAGTTTATCCTCGTGATTGTAAGCATCAAAGCCTGTGTACCCACCTGAGACGTCGTGATTAACGTGGTTTCTTGGATTTCTCTTTTTCTTAACATCCTGCATAATCTCTTCCTTTTTGCTTTTGTTTTTTTAATATATTTTTATCATGATTAGTAAAGCCAGTAGTGAAATCCATTTCTAAAGATACACTTAAATCGGCTGGACCTGTTTCTAAATGTATCTGTCCGAATGTACCTTTATCCGTACCTTTTGGATTCAGCTGGATTGAAATTTTAGGCATTAATTTAGAAACATTCATAGACCCTAATTTTGTTATTTTATCTTTGAAATAATTAATACTCTCTTCAAAATTAACATTAACAAAATCCTTAAATACTTTAAATTGGATTATACCTTTAATTTGATTTATATCATTTTTGATATTATTTATTCTAGAAAGAGTGTACTCTATTTGGTGTATTCCTTCTCGAATTCCAGGAGGGATAATAATATCTCCATTTTTCATAAGGTGCCAGCCTTGATTAGATCCTTCAGGAGGAGAGTAGTCATTTTGGTAACTACACAAATCAGGATCTTTATTTGATCCTGTATAAGGGTCCGTCCAAGAGGTATCTTTGGATTCTGACGGATACGCTTTCTGTACTAAATCTCTGAATCCTTTAGTATTCTGTAAACACCCAGCAGAAGTAATTTCTACTTTCCAATGGTCAGGAAGTACAGGATGCCCATTTATTTTAACATAATTTTGTATTTTCCCTATAGACCCACCTCTGTAATCTACTGCTTTAAAGTAATCTTTTGAAAGATCGATAAATCCTTCGTCATTTTGAACATTAGAATTTCTATATGCAGAAAATCCTCTTAATAAAGAAGAAAAATCAAAATGAAAATTCTCTAACTTAAACAACATATTCTCTACTTTAGCAAATAAAGAATCTCTTAACAAATTCAAGTATCCTGTTGCTAAATTAGGAACATCTAGATTCAGAATATATTCATTATTTATTTCATTAGAAATGTTAGTTTTATTTTGAGGAGTATCTTTAGTCATCCCGCTAGAAGGGTGGACTTGAGAAGCTGCTTGACCATCTCGTCCTTTTTTTGGTTCGTGCTCTTGAGTTATCCCTATTACTTCCCATGTTAAAGAATCAACCGATTTAACTAGGACTCTTTGACCAGCGTGTAATGTAGGTACTTTTCCTTGTGAACCATTATGCTCTCCTATTGAAACTTTAAGCCAAGGAAGATCAACCATTGGATTTTTTATATCGTCTGGATTAAAGACTCCTGATATATAAACTTGAGCTTGTTGCCCGTCTTTTGGATCTGCTTTATGACTAAAAACAACACCCGTCATTTCTTTAGTTGTATTAAGAAAATTTAAATTTTCTGCTGTTAATGTTTTTAAATCCATTATACGCCTCCTGGTCTTCTTAAAAATAATTCTTGTACGAAATATTGTTTAATTATTTTATCTCTTACTGCTACAATTTCCCACTCTCCACTGAATATTTCGTCATATTCTGATTGGTCCATGTATGTAGGCCTAGGAAATAACACTTTTACTTTTTTTCCTACTCTATTCCAATTTAATCCAGGTACCCAAATAGAGCATTTTTGTGCTTG
>Ga0164318_10005884_pt1 | contig 11872 bp, 13 predicted proteins | sample GuaBasSedimGuay9_FD_113734 | JGI IMG/M metagenome (GOLD analysis project Ga0164318, IMG submission 113734) | Subseafloor sediment microbial communities from Guaymas Basin, Gulf of California, Mexico - Guay9, Core 4571-4, 0-3 cm | ecosystem: Environmental > Aquatic > Marine > Hydrothermal vents... | reverse complement strand
TTAAAGATATTATGCGTAAAGGGGATGATAATCCCATTGTTCAGGAAGATACTTTGGTAAAAGAGGCATTATTAGCTATTACGGGGGCTAGAGCAGGGTCTTGTTCGGTAGTTGATAAGGCAGGTAAATTAAAAGGAATATTTACTGACGGAGATTTAAGACGTCATTTTGAAAAAGATAATTTTCATGATTTATCAAATAAAAAAATTCAGGAAGTTATGACAACGACACCGCTGACAATTAATCAAGAAAAACTTGCAGCCGAAGCGCTCAATATTCTTAGTGAGAAAAAGATTGACGAAATTCCGGTAGTTGATGATAAGAAAAGACCTGTTGGATTACTGGATGTTCAAGATTTGCTAAAAGCTGGATTTTTATAATTTTTAAGTTTCGAATATTTACAAGCCACTTTTCTTTCCTATTTTATTTCTAATTTGATTAAAATTATAATTAGCTATTAATTTTTTTATATTCTCTATCCTTAGTAGTACTAACTTTAATTATAATATATATTTGTCTAATATATGAAAGTAAAGGATTACTTTCAAAGTGTCGATACTTTATAAGAAGTAATTAAAGTCAGGAAGAGGAGTGTATGCCAAATAGCTCCTATGTTATTATTTATAAATTACTTATATAAATTCGTTAAGTAATTGTCCCTGATAACATGAATTCATGGAAGATATTATATCATATATAGTTGAGCATATTTCGTTTGATTCTAAGGAACTTTCGTTAATTGTATTATCTACATTACCAATTACGGAATTAAGAGGAGCAATTCCTATTGGAATTTTGTTATATAAGGTAAGTCCTTTAAAAGCTTATTGGTTATGTTGCTTGGGCAATATGATACCAATACTTCCTCTCCTTTTGTTTTTTGGTAAGTTAGAATCTTTCATGCAGAGAAATGAGTTTTCAAATAAGTTTTTACAATGGTATATTGCCAAGGTAAAGAAAAGAACAGCTTTAATTGAACGATTTGAGTTATTAGGTTTAGCATTTTTTGTTTCTATACCTCTGCCGGTAACTGGAGCATGGACAGGAAGTGTTGCTGCATTTATAATGGGTATAGGGTGGAGGAAAGCTTTTTTTAGCATTTCGTGCGGTGTTTTAATTGCGGGAGTTATTGTTACTATTCTTACTTTGTGTGGATATACTTTTTATAGTTTTTTATAGATAGTTTTTCTCAAAAAGTGTTTTTAAAGCATTTTATTTAATTATTTTTTTATTATAATAGAAGGAGTTTTTATGATTAAGAAAGTTTTGATTGTAGATGATGATGTCCAGGTGCGCGATGATTTGAAGTTGCCCTTACTTATGCGCGGTTATAAAGTATTAGAAGCTGCAAATGGGCAGGAGGCGTTGAAAATTGCACGTGAGGAAAAACCCCAGGTAATGCTACAGGATATTTTAATTTCAAAACTTGATGGATTTCGTGTCTCCAGGTTAATTAAGTTTGACAATCGTCTTCAAGATATTGTTATTGTTGCAATAACTCAGCTAGGACGGCAGGAAACGCAGGAAGAAGCAAAACGAATGGGCTTTGACTTTTTTTTAACGAAACCGTTGGATCCTGAACGTGTTGCTGATAGAGTTGACCAAATTTTTGCACAATTACAAGGATAGGTAAAAAAAATATGGATGTTAATACATTTTTAGAAAAGTCTCTATTAGAGCGTAAACTTATAGACCCGGAAAAGTTAGAGAATATTAAACAGCTTGTCTCGAAAAATAATACTCTTGCCGATGTTTTAACTGATCAAAAACTTGTTGATGAAGATAGTGTGCTAAATATACTTTCTGAATATTTTGGCATAACATCAATAAATGTAAATCATTATATTCCTGATGAAGAAGTACTAGCCGAGGTGCCTATCAGTCTGTGTGAAAAGTATAAAATATTTCCTCTTTTTAAAATTAAAAACACACTTATGATAGCAACTGCAAATCCTTCTGATGTACATAAGTTAGATGAAATCAGGGTTAAAACAGGTTATGGTATAGAGCCTTTATTGGCTATGCCTAGATCAATTGATAACGCAATAGTTAAATTTTACAGCGTGGGGGATTCTGTCTCGAGCATGCTTGATACTATTAAGGAAGAGGAAGATGCTCAAGGTTTTCAAACTCAAGAAGAACGTCAATTAATAGAGGCGGCAAGCGATGAGCCAATTGTAAAATTAGTTAATCTGTTTATAACTCAGGCCCTTCGTGATCGGGCGAGTGATATTCATATCAATCCTGACAAAGATAAATTACGTGTAAGAAACCGAATTGATGGGTTTTTATATGAGGTTGCTCAACCGCCCAAAAAGCTTCAGTCAGCAATTATTTCACGTATAAAAATATTGGCTAATATCGATATTGCTGAGCATAGAAGACCTCAGGATGGAAGGATTGAATTAAAAGTTGAGGATCGCCCCATTGACCTTCGTGTTTCAACATTTCCGACTATTTATGGAGAAAATGTTGTCATGCGTGTTTTAGATAAAGGTTCGGTTTTAATTGGACTTGAAGAGCTTGGATTCTCACAGAAAGATTTAACTTTATTTAATACTTTAATAAGAAAACCTTACGGTATAATTTTGACAAGCGGACCAACAGGAAGTGGCAAAACTACGACCTTGTATTCTGCGTTAGAGACCATTAATTCTATTGATAGAAATATTATGACATTAGAAGACCCCGTAGAATATGATTTACAGTTGATTCGTCAGTCTCAGGTAAATTCCAAGACAAATTTTACTTTTGCAAACGGATTGCGTGCGATTTTGCGACAGGATCCGGATATTATTCTTGTAGGAGAAATTCGTGACCTTGAGACTGCTACAATCGCTATCCAAGCCGCATTAACCGGTCATTTAGTATTTTCTACATTGCATACGAATGATGCACCTAGTTGTGTTGTTCGTCTTTCTGATATGGGAATTCAAAATTTTCTTGTTGGGTCCACTTTAATCGGCGTATTGTCACAGCGGTTAGTAAGACGTATTTGTGAATCATGCAAAGAGGAATATGAACCTCCTGATGATATTTTTAAAGCACTCGATTATTCCCCGCCGCCGGGTGCAAAATTTTATCGTGGTAAAGGTTGCCAGGATTGCAGAGGAATAGGATATAAAGGACGGATAGGGATTTTTGAATTAATGGAAATTTCACCTAATATACAAAGAGCAATACTGAAGAAATCTTATGAGACTGAATTACGTGAAATTGCCCGCCAGGAGGGAATGAGAACTTTACGTGAAGATGGCCTTGAGAAAGTTCTCCAGGGGATGATTACACTGGATGAAGTTCTTATGGCAACCCGAATGTTTTAAAGAATTTTTAAAAGATTAATGTATAGATATTACTGTTCATAAGTGGTTTTAAAATAATGTCTTATAGTTATAAGTTTGTTTGTGGTATGTATTGATATATAAAAAATATAAAGTACACTTTAATATGGAGTAGTATATCATTTGTTTTCTAAAAATAGGTCGATATTATGAAAAGCTATAAATATAAAGCACGAGATAAAACGGGGAAGCTTAAAGAAGGAATTGTAAGGGCTGATTCTCCTCAACTTGCTGCACAGCATTTTAAAGAATTGGGTATGGTATTAATATCACTTAAGGAAAAGCATGCTGGCAGTTCGTTTTTTGAAAGGTTTAGATTATATCATCGTGTAAGATTTTCAGAAGTTATGCTTTTTACAAGACAAATGTACGCTTTGTCTATGGCAGGAATGCCTTTGGTGAACGGACTTAAGTCTCTAGAGAATACAACTAGTAATAAAAATTTTAAACTTGTAATAGAAGAAATAAGACGTGACATTGAATCAGGTTCAAGTTTTTCTTATGCCCTTTCAAAATTTCCACAAATATATGATCCGATTTATTGCAGTACCATTAAAGCAGGAGAAGCATCAGGCTCTTTACCTGAGGTTTTAAATCGTCTTTCTTTTAGTTTGGAAAAACAACAGGAAACTCGGACAAGAATTAAACAGGCTTTGAGTTATCCTATTATTGTAATAACAGTTATTTTGATTGCTTTGCTTACTTTAGGAGTGTTTGTTCTTCCCCGTTTTGCATCTCTTTTTAGTTCTTTTGGTGCAGAACTACCAATATTTACAAGAATTTTAATTAAAACGAACTATTTATTTCGTAACTATTGGTATATTTTTATCTTTTTTCTTGGGATGATTGTTTATGTTATTCGTACTATAATAAAGACTCCTGCGGGAAAGAATATTTTTGATAGATTTTTATTGAATATTTATATATTTGGTCCTTTATATCTGAAAATTTATATGAGCAGTTTTGCCCGAACTATAGCGACGCTTGTAAAAAGTGGAGTCCCCATTGTTGAAACTTTGGATTTATCCGGAAAATCAACTAATAATATTATTCTTTTTAGAGCTGTAGATAATATAAAAGAGAAGGTTAGAGATGGAAAGTCAATAGCTACTGCAATGAGCGAAGAAGTTGTTTTTCCTAATATGGTAGTACAAATGATTGCGTCTGGTGAAGAATCGGGACGTTTAGATGAATTAATGGAGATGGTTGCTGAGTTTTATGAGCATGAAGCAGATTATACAATTAAGAATTTAACCTTATTGCTTGAACCATTATTATTACTCATAATAGCAGCCGTTGTTTTAATTCTTGCCCTTGGTATCTTTTTACCATTATGGAGTCTATCCGGCGCAATTCAGATGTAGTAATTAAGGGCTATTTAACCGATTTATCTATAAGTGAGGTGGGTATGAGACAATATACGAATGGTAAAGATAAAGCGATATTAAGAGGATACTCAATGGTTGAACTGATATTAACTTTATTAATTGTCGGGATTATTGCTGCAATAGCAATTCCATCGATTACAAATTTCATCAAAGAGTCGAAGATTAAAGCAACAAAAAGGGAAATGATGGAGTTGGTCCGTGGTATGATTGGTGACCCTGATTCAGGTTTTTATGGGTACAAGGATAATTTAGGGGATCTTCCTCCGGATGGTGATCTTGAGCCGTTATTTACAATTGGTACGGCATCTCCATATAATCCGTTTACAAAAACTGGTTGGAATGGACCATATGTTGAAACACGTAAGGTTGATATTGGCGGTGTCCCTCATTATGACCTGAAGTACGATGTGTGGGGAAATCCTTATACCTATAATAAAGCTGGCCGTACTATAACCAGTATCGGACCTCCTGGGGGTCCTAATATTGTTGTTGAAATTGAGTAGAGTGTATCCTTCATGTCTTCTATAAATCGTGTGAGAACAAAAGATATGAAATCTTTCAAATTTATAAGGGGAAGAAAAGTCCAGCCCTTTCTGAGGCTTAATGCACAAGAAAGGGCTGAATTTACCCCGCCCCTTTTGAAGCTTAATGGACAAAAAGGAGCGGGGTTTACCCCGTTAGAGTACGATTCACATAGTAATTATGAAATAGGAAATATGTGGGGTTATCTTTAATGATAGTATTAGAGAAGAAATGTAATAAACGCTCTCTAACGGGGTTTACCCTAATGGAATTAATTTTAGTTATGATGATTATTGGTATAATTTCTGCTATTGCCATTCCTAAAGTTGGTAATTTTATTGAAAATTCGCAGGTTGAATCAACAAAAAGAGAGATGAGACACCTTGTTCGTGGTTTCCTTGGTGACCATGATGAAGGTTTTTATGGATTTAAAGATAATATTGGTGATCTTCCTGATGAGCTTCCGGGTGGTCCCGCTCTTGACGCTCTTTTTGAACAGGGTACTTTTTCAGCCTATGACCCTTTTACTCAGCTTGGTTGGAATGGACCGTATGTGGATACACGTACCGTTGATATAGGTGGGAGCCCTGAGTATGATCTTAAATATGATGTATGGGGGAATGCATACGTCTATGATAAAGATACTCCTTCAACAATTACCAGTAACGGCCCTGACGGAACTGCAAGTACGGGTGATGATATAGTTGTTACCATAGAATAATTTTTTTTTCCTCGTTAGAGAATGATATATAGATAATAATTTTGAAGTGGGAAATATATGAGGATATCATTAATGGCAATATTAGGAAAGCCATGGAACAAACGCTCTCTTGCTGGATTTACCCCGTTAGAGTACGGTATAGATAGTAATTTTGAAGTAAGAAATATGAGAGGATATTATTAATGGCAACATTAGGAAAGCAATGTGATAAACGCTCTCTAACGGGGTTTATCAAGCCCCTTTTGAAGCTTAATGTACAAAAAGGAGCGGGATTTATCCAACCCTTTCTGAAGCTTAATGGACGAGAAAGGAATGGATTTACCCTTATTGAATTAGTTATGGTCATAGTTCTTATTGGTATTTTAATGGTGTTTCTTATTCCCAAGGCAAAGAATATTTATGAAAATACGTATGTTTCTTTAACAAAATCTGAGATGTCAGAAATTGTAAAAGCAATAATTGGTGATGCTGATACTGCGCATCAGGGATTTATAACTCACATGAAGCGCCCTCCAAAAGATTCTGTTGGTTATGAGATCACAGAACTCTGTTCTGATGTTGATAGCGTTGGCTTCAATCATATCACACAAACAGGGTGGGATGGCCCGTATATAGCTGATATGGATAATGATGGGACGGTTGATGCGGATGAAGAAACTGCAATACTTAACGATTCATGGGATAATGCATATGATTATTCTCTTAATACTGGTACTAGAACAATAACAATTACCAGTAATGGTCCTGATGGAACTGCAAGTACTGCAGATGATATTATTGTAACATTTACGTATTAAAGCTATGCAGATAATATGTGAACGTCGTTTTATATCATGAAACTAAAAAAGATATTTCACAGAAGCTTTCCAAAAAATATTCTCCAGACCCTTCTGAAACTTAATGGACAAAAAGGAGCGGGGTTTATCCTGCCCTTTTTGCAACTTAATGCTCAAAAAAGGGAGGGATTTACCCAGCTCTTTCTGGCTACTAAGGGGAAAGAAAGGGCTGGGTTTACCCCGTTAGAGAACGATATAGATAGTAATTTTGAAGTAATAAATATGCGGGGTTATCATTACATGGAAGTATTAGGAAAACAATGGAAGAAGCACTCTCTAACGGGGTTTACCCTTTTTGAACTCATTTTGGTTATACTTATTATTGCTGTCATTTTTATTGTTGGTGCTCGTTATACAGTTTATGCAGTCGATGCAAAGAAGTATACAAGAACAGTGGATAAAATGATAACTATAAAGAGGGCTATTATTGGTGATGAAAGGTTAAACAATTTGGGCTTAAAACCTGATTTTGGTTATTTTGAAAGATTTGCTGCATTTCCTGCTGCTGAAGCAGGAAACACTGTACCGACCACTGCTTTAGCTGATTTTTTTCCGCCTACACCATACACAAGTAGCTATGATCCGTATAAAGTTGATGAATGGGGAAATGACTTTTATTATGCTACAACCGGTACAAATATTCCTGGTACTACCTATGATACCGTTGAAATTAAATCTTGGGGAAAAGACGGGGCGGATGATTCGGTTACTACACCTCCGACTATTTTTGATGCCGAGTTTCATATCTTGATTCGAAAAGATTTATATGAAAGTAATCATGTATTCTTGAATGTAATGGATATTAATGGCACTATTTTACGAGGTTATTCTAATCCTTTCGGACAATCATGGGGGGCCGCAGGATATGATCATCAGATTTATCGAGTATATGTAACTCGTATAAATGGGGCTGAAACTTATGATACTAATACCGCGACTATTACATATGATAAAGGGCTGTTTGAAATAACCGGAATAACGTGCGGTTTATTTCTCTTTCACGTTTATCCGACAACGGGAGGCAGCACGAATGTGAATGGATGGTTTGACCATAGGAATGACTTATCCGGGGGCGAGGCTGGTGTTTGTCAGGTGGTTCCAATTTATCCTAAAGATCCTAACACACCAAATTTTGTAGAATTTCGTCTTCCTGGTGTTGTTGATAAGGATGAGTTGGATTACCCGTAAGAGTTTAATAATTTATTATTTTTTAAACAGGAAAAAACATGCAAGATATTCACAAAAATAAAGGTTTTTCTTTAATTGAATTTGTTTTGATTTTTTTGATTATGGGTATTGTGTTTACCATTTCAACAAGAGTAGTAAATAATGTTTTAAGCGGATATAAATATCAAGCTACTATTAAAGAAATGCTTCAGCTTAAGAAAGCCCTTATTGGGGATGAGAATATAATAAAAGGTAAACAGCGAGTTGATTTTGGCTACATAGGATCTCAGGCAAATTTCCCGAATTTCAGTGATATTTCCGGTTATTTTGCTACAACAGATTATCAGAAGGACGCTTGGAATACTAATTATAATTATAATAATGGGGCAGCCACTGTTGTTGTAACAAGCTATGGAAAAAATGGCGCTTCAGGAGGTAGCGGGTATGATGAAGATATTGTTATATCTATAAATAAGGATTTATATAAAAAGAATCATGTTTATTTAATGATATATGATATTCGTGGGAATATATTACGGGGAAGAACCACTTGGGGTGATTCAAAATATCAAATCCAATCCATTGATCTTACTCGTATAAGTGACGGCTTAAATAATACCTTTACTCCTTTGGCAAGTAATAATACTTATTTGTATGAGCTTAGTGATGTTATTGTTGGAGTGTATAATGTTTGTGTTAATATTGCTGATGGTACCGGTGCATCTACTAAAGACTGGCGGCCATATTTAGATGTAGATGATGACCCGACAGACGGGTCTTTTACTCAAAAATGCGTTATTTATCCCCAGGGAAGCAACCGTACCCAGCTTCTTGTTGTGCGTTTGCCTGGAGCTGTTAATGGAGTATTTTTAGATGAATAATATTTGCTTAAATATGAAATTTAATGAGCAAGAAAGGGCTGGATTTATCCCGTTAGAGTACGGTATAGATAATAATTTTGAAGGAAGAAATATGCGAGGTTATCATTTATGGTAATATTAGGGAAGAAATGTGAGAAGCGCTCTCTAACGGGATTTACCTTCCTCGAGCTTATAATTGCCCTGGTCATCATTAGCGTTATGCTTATTTCTTCTTCAGTTTTTGTGAACAATGTTATAAGTTCAAAAAGATATATGGATACAATGGGTGAAATAGAAGATATTGCTACTGCAATGGTTGGTGATCCTTATGAGGTGCAGACCGGACACCAGGCTAGTTTTGGTTATTGGGAAGTCCACCGAAGTCTTCCTTCAGGTTTGCATCGTGATGATGCTACTGATGATCCGGCAACACATCCATTTAATTCATTATATGAACTATTATTTGAGCCAAAATTTATCGATACATCTAATCCAACTGATTTAATACGCGATGAGTGGGGTAGAGGGTTTCACTATGAACTTATTCAAATAGGTGCTTCTCTTTTCATTTATCGTATCATTGAAAGTTTTGGAAGTGATGGAGCTAATGGAGGCAGTGGTTCAGCAAAAGATATTGAATATATTATTGATACAACTTTATATAATAGTAATAGCATATGTATTGCTGCAAAAGATGCAAATGGAACCATTCTCCGCGGCCTTAATGTTGGTGAAAGTGTTTATTTCCATCATATTGATAGCATTCAACTTGTGGGTTTCGGTGATATGCCTCAGCCTAATTTTACCTGGAGTGGCCGGCTTGGACCAAGTGGAGCTAATGTTAATTATACTGATGGTTATTTAACTGTTACCAGTGTACCTGCAGGATATTATACCCTGACAGTTACGCCGGTTGAGGGAACTCCTGAGATATTTACACCCGATAACCGCGGAACATTTTCATATCAGGATTCACTTGCTGGGTTTTATGATCCTACTCCTGATCAACATTTCGGGGGAGTAGGGGCGAATGCCGATGATTTGAATGACAACCGTCAGACTTGTTTAAAAAAATTAATTGTAGTATATCCAAGAGGATCCAGTATTATTCAGCACTTTGAAGTACGGTTTCCGGGTGATATCTCAGAGGATGAAATTGCCTCATATAATATGTTAACCACCTCAGGCAATCTTGTTGTTTGGTAGAGATGTCTGAGAAAAACGGAAGGATAAGAATAAATTTTATCTATATGTGTATACGAGACCGTAAAAAATATAGTTCATCAAATGGGATAATCCTCGTTGGACTTGTTGTTTTAGTTACTTTAGCTGCGGTTGCTTTTTCCATTGCTATTTACCTTTTAGGAAACATAATTGATGATGCTCGCACTGAATTAACATTAAGACGGTTACGTGCCGTTGAGTCGGTTGTTTCTGGGCACCAGTATATCTGCCATAATGATTGTGGAAGTAATTTTGGTTATTTTTCTACTGATAATGGATTTCCGGGAACTGCTGCGGGCGATCTTGACAATCTTGTAACACAATTGGATTATTTTATGGATTTAAGTGTGCCTGGGTCTCTTGCCAAGAAAGATGCTTATGGTACTGATATTGATTTAGCCAGCAGTGCGGGTGTGTATTCAATCATCAGTTATGGAAAGGACAAGGCATCAGGCGGAGGTGATGATATTCAAATCGATATTCAAGAGGGTCCTCGTGACAGTGCCTCGATTGGTATACATATAGTTGATGCTACTGTTACTGGATATAGAAGTCCTTCGTATATTACTGATACGGGTGAATTGAATGAAGGGCATGCTATTCTTGACGGCGGTGAACTTACTGTGAGATTGTATTATCCCCCTTTTGGTGCTGCTGATTTTGATGCATTAACCTATCAGAGTTCCGGTGCTGATGCAGGATATTTTACAGCTAGTAATATTTCAATGGGATGGCGCCGGTTATACATTCAACCCAATAATCCTGATTATATGGATCCGCCGTGGACGGATCAGACAACTGCTATGAATAATATTTTAGTTAACACCTTATATGTTGCCCCTTGTCCAAGTGCTACTCGTCAGAGGTTTAATGTTGTTTTTCCGGTCATAGCAAGGGCACGATATGTGAGGGATCCGAGTGATTCCACTTCACATATTCATGAAGATATGACTGTTGATAGTGATGCAGTCGTGCCTGAAGACTATGACGGATTTGATGACGTGAATCCGCTTGAATATAATGTTGTAGGCCGCGGGGACCCTGATGGCAACGGAGCAAGGATTTTTAGGTCTATGTTAAAGTTTGATTTAACACATGCGACCGCCGGTTTTCCTAATTTTAACATAGATGGTGCAAATCCTTCAAAGGTTGTATGGGCTGAACTTATGCTGCACAAACATAAGGCCGCTGGTTCCGGAACTATGAGGGTATATTGTTATACCGGAGGAGTTGCTTGGGATGAAGAAGATCAGGATATTACTTGGGCTCATATAAGTAATGTTGCTAACTACGCTAACCAACAGGGGCCAGATCAGGTCTATAGTAATGCCATAGATGTGATTCAATTTGACGTAACTGAAGCTGCACAAAATTGGGTTGATACCACTTGGTCAAATTATGAATTTGTTGTTATATGCAATAGCGAAAGCGGTACAAATTATTGGGCATTTAAATCCCAAGAGAGTGATTTTACTGCAGGGGACTATAGACCTAAATTAATTATTGCATATTATCCTTAAGGTTTTTTACATCCTTTGCCGTTATTGGTTATATAAGGTTTAATTAGTATTAATTAATATAAAACTCTTTATTTATATTAAATACAATCATTACTTGCTATTTCGTAAATTTTGATTTATTATATGTAAAAATATATAAAAATTATTTATATACAAATATAAAGATAGAAAAAAGGAGATGATACGATAAATTGACGGTTGGTGTAAACTCCAGATAATGAGAGCTATCTGGAGTAGATAGGCTAAAGGCTGAATCTTACGCTTGGGGCAAAGACCTCGTAAAGGAGATTAGG
>Ga0164318_10005883_pt1 | contig 11872 bp, 16 predicted proteins | sample GuaBasSedimGuay9_FD_113734 | JGI IMG/M metagenome (GOLD analysis project Ga0164318, IMG submission 113734) | Subseafloor sediment microbial communities from Guaymas Basin, Gulf of California, Mexico - Guay9, Core 4571-4, 0-3 cm | ecosystem: Environmental > Aquatic > Marine > Hydrothermal vents... | reverse complement strand
GAAAATTCATCAATTGTTCAAAGTATAATATTAAAAACAACTCCTATAAAATCTATAGAAGAAAGAATTGTTAAATTATCAAATAATGTATTTGATATTATATCGAAAGTTGGTGAGCCTAGTAAAAATTTAAGGATTGCTATTGAAGGTTTATCATTTGGTTCTCGTGGTCAAGCTTTTGCTGAATTGGGAGCATTACATTATTTTTTAAGAATATTATTTATGGATAATAAATTAAAATATCAGATTGTACCTCCAACAAAATTAAAGAAATTTGTATGTGGCACAGGAAGAGCGAAAAAAGATTTAATGCTTTTAAATGCCTATAAAAAATTTAAAGTATCATTTGAATCGTCAGATATTTGTGATGCTTATTGTTTAGCTAGAATGCTGAAAGAATATCCAATTATTACAGAATTTGGGAAGCCTAAACCTAAGTCTAAAGAAAAAAGTGAAGAAAAACTTCAAACAAAAACTAACTCCACACCTAAAAAAACAACTCCAAAACCTAAAAAATCAACAACTCCAAAACATAAAATTACAAAAAAGGTTAAATCAAATGGCAACAAAAAGTAAGTTCGCTGTTCATTTACACAACGCAAAACGTGCTGGACGTCATTATGACATTAGATTTAAACAACCAAATGGTATAAATTGGGATTCTTTTGCAACTAAAAAAGAACCACCAATGAGATCAACAGATTCTAAAATTATAGTTTTTAGAACAAGAGTTCATTCTGAAAAAGAAGCTTTGTTTACAGGTGAAATTAAAGCTGGTTATGGTGCTGGTAAATTATCATTGGTTGATGAAGGTACTTGTGAATTTGAAAGATATTCAAATCGTCATATTGCAGTAAGATTTCATGGAAAGAAGTTTAAAGGAATATATCATTTTATTTCAATAGCATATTCAAAAGCAAAATCAGCTAATTATGGCAAAAAAGCATATCTATTTTTTAAAGGAAAAGATGATAATTATGAAGGATAAATATAAAAAAGATAAAAAACCTAATTGGATACATTATTCTTTTGGTGGTTGGGTGCCATCATTAAAGCGAAATTCAAATGGGGAAACAACTTTATGTGGAAAATCTGCCCGTCGAATACGTGTAACAAAGATAAAGGATGAAGTTACTTGTCCTAGATGTAAAGAATTATTAATAGCAGATAATTGGTATTGTTCTAATTGTGATAAATTTTTAAAGGCAGAAGAAGTAACGTTTGATGAAACTTGTATACATTGTGGTAAGGAATTATTAATATAATTGATTTTTAAAAATAGAAAGAGAATAAAAATGGATAAATTAAATAATGAACAAATGGAAAAAATAAAAGAATGTAGTCTTTTCACAGGGTCAAGATGTTTTGATTATTTGAATAATGAAAATTCAGATTATGATTTTGTTATTATGAAAGATGACGCAGAAAGAATTATTCCAGAATTTTTAAAAGGAAAAGATGAAAAAAATAAGTCAATGTTTGAAGTTTACCATGCAGAAAGATATGAAGGTGATGTGTCAGTATTTGTTTCATTGAGATTTATATTTGAAAAATTTAAAAATACGTATGAAATAAATTTAATTGTTGTTGATACGCCAGATTTGTTTGATGCATGGAAATTTGCAACTAATGCGTTTAAAACAGAATCAAATATGGATTTATTGAATAAAGTATTTGTTGGGCCAAAAGGTAAAGAAATTAAAAAATTATTTTTTGAAAGTATAAAACATGCTTTTTTAAAGTCTGCAGATATATTAAAAGAAAAAGAAAATAAATCAACTCACCCTATCCCTAAACCTAGATTATGGAAAAGATAAATTATGAAACAGGATTATATAAAATCTGCAATCGAAGATCATATTAAGGTTGTGAGTAATCTTGATATATATAAAATTATTGAAGTTGGTAAATTAATTGTTCACACTTTAAAAAATAATGGGAAGATTATTTTATTTGGTAATGGTGGGAGTGCTTCTGATTCAGAACATATTGCTGCTGAATTTGTAGGCCATTTTAAAAAGAATAGGTCATCATTATCTGCAATTTCTTTGGTATCATCTGGGCCTTTGATTACTGCGATTGGTAATGATTTTGGTTTTGATAATATTTTTTCAAGGCAAATTCCTGGTATAGCATTTAGAAAAGATATATGTATTGGTATTTCTACAAGTGGAAAAAGTAAGAATGTTTTAATTGGATTAAAAGAAGCTAAACGATTAGGTTGTAAAACTGTTTTAATGTCAGGTATAAATCCAGAATTAACTGATGGTATATATAATGTAATAATTAAAGTTCCTTCCACAACAACATCACGAATTCAAGAGGCACATATTTTAATTGGGCATATTTTGTGTGATTATGTAGAAACATATTTTTACTTGGCAACCAAAATTGAGATAGAAAAAGAATATCATCCTATATTTCTATAATATTAAAAATAAATTTATATAATAATTTTAACATATTATGTTGTTTTGTTTACTTTTTGCTATATATAATGTTTAGTTTCATAAATATAATTAAGAAATTACTATATATATTAATATATGACAATAAATTTTATTAATTTTAAAGGGAGGGATATATTATGGAAAAGTAAATGGTAAGTTTGAAATCTAATTTTTAAAAATTTTATCAAAAAGGAGAATATATGAAAAAGATTTTATTTTTGGCTATTATAGCAATGTGGTGTAGTATGTTTTTTGTTGGAAACACATTTGGTTATTACAATTATAATGTCGCTATTAATTATAACATTAATGATATTCGTGATGGTCATAATGACGGTGATGTCCATTTTTATGATTTTTTAACATTGAACGGGGCTAGTTATACAGAGATTACAGGCTCTAGTGTTGATTGGTCTGATGTTGATAGGGCTCAATTCATCGGTTGGAGAGCATCAGATTATAATACATTTAATGCTGTTTCTTTGTCAGGTGTTAATCATCAATTTAATGCGACTGGTAAAGATAGAGATCCAGCTATGTATACTCAAGCTGGTACATCATTACATTCTTACAGTTGGACAGAAGCATATTTTGAGGATATTACTAACCCAATGTCACCAAATGAATCATATTTAGGTTCAGATGATAATATTGTATATGCTGTTTTAAATGAAGATTGGACATATTATGGTACACTCAATCCTGAACATGATATTAGCTTTAGTGTTGGGGATATTATCATTGGTTTTAATGATCATGGTGGGCATACTGATAACCTAGATATGGTTATAGGTATGTCATCAAGATCAGGTGGGCCAAACCCAGTACCTATTCCAGGTGCTGCCTTGATGTTATCTTCAGGGTTGGCTGCGTTATTTACAATAAGACGACGCCATTCATAAAAGACAAAATAAAATGATCGAGAGATATATCATTTCTCGATCATTTTTTTTAGTTTTTTAGTTGGACAATTTAAATACTCTAAAGTAGATCTAATCTCAAAAATAAATTTATATAATAATTTTGATATATTATGTCGTTTTGTTTATTTTTTTGTTATTTTTGCCATAAAAAATAAATTACATCTTAGAATATTGGAACAAATTATAAAATAGTCAATAAATAGGAATTAGGTTAATGAAAGATAAATTTAAAATTTGCAAATGTATTTTTTGTGGGAGTAATTTTGAAGGTAAGATTAATTTACAAAAAAGATTTTATGTTTGTCCTGATTGTAAAACTAAGGGTTTAAAACCAATTGTTGAGAAAAAATATAAAAGTCATATATGTAATATATGTGGAAATCAATTTTCAGGATCTATATATTTGCAAACTAAATTTTGTGTTTGTGAGAAGTGTAGAAGTGAAAATAAAAAATGTTCATATGATAAAGAAACAACAGAAAAAATAAATAAGAAAAGAGAAAAGAGTAATATAAAAAAATATGGTGTACGAAATGTATTACAAAATGAAGAAATAAAAAATAAAGTTATGGATACATGTTTGAAAAAATATGGATCTAAGTCATCTCTTGGAAATAAAGATGTTAGGAATAAAGTTAAAAAAACAATATTGAAAAAGTATAATGTAGAACACATAACACAGAATGCTGAAATTAAAGCTAAATTAAAGAAAACAATGGATGAAAGATACAATGGAGCACCGATAAAAGATAAAGGTATAAGAAAAAAAATTGAAGAGACAAATTTAAAAAAATACGGAGTGGTCAATCCTTTTTCATCCAAAATAATACAAGATAAAATAAAACAAACAAATCTAAAAAAATATGGTTCTACCAATCCCATGGGTTCTCCCGCTGTTAAAAATAAAGTATTGAAAACTAAGAGTATAAATTTTTCTAAAAAATACGATGAGTTTTTAAATAATACGGATAATGAATCTATAGATTTCTATTATGATAAATTATCAACAAAAGGATTAATATATTGTAAAAAATGTGGAGGGGTATTTCAAGATACATTATTTAATGTAAAACAAAGAATTAATATTAATTCATATGTATGCCCATTGTGTGGCAAATTAGGTCATAGAAATAGTAATCTAGAAAAGGAAATTATTGATTTTACTGCAAAAATATTAGGTAAAAACAATATAATAATTGGTAATAGAATAATATTAAAACCAAAAGAACTTGATATTTATATACCATCTAAAAATATAGCAATTGAATTTGATGGATTATATTGGCATAGTGAAGCAGTTTTAAAAGATAAAAATTATCATTTAAATAAAACTTTAAAATGTGAAAAACAAGGAATTCAATTAGTTCACATATTTGAAGATGAATGGTTTCATAAACAAGATATTGTCAAAGCTAGATTAAAACAGATTTTAGGTATTAATAATTCAAAAAGAATACATGCCCGAAAGTGTGAAGTTAAAGAAATAGATCCAAAAACAAAAAATAAATTTCTTGAAAAATATCATATTCAAGGAAAAGATAAATCTACAATTAAACTTGGAGCATTTTATAACAATGAATTAGTTTCAGTTATGACATTTTCTCATGGAAATATATCTAAAGGTTCAAAATCAATTGCAGATATTTGGGAACTAAATAGATTTTGTAGTAACTCAAATTATCGTATTCCAGGTATTGCATCTAAATTATTAACTTATTTCAAAAGAAATTATGAATGGAAAGAAATATTTTCATATGCAGATAGAAGATGGTCAAATGGAAATGTTTATGAAAAGTTAGGTTTTGAATTATCCCATATGACTAAAACTAATTACTGGTATGTAAATTTTAATACTGTAGAGAGATTTCATAGATTTATATTTAGAAAGAAAAAAGATGAACCTAAAGATATACCAGAATGGACACTTAGAAGAAAACAGGGATTATATAGGATATGGGATTGTGGTTCTTTGAAATATATTATGAAAAAATTAGGTTAATTTTTAAAATTGATGATTTGATTGGAGATTTTTATGGCTATTAAAGAAAAAATATTATCAGATAATGCTCGCTTAGTAGCAGAAGATAGATATTTTATGACAGATGAAAGTTGGAATGATTTATCACTTCGAGTGGGTGAGCTTGCTGCTACAGTGGAATCGGATCAGAAAAAATATAAAGAATTATTTAGTGAAGTTATATATAATCAGCTTTTTCTTCCTGGAGGCAGAATTTTAAGAAATGCTGGCAGACCAAAGGGATCGCTTTTTAATTGCTATGTACTTCCAATCGGAGATTCGATCGAAGAGATAGCAGATTTTTATAAAAAGAGTTTGATTTTGTGGTCTGAAGGTGGAGGTATTGGTTGTAATTTTACACCTTTAAGACCTAAAGGAGATAGGATTTTAGGCAAAGGTGGAAATTCGTCTGGCCTGGTTAGTTTTATTCAAGCATCAAATGATATATCAATGGTTGTTGAAAGTGGCGGCTCACGACGGGCTGCTGCTCTAGGGCTATGTGATGTTTATCACCCTGAAGTTTTAGATTATATTGATGCTAAATTAGAAATAGGTAAAATTTCTCAATATAATATTTCTGTTGGTATTGATAATAAATTTATTGAAGCTGTTGAAGCTGATACTGAATGGACATTTAAATTCAAGCAGCGTGAATATGGCTCAATGCCTGCTAGAAAAATTTGGTCCAAAATTGTTAAAAATATGTTGAATTGTGCAGAGCCTGGACTTTTGAACCTTTCAAATTTATATAAAAATAACAGCTATTCGTTTGCTCCGATTTCATCAACAAATCCATGCGGTGAAGTTCCATTAGAGAATTATGGTGTTTGTTGTTTGGGTTCATTAGTTCTTCCAAATTTTATCACTGGTAATGTTAATACTAATTGGAAGAAACTTGAAGATACTATTAAGATTGCGGTTAGATTTCTTGATAATATTATTGATGTAAATACATTTGTTTTGAGAGAAAATGATATAGCTGCTCATAACTCAAGAAGGATTGGACTTGGTGTTCTTGGATTAGCTGAATTTTTATTTGCTAAAAAAATTAAATATGGAACTGAAAGAAGTTTTCAAGAAGTCGAAAGATTGATGAGATTTATTCGAGATAAATCATATGAAGCATCAGTTGAATTAGCAATGGAAAAAGGTGCTTTTCCTAAATTTGATCCAGTTGCTTATGGTAAAGCTTCTTTTGTTAGAAAATTACCTGCATCTCTTAGAATGTTAATAAAGAAGAATGGTATACGCAATGTTACATTAAATGCAATCGCACCCACTGGAACAATTTCACAGCTGGCAGATTGTACTGGTGGCATAGAACCATTATTTTCAAAAGCATATGAGAGAAAAGATAAAATAAGTAGTCGAATTATTGTTCATCAAAAATTACAAGAATATATCGAGGAAAATTCTGGTGCAGACCTACCAGATTGGTTTGTTGATTCCTTTGATTTAAAACCAGAAGAACATTTAGAAATGCAATCAGTTGTTCAGCAATATGTTGATTCAAGTGTATCTAAAACTATTAATCTACCCCAAGATACAACAGAAGAAGAATTGAGTGAATGGCTTCTTACATATATGCCAAATCTAAAAGGAACCACAGTTTATAAAGATGGCACGATGGAATCACAAGTATATAACAGAATTTCATATGAAGATGCTGTTAAATTTGTTTTAGAGAAAAAAGCATCAAGTAATCTTAATGGGGACGATTTTAGATGTAGAAATGGTGTTTGTGATTTATAAAAATTAAATAATGAAAAAGGAGAAACTGAAAAATGGAAAACTTATACAGTGTGAATGGAACTGAAAAAGACTGTGGAATGAATCAATGCGAAACAACAAGAACTAATTATGAAGAAAAGTTTATTAATTTAATTTCAAATACTATTTGTGATTATTTAAATGTTGGTTATGGGTATCCAAAAAATATAGTTAGTAAATTAATCACATCTATTTTGAAAAAAAAATTTAATAATGGTAGAGATAATATATTTGAACAATATTTACATAGTCAACTTGATTTAATGTTATCTCAATTTATTACAGAATTAGATTTACCTGAAAGTACAAAAATTAATTATAGGTATGCATCCCATGCAAAATTTAATGATGTTATAGAAGCTATAAAAGCTAAACGTGAGGATAAAGAGGCTAAAGCAGGATACTAAAATCAATCTTTAACTTAATGGAGATTTTTATGGGTGTTGTCAATACAGCAGGTTTAAAAAGTCATGTAAGGTTAAGATTAGTAAATAGACTGAGAACAAGTAGCAAACGAAGAAAGCATAGTTTTGAAAGTTTACCATTAATTGATTATCACGATAAAAATATAAATGTAAGTCCGAGACCAAATGGAGATGTATAAAATGATACTAATTAAAGAAAATGAATCATGCCCTTATTCTGCTAAATGCCCATATAATTACCAAAATACTTGTATGGGTGTAAATCCAGACCGTGGTGGGGAATTTTCATGTGATCTTGTTTCTTCTGATGGTGTATTTAAGGAAGATCAAAATGTTAGATCACCCCTTGATTCAACTGGAAAAATGGTATATTTAGAGGATTAGAATAATGAATGACTGGATGTTTTCTACTATTAAAACTAAAGATTTAGATAATGAGATTGATAAAATATTAAGCAGATCATTAGTAGATGCTGTATATATTATTTTTAGCGACTTAATTAATATATTTAAAAAAAAGGTGGTGCTGAGATAATGAGTGTAGAAAATATTGATGACTATAGATCTAATATTTCGGATGAACTACTTGGTGAAATAAAAGAACAAAGAGAAGCATTAAAATTAATGATTGTAGATTTAGAACTTATAAAAAATAAAATTGATAAATTATTTCCAGAAAGTTTAGATAAACGTTTTATTAGATTCTTTGAGGAAAAAGTAAAGACAGCAACTGGAATATTCAACTCAATCTTAGATATGAGAAAAGAAATAACTAAAAGTTTAAAAGATGAAATTGAAATAAGAAGAAAATTAACTGGTGGCATTGATGAAGATTTTGATAATATTGATATTCATAAATTAGCGTCTAAAATTGAAAAATTGAATAAAACAAAAGATAAACTAAAAGAAAAGGTAAAAAATATATAAATTAAATAGGAGAATATTTATGAGTGAAATTAACACTGAAGATAAAAAAATAATGGATGAGAATTTCAAATCTGCTACAGATGATGCTAATGAATTTTTAAATGAGTTAAATTCTATTGATCAAATAGAAATAGACAATCAACCAAAAAAGCGTGGTAGAAAACCAAAAACTAAAAAAGATTTACCTACAAAAAATGAATTAGATCAAATGGATGATGAAGAAATAGAAAATTTAGACTCAGAAGCTAGTGATGTATTTAATGAATTTTCTAGTTTTATGGAAGATAATAGTGAATTAATACCTGATGATGGTGTTAAAGAAATAGCGCCAACTGGTATTGACTTGCTTGATTCTGTTTTAGGTGGGGGTTTTCCATTTGGAGCTTTAAGTATTGTTGTTGGTCAACCTGGAAGTGGAAAAAGTATGATAGCAATGCAAACACTTGCTCAAGCTCAACTTAAATATAAAGGTAATTCTCTTCATGCATATTTAGATGCTGAAGTGGCAACATCATCAAAACGTTTAGCTGATTTAGGTGTTAGAAATCCTCCAATAAAACCATGGATAAACCTTTCAGTAGAAAAAGTATTTAAATTCATAGAAGGTATATGTTTGTTTAAGGAGCAACAAAATTTAATTGATGTTCCATCTTTAATTATTTGGGATTCCATTGCAAATTCATTAACTAATAAAGAACATGAAATAGATGATGCCAATGCTGCTATTGGATATAGAGCTAGATTATTATCACTTTTAATACCTAAATATGTATCAAAATTGTCAAAATATAATATTGGTTTATTAGCTGTAAATCAGTTAAGAGATAACATATCAATGGGTCAGTTTTCACCTCCAGCTGATTTAAAAATGATGAGTCCATCGAAAATTATGCCTGGTGGAAATGCTGTAAAATTTAATGCTTTTACATTAGTTGAAATGAAAGTTAAGTCTGTTATAAAACCAGAAAAATATGGTTTTGAAGGTATCATTGCAAAAGCAAAATGTGTTAAAAATAAGCTATTTAGGCCTAATGTTGAGATTGAAATTGTTGGTGATTTTTTAAGAGGTTTTGATAATTTTTGGACAAATTTTAATTTATTGACTGATACTAAAAGGATTAAAACAGGTGCTTGGAATTCTTTAACAAATTTACCCAATGATAAATTCAGAACAAAAGATGCAAAAACTCATTACAATGAAGATGTTAAGTTTAAAGAGGCATTTGATGAGTTATCAGAAGATGCTATTAAAACAGATATCAAAGAGAAATATAAATAATAATTAAATCTATATCTTCTTCTTTTTTTAGAACAAAATAATGAATGAGTTTGAATATCGAGGTACAAAAAATGGCTAAAGAGATTTATTGGTTTGAAAAAATTAAAAATGTGATTTCTAGGAGAGAAGATATGAGTTATGATAATGCGCAAGATACATTAGAAGCACTAAAAGATTTTGTTGCTTATGTGGTTAAACAGTTGGTTTCTAACAAAGAAGCAGTTAAAGTTAATGTTACAGTTTCAACTAAAGCAATGATTTTTCAAGTTGATGTAGATCAACCTGATTGTGGTAAAGTTATTGGGAAAGGTGGAAGAACAATTGAAGCAATAAAACTTCTTTTGTTATCCATTAAAAATACTTATTTTATTAATGATAAACGCAAAATCTTTTTAGAAGTGATAGAAGATATAAATTCAACATTTTTAGAAGATTCTGTGATTTAAAAGTAGGTGGAGGGTAAATTTATGTTATCAAAAGATTCAAAAATTAGAATTCTTGAGGGATTCTATGGTTTAGATTATATTTTTTTTGATAAACCAATTACATCTATGAAAATTGATACATCTATTGCAGAAAATTATTTAGTATTAAAAAGTGCTCTTTCAAATGTAATAATTGAAATGTTTAAATTAGTAGATCATTCTGCAACTATTAATGAAACTGTTGATGCTGATTGGATTCATGAACATGCCAAAAGAGATGCATTAGCTTCTAAGAAAATATGTAAGAAGTTAGTTGTTACTGAGGATGGCAGAATGGATGTAAAAAATCAGATTAGGGAATTAATTGAAGAAAATGAAAATATACTTGAGAGTAAAAGTATATCCGAAATAGTTCAAGAGGAAGTTGAGCGTAAATCTTATTCTCTTGCGGTTGATACATTATTAATAGCTAAAATGTTAAAAGAATGTAAAAATTATAAGGCACTTAATGAAGCTGAAGGTATGCTACTTGAAAGTTCCTATAAGATAATTAGAGATTCTATAATTGAAACAGCTAGGTTTATAAATAGTGTAAATTAATTGGATAATAATGAAAGATGATTTTAGAAATTTGATTGATTTTTTTGATAATCAACGGGATTCATTTATACCTACTGATTTTACAGAAAAACAAAAGGACAGTAAGAAAAAACAAAAACAGATTATTAATAGGAAATCTGGCCATCTTGTTTTGGATAATGAGGTAATTATTAATCCTATTATTAAAGATGTGCGTGAATCGTTAGATAAAAAAGTAAAAGTTCAAGTTGAACCTGGATTTGATCTTAATTCCTTTGATAAAATAATGCGCCAAGAATTAATTAATACATATAAAAAATTTATATCTTTTGAACACCCATATATTTCTTTTATTGAATCTGTTACTTGTATCAGACAACAATATTATAAACGTAAAAATTATCCGTTAAATTTAGAAAGATTATTTGCCGCCTCAAATTTATTTTTAATAAAAGAAATTGACGATTATGTACTTGGAATTATTCAAGAATATTATCCATTTGGTGAAAAAAATAAACAAATAGTTAGCAATAAGTATTTTGCAAAAGGTATTGTTCACGCAATAGATAAATCAACTGGATTTTTATATTTAATAAATTCAATTGATCCATATAATTTTTCAAATGAAGTAAAAATAAATCATAAAAACATTGCAAATATTCAATCATATATTTTAAACACTGAATATAATTATAATATTAGTAAATTTGTAGTTTTATATGTCTTAAGAGATTTAAAAACAATTAAACGATTTGTTTTTAATGTTAACAATGACCAAGCAAAAGTATATTTACATAATGCTTTAATATTAAAAAAGGCTTTGACTATTGGTTCTGTTCCTGATATATTAGGTAAAACAGAAGCTCAATGTAAGGTTTGTTTATTTTCAAAATTTTGTAATAACGATAATAAAAAAACAGATGATGATATACAAATATTATTGTAATTAAGGAGTATGTAATGATTGTAATTTTTCCAGCTTTATGCTCATCAACAGTAGATAAAAAAGTTTTACCTGGAATTGCTAAAACGTTGGAGTTATATGCAATTACGTATTTATTACAAGATACTATCCAG
>Ga0164318_10005882_pt1 | contig 11873 bp, 12 predicted proteins | sample GuaBasSedimGuay9_FD_113734 | JGI IMG/M metagenome (GOLD analysis project Ga0164318, IMG submission 113734) | Subseafloor sediment microbial communities from Guaymas Basin, Gulf of California, Mexico - Guay9, Core 4571-4, 0-3 cm | ecosystem: Environmental > Aquatic > Marine > Hydrothermal vents... | reverse complement strand
GGTCTCTTCCCCTGACCCCATATACACTCATGCACGTTTTAGTATCAGCAGCATTTATAATTGTGTAAGGTGCTTGTGTGATAAAATTTTGGTTATAAGCTATTTTCGCTACCTCTTTTTTATCCTCTTTCTTGGATAGAATTATTATCCTCCAAGGTTGAAGGTTCCCAGCAGATGGAGCTTCAATAGCTAATGATAATATATGTTCAATAACATCACTGCTAACATCACTGTTCTGAAAACTGCGTATGCTTCTTCTTAATTTTATAGCATCTTTTAAGTGCATCTTGCTATTCTAATAATAAAAGGTTTTAGGAGGGTTATTTGTCATCTTCGGCATTAATGAAATCTTCTGGCTTCAACTGGTTGATAAATTCTTTAACCCTCTCTTTGGTCTCCTGATTGTCCTTCGTTATGTGACCAATGGCTATTACATGGTCTGCTACATATATTGGCGATGAGGTCCTGATTGCTATGGCGATGGCATCGCTGGGACGAGAGTCAATAGCAGTCGTGGAACCATCTGTGACAAGATTTATCTGGGCATAGAATGTATTATCCTTGATGTCGTTGATAATCACACTCTCTACCTTTGCTCCAAGACTATGGATTATCCTCTTGGCAAGGTCGTGGGTCATCGGTCTCGGTGTCTTAATCCCTTCCAGTTCCATCAATATTGAGTTCGCTTCAAATGGTCCAATCCAGATTGGAAGTATGCGTTCATTATTAGCATCCTTTAGTATAACTACAGGACTATTGTTCGTTGAATCAAATGTTATTCCCATTACTATAACCTTATGCATCTTAATCACCTTAATAATAATAACAAAAAAAGGAGGTGGTTTGTAAAAATTGTGAACTTTATTTCTTGACCTAAAAAAGCCCGATTGTGGAAAAAAGTTTAAAAGTAAACATAGGTAGAGATACCAAAAGCCAAAAGGATGTTGTTCCCTTGATTGAACCCTTCTTCACTAAGGCGATAGTTGAACTGTGATTGGAGAAGTGTATTCTCTGTAACGACAAAGTAGAAGCCACCACCTAACCATATATCCTTCAGGGCTTCCATTTCATCAATTCCACTTTTGAATCTATTAATCGGATAAGTCAGACCAAAGCATCCAAATGGTTTAAATCTCTGACCCGTTGGTATGACCTCCCTTATGATGACATATAAAAATGAAGGCGCTTGAATATTCTTATATTTAGATTCATACCTCAACCCAAACTGTATAGATGTTTGTGCCGGGAGGTCATATCCTATATGAGTAAGGTAGCAGATATCATAGGCAATAGGATAAATTTTATAGCGCTCTGTGCCAATTGGTATCCTGAACCCACAGCGAAGACCACCTGAAAAGTTATTGCCTAATCCAAAGAGAAGTTTGAATTTCAACCAGGGACTGGTAAGACCCAAACTGGAATAACCCTGATAGGGGAAAATATCCTTTATTATATCATCATATATAATTGGCAATATACCCGAGATGTAAAACGAATGTGTTAGTGGCATTCCTATCTCTACTGGTAAGGTCAGGATATTGTAGTGATTTGCACCCTCTTCTAACTTAATTGTGTGGATTACCGCGAGATTGATATTAGCGTTTATCAACTTTTCCTGGGGGTAGTAATCCGTTCTGTCAAAGGTATATAGGTAGTCAAAGTTGTGTGTGAGATAAATATTTGGGTCCCAGTTTATATTTGGGAGAGCACCAGTTGCGAAGATAACCAATATTGATATCAATACTTTCAATGTTCTTACAGTTATCATTCATAAATAATATCAAAAATACTCTTTGTTTTCATATTAAAATAGTTAGCATATCAGACGAAGATACTAAATGAGGAGAGGTTATTTTACCCTCATCTTTGATAGTAAAGGGAAAGAACTTGAGGGAGAAATTGTGGATTGGGTTCTTCTGAGGACACTCTGGTTATGGTCGCTTTATCTGGAGGTAGAGATAATTTTTCGCTTGCCCTTTGACTGAAAGAGATGGGTGACGATGTGATTGGTTATCATATTGATTTGGGTATAGATGAATATTCAGTGATTTATCAGAAATTTATATGCAATATTAGTAAGAAGTTTGGAAAAACTGTAAACATTGAGAATGTAAATGAAACTATGGGATGAATAATATCGTAATAAGGAGATGTTAAGGGGCTGGGGTGAAGAACTCAAACTGTTTGAGGTCTGCGGATACCCAACAGGCGTTAGAATATGGAGTATATGCAGAATGAGGAAGGCATTAGATAAAGATGACGAAGTATAGATTCTTAGAGGTTCCTCCTCTGAACTCTAATTTGTTGATGCTACAGCTTGGCAGGTTGGGGGATTTCATGTGTTCTACCGCTTTTCTGCCAATACTTAAAAGGCAGAGACCGGACATAAGTGTAGCCGGTATTGTAAGGCGCCGGCTGTTAGATGTGACAGGTTCATGTGAGTATATTGACCTGATACTTCCCTACGGATTATTATATGACATCCCTCTCTCTATTATAAAAAATATTGTGTATAAGCCGGATATTTTTGTTGACCTCAATCACTTTGTATCAGAGACATCAAAGATAGTTACATTTCTATCACTTGCCGATATAAAGTTGACAATAGCAACTGGACATAAGACATACCCTTATAATCGCTTCATTGCCTTAGAAGGCATTGAAAGTTCTCATATTGTTGACAGGTCGCTTGCAGTTGCTGAATTGTTGGGTCTCAGGGTATCTGAGAGGGACAGGCGACCTCATATATGCATTCCAATGGAGGGATTTGATGGGGCGAACAGGGTTCTTAATGATTTTGGTTTTGAAGATTATATAGCCATTAACATCTCTGCTGGTTCAGATGATAGAATGCTTTCATCTGAGAAATGGAGGGAAATTATTAAGTTTATACTGAAGGAATCAGATAAGAACATTATTTTATTGTCAATGCCATCTCATATGGAGATTATAGAAGCTATAGGATTTAGGAATAAAAGGCGGGTGAAGTCATATACAGGTGGTGATTTTTTTACCTTCTCTGCTCTTATATCTAAATCATCGCTTCTGATAAGCCCTGATACCTCTGCAATACACATTGCTGGTGCATTCAATGTTCCTGTTGTTGGTTTATATCCAGATGTAAGTTGGAATATCAATATGTTTGGTCCAACAAGCGATACAAAAGTAGTTATATTTCAAAAAGGAAGATTAGTTAAAGATATAGAAACATCTTTAATTACTAAGACACTTATTCAACAATTATTTTAGTTCTCACTTAATAGTAAGTAAGCAATAGCATATTCTGTTTGTCAGAGATGCTACTTCAATAATGCCTTTATCTGCCCTATGGATGACATTTCTACAGCAGATTCAGGATAGACATACCAGCCGTTCTCTCCATGCTCTACATCATCCTTGAAGTCATAACGGGTCATATCGCCATAGATATGGATGCTATCAAGGAGCCACCATAATACATCATCAGGTTCGTCCTGTTCCAAGAGCCACTTAATTCTAATATTCTCTTCACCCGCAGCCCAGCTGGTTATTTCAAAGGTCTCGTTCCCCTTGAAATCGTCCTGATATTGATTGATGAAGTAGTTCCAGTGGTCACCTCCATCGGTGCTACCCAAGACCTTCCCATAAGTATTGTAAGGTGATGGATTATAAGCATTGAAGTCAGTCCAGTAACTCAGATACAGTTTAGTAAAGTCAGCAGCACTTTTTATCGGTGAAATAAGTTCATCTATGGAGTTTTGCTCTGGTGGTACATTGTATCTCCTGGCTACACTATCATTTCCGTAAATGTATTTATGCCAGTCATTGTTGTCTGAGTATGAAGGCATCTGTGTCCAACCCTCCGGTAACCATACATTGAACTCCACTGGTGATATAAGGTCTACATCAACATAGGTGGATTTAATGACTACATCATCAATGTTCCAACCATCATCGACCAGTGAATCCATATCAGCACTGAAATAGAATCTCATTCTAAAGTTTGTATGCCCCCTATATTCTGACAAATCAATGGTTGCTTTTGTCCATCCGTTTGAATCATAGGGAGAGTCATATCCCCATATTATTATAGGTGCCTGCTGGTCGCTCTCTATATACAAATAGCAGGTATCACCGCCGTTGTAGTCGTTGCTGGTATCTATGTCATACCAAAATGAAAGAGTTATTGAATCTGTACTGGTATCAAAGTTGAGGGGAAGTGATTCAAGGTAGGAATCATAATAGTATATGTAGTCGTCTTCTGGCTTATTGGCATCTTCTGGACCACACCACCAGCTATGGCTTCCACTGTGGGAGTAGTAATCAACTATGTGCCATTTGTTGATGCGAATTCCAAGGTCTTTGTTTTTAATTAGATAATCCTGCGATGAAACTATTGGCTTATTATCACCAAGAGCAATTGTAGAAGTAACGATTAGTAAAGAAATTAATATTTTTATAATATCTATTTTCATTCCTACACCCCCTTTCCAATATAAGTATATCAGATTTATGTTTTGATATACAAGTATAAAAGCAGGTTATTAACCTGCTTCTATACATTTGTTAAATGTTAGTAATTATATGGAACTTTGGTTATATGCAAACAATGTCAAGTATTTTCTATTTCAAAAGCGCCTTTATCTGTCCTATTGATGTGTTAGAAATAACAGCAGGTGGTGGATATACCTGCCATCCGCCTCTTCCTTCCTCCATATCGTCGTAGAAGTAGTTGTACTTCTGGTTACCATAAATGTGAACAGAGTCAATCATCCATTCTTCAACATCATCCTGCTCTGGGCACTCAAGCCTGAACTTTATTTTTATTGAGTCGGCGCCAGCAGCCCATTCAGATATATTTATCATCTCGTCACCCTCATACCAGTTATGCTTGTATTCCTTTATGACATGGTTCCAGTGAGCACCTCCATCTGTGCTTCCAAGGACATAGCCATAGGTATGGTTATACTGGGCATTGTATGGAGAATAATTTGTCCAGTATGTCAGAATAACATCTGTGTATAGGTCGGCATTTAATGTTGGTGATATAAGCTCATCGATGGAATTCACTTCCGGTGGAACAAAATATCTTCTGGCAACATTGTCGCCTCCGTATACATATTTATGCCAGTCATTGTTGTCATTGTATATTGGAACCTGAGACCACCCCATAGGTAACCATTCATTGAACTCTGTCACTTCCAACAAATCAGTTCCTCTGTATTCTACCTCAATTAGCACATCATCTATGAACCAGCCATCGTCAACATTTGAGTCAATATCTACATTGAAGTCAAATCTGATGCGTAGGTTTGTGTGTCCCTTATATGGTGTGAGGTCTTCAGTTCTAAGTCTCCAGCCACCGGTGTATTGTGGAGAGTTGTATTCATGGATTGGGGTAAGTCCCTGCTGGTCGCTCTGTATGTATACTCTGCACCAGTCGCCACCATCAGTATCATTGCTGGTGTCCATATATTCATAATACTTTAACTTGATGGAGTAAGCTCCTTCATCAAGATTGAAGCGTGGAGATAATAGGTATGTGTCATAATAGTAAATGTAATCATCTCCAAACTTTGTTGCATCCTCAGGTCCACACCACCAGCTGTAAGTTCCACCGTGAGCGTAGTAATCTACTCTGTGAAATCTATTTATCCTGTCGTCTGGTGAGCTCAATGATTCTTCGTCGGATGTCAGAAGATTGGTAGTATTATTCGCATATGTTGCTGATATTATAGATATCATCATAAAGACACAAATGGTTATAGGAACTCTTCTCATAATCAACCTCCTATCTACTTCATATAATAACATCAATCGTGTTTTTTTGTCAATTGTTTTTTATCATTAGGTTGTTAGATATTATTTGTAGGTCTTTTGTGTTATTTTTTATGGAATCCTTTAAATCTTTGCCGATATCACTAAATAATATCGCTCTTGATGATACCAGTAAAACCCCCAGACCGCTCTTACTACATAGGTCTCTTATTATAGAGAGCTCTCCACCCTGAGGACCAAAACCAGGCATTAAAAGGTATGAGTTTCCGAGATGTTGCCTTACCTTGAAAGCATCCTCCCCTGCTGTAAGACCTACAACCGCCCCCATACTGGAGTAACCAAATATCTCCCCCCTGTAATCCCTTCCCCATTCTTCTACAAGACCAGCCATATGCTCAAAAAGTTCTGAACCATTACTAAGTTTTACATTCTGTATACTAGATGCCTCGGGATTAGATGTCCTGACCAGAACGAAAAGACCCTTTCCCCACTCAATTAATGCCTCATTAAATATACTTACAACATCATAACCCATATATGGATTTATGGTAATTGCGTCTGCTTCAAAGGGCGCTGAGCCATCACTGCTGAAGTAAGCGTTCAGATAGCCCTTCATGCTTGAGCCGATATCACCTCTCTTCCCATCAACAATGGTGATTAAATCGTATTTAGATGCTAATTGCAGTGTGTTCGCCATTACCTCCATCCCGGGTATCCCCAGCGCTTCGTATAAAGCAGATTGAAGTTTGACAGCACAAGCATATTCATAGACAGCATCAATGGCAATCCTCATAAAATGCGCAACCGCATCTGCCGCCCTCTGAACCGTCTCTCCACTCTCATATATGCTGTTCTTGGTGATATCGTGCTCTCTCAATATACTCTCAGGGAACATATCTAGATGGGGGTCAAGACCCACTACTATTCTTGAATTGACCTCTATAATCTTTTTGGATAATCTGTCAGCAAAGTTCATTGATATAATTCCTCCTGGACCTTCATCGGCTTGGTGCAGTAATAACACATTCCATTCTCATCCTTGAGCTGTGGGAGGTAGGTCTCTATATCAGTTATGCACCTCTTGTTCTGACATGGAACCTCCGATGGTCTGCTCGGTTTGTGTGGGGGTATGGGTGCATCTATAAGACCCAGAAGTGCACCGATTATCGCCATCCTCATTGGCACGCCGTAGAATGCTTGTTTGAAGTAAACTGCTCTGGGGTCTTTGTCAACCTCGTAGGATATCTCAAATACTCTTGGTAGTGGATGGAGAATGATTAAGTCATCTCTCGCCTTAGATAATGTGTATTTAGTAATAATGTATCTGTTTTTCACACTTTCATACAGACCCGGGTCATCAAATCTCTCCCTCTGCAATCTGGTTACATATAATACATCTGCCTTCTTGACTGCTTCTTCAACCTCCTCTACCCTCTCTACAAAGCCATCTGGTAACTTTTTTTGAACATATTCGGGTAGATAGAGACCATCTGGTGATATGCATATCATCTTTGTGTCAAAGTTGGATAGGGCATAGGCAAGAGAGTGAACCGTCCTGCCATAGTAAAGGTCACCAACAGCACATACAGTAATACCATCTATTGTTCCCTTCTCAATAAGGATTGTCAACAGGTCGAGCATGGTCTGGGTTGGATGCTCATGCCCTCCGTCGCCACCGTTTATGATTGGCACATCCGAATACAAACTCATTGCCCTCTGCGTGCCCTCATTGGGGTGTCTCATTGCGATAATGTCTGAATAGGAAGAGAGCATTCTCACTGTATCCATCAGAACCTCACCCTTGGTTGCTGATGTTGCTGCGAGGTCTCCGAGATTGAACACCTTCCCCCCTAATCTCATCATCGCTGAAGTGAATGACAATCTGGTTCTGGTGGATGGTTCATAGAAGGCAGTGGCAAGTATCTTCCCCTTTGCTAAGTCGCACCCCACCTCCATCACCTCAAGCATCTTAAGACCCGCATTCAAAAGACCTTCAATAACCTCCCTTTTAAGCCCCTCAATCTCAATGAAGTTTTTATCCATAGACCAGCTCACCTCTTTTCAACACTATCTTACCTCCCACAAATACATACTCTGCTCTGCCATTTAATCTCTTACCCCTAAACGGTGAATTCTGCCCCTTAGATACAAAGGTGTCAAATATGACCTCCCTGTTCATATCTATCACTGTTATATCAGCATCAAAACCCTCCCTCAATCTGCCCTTTTTATCAAGACCCAATCTATTGGCTGGCTTATAAGTAATGTAGGAGAATGCCTTCAGTGGTGATATCGTTCCCGGCTCAATCAGGTATGTGATAATCAGAGACAGAGTGGTCTCAAGACCCACGATACCAAAAGACGCCAACTCAAATACAGTATCTTTATCCGGTATCGTATGGGGCGCATGGTCAGATGATATTATATCTATGTCTCCCTCTTTAAGTGCTTTTACCACCGCCTGTCTATCATCCTCACTTCTTAAGGGGGGCTTCATCTTGGCATTGGTCTCAAAATCACCGACCGCCTCTTCATTCAAAGCAAAGTAATGCGGGGCGGTTTCAACTGTTACATCTATGCCATTTCTCTTTGCCTTCTTAACCTCTTCAATTCCCTTTCTGGTTGAACAATGCGCTATATGGAGTTTTGCACCTGTATCTCTTGCTAACAGGCAATCCCTGGTGATGTGGATTCTCTCCGACTCCGCTGGAATACCCTCAAGACCCATTCTGAATGAGATAAAACCTGCGTTGATTGAGCCACCCTCGGTCAGGGTCGTATCCTCCGTGTGAGATATTACTGGCAGGTTGAATCTCTTTGCGTATAGGAGCGCTTCTCTCATCATCTCGGTGTCATACACCGATGACCCATCGTCGGAGAGGGCGACCACCCCAGCTCTCGCCATCTCTCCTATCATCGCCAACCATCTTCCCTTCAGTGACTTGGTCACCGCACCAACGGGGAAGACATTGGGACCAGGTGTCTCCTCAGCCCTGAAGTGTATAAAATCAACCATCTCGGGTCGGTCTATTATCTGACCAGTGTTTGCCTTACATACTATGCTGGTGAACCCCCCTTTTACTGCTGAAAGCCGACCGGTCTCAATGGTCTCTTTATCCTCCTGACCAGGTTCCCTTAAGTGAACATGCATATCTATAAGACCGGGAAGAACATAAAGACCATCTACTTCTATCTCCTCAGCACCACGAGCCCTGATGTCTCTTCCTATCTCTTCTATTTCATTGCCTCTAATCAATACATCTGCAGTATCCTGAAAACCGCTCTCAGGGTCTAATACTATTCCACCCCTTAAAATCGTGTCCCTCATTCCCTCAATCTCTCTGAAACGGTTTTTGGAGTAATCTTCCCATCTTTATATACGATACTTCCATCTATGAAGAGTATCTCTACCCTCCCCTTCACTTTATAACCCCCAAATGGAGTATTTCTCCCCCTTGACCTGAAATCAACGGGATTAATTTCATACTCGTCTCTTATGTCAACTATTGCAATATCTGCAATAGCATCAGTTGCAATTCTTCCTCCGGAGTGCTTAAGAATTTTAGATGGTGTAAAAGAAAGACGCCTGAGGAGTTCCACCATACTCAAAGAACCCCTATCTACTAGATATGTATAGGATAAAGAGAAGAGAGTTTCAATACCAGATATGCCAAATTCGGCTACCAGAAATTCAGTATCTTTGTCTGAATAGGTGAGGGGATTATGGTCTGATGATATAACATCTATGGTTCCGTCTATAACCGCTCTCATTATAGCAGATTTATCTCGCTCGCTTCTTAAGGGAGGTTTTACTTTATAAAGTGGATTGAAATCCTTACAGAGAGCATCTGTGAGGAGGAAGTAATGGGGGCAGGTTTCACAGGTCACCATTATTCCTGCGTCCTTCGCCTCTCTTATAAGTTTTACTGAGCCCTCGGTGGTGATGGGAGCAATATGTATAGGGACACCGGTCATCTCAGCCAATATAAGGTCCCTATTGACCATTATCTCTTCTGCTATTGATGGTATGGCGGGAAGACCGGTTAACATAGAGAAATAGCCCTCATTTATGACGCCACCGGATGCGAGGTATCTATCCTCTGGATATAGTATGGGGGTTAGACCGTAGGCGTAAGCATATTCTAATATCCTACGCTGGAGGTTTGAATCCATTATTGAATGTGTATTATCCGAGCATGCCCTTGCTCCCATCTCTGACATCTGTCCGATTTCGGCGATGTTCTCTCCCTTGAGTTTGGTGGTCATAGCACATACAGGTAGAAGTTTTGCAAGCCCCTTTTCTATTGCTGACCTTAGAAGATATGCCACTATCGCCTGGTGGTCTATTATCACATCCTGGTTTGATTTACAGGCGAAGGCGCTTACACCACCGGAAACAGCAGACCGGATAACACTTCCTATTGTCTCACGGTCGTATCTGGTTGGCTCGCTTATATGGACATTGGTATCTACTATGCCTGGCATAACAATCTTGTCTTTTGCCTCTATTATGGTTTCTTGACCCTCGGGTGTAATGCTTTTCCCGACCTTTTTTATCCTCTCACCTACGATGAGAACATCAGCCCTATCATCAAAGCCGGTGGATGGGTCTATTACGCGACCACCTTTTATGAGGAATTTATTCCTTTTTCCTGCTCTCTCCATTATTCAATTTTGATTTATGCATAAAGGACAGAAGGTATAATACAGACATTCTCACTGCGGTTCCGTTTTCAATCTGGTGGATTATATCGTCATACACCTCTTCTGCAATAATTGGGTCAATTTCAATTCCCCTCTTTAGAATACCTGAATGGAGCACAATGCAGTCGTCATTGGCATTGTTTAATCTATCTCTGGTCAGACAATAGAATCTGGCATACTCCCTCAAACTGGGCAGTAGATATCTATGCCCTTCGGTCATCTCTACCGGTGCGATGATAATGACATCTGCATCTTTGAGTCCATCGCTCATGTCATAGTATATTTTAACCCCGAGTCGTTCAATTCCCGGGGGGATAAGCGTGGGGGGTCCAATAAGGTTCACTTTGGCGCCCATTTTTGTGAGAGCCCAAATATTTGATTTCGCTTCTCTACTGTGTGAGATATCCCCGACAATGGCGACTTTAATATCCTCTATATAGCCCTTCAACTGCCTGATAGTGAAGAGGTCCACAAGCGCCTGAGTTGGGTGCTCGTGTTTCCCATCTCCTGCATTTATGACCGATGAGGTTATCTTCTGGGCAAGAAGATGAGGGACACCTGACATCGGGTGGCGAACCACTACGAAGTCCACATTCATCGCTTCTATGGTCTTGGCAATGTCGGTAAGGGTCTCGCCATAGGCAGGTTCAGTGCTTGATACATTGATGTTTAATATGTCGGCTGATAATCTCTTGGCGGCAAGCTCAAATGAGGTGCGAGTTCTAGTGGATGGTTCAAAGAAGATGTTGACCACGGTTCTACCTCTCAAGGCAGGCACCTTCTTAACGGTTCTTTTTGCAATCTCGGTGAAGGTCTGGGCTGTGGTGAGTATTTCCTCAATCTCATCTTCAGTAAGATACTGGGTTCCTATGAGGTCTTTGCTTCTCAATACCATATCAATAAAAAATACCCTCCCCATCCTCTTTGGGGAGGTATAATCCTCAGACCTGATATTATTTCTTTTATTTCATTCAAGTGCTCAATCAAAAAATTATATTTACAAATATGCATATTTTCAAGGGAAAAATGCAATCTTATTTTAATTACAAATTATGGTGATAGTTTATTAAAATCAGTTATCTGAATATGAGGTTTTCTATTGTTTTTTTATCTTTTTCTTTTATTTTATGGACTGCTGGTGTATTGCTATCGGAGTTGAACTATAGGTATGCTGGAATTGAGGTGGTGGAAGAGCCGTTGTTCTCAGGGGGTGAAAAGTTACGCTTACAGTCCTTTGGAATTGATATATCTGAGAGAGAGTATCCGGGATATATTAGTATCTGTAATAGAGAGTGCCTGAACAGGATGGCATATATTAATATAGACAGTTATCTTGCCCGTTGTCCACTTTTATATCTCTCACCGATTAAGGGTAAGGGATTGGTTGGTATTATGGGAGAGGGTGTTGATTT
>Ga0164318_10005881_pt1 | contig 11874 bp, 8 predicted proteins | sample GuaBasSedimGuay9_FD_113734 | JGI IMG/M metagenome (GOLD analysis project Ga0164318, IMG submission 113734) | Subseafloor sediment microbial communities from Guaymas Basin, Gulf of California, Mexico - Guay9, Core 4571-4, 0-3 cm | ecosystem: Environmental > Aquatic > Marine > Hydrothermal vents >... | reverse complement strand
GAATCAGGGGTCCTCCCCCGATAGATCGAATTGAGCTGAGGAGTTAAAGGCCGACTCCAGGGCATCCCGGGCCGCGTCATCCAGAGTTTCCAGATAGGGAATTACATTTATCGACATTCTCACTTCCACAGGGCTATCATCATCACCGTCTTCCGCCCGGCCCAATGGATAGTAATACACTTCATCACGATACGCTACGGGCAGAGAGGAAAGAGCGCTGGAATACTCTCCCCCAACCCAGGTTTCACTACGGGCTACAAGCAGGAGTTTTCCATCTTCTGCCGGATAAAGAGTGAAGTTAACCTTCAGTTTTGAATCATCACCTTCAAGACTCACCTCCACAGCTCTGCCGGGAATGGTGATTTTTTCAACTCTGGTATTCCAAAGCTGTGAATCCCCACCGGAGGAGGTGACATCCACATCCACCGAGAATAAAAGGGCGTCTTTCAGAAGTTTATCGGCATTGAGAGAAGCTGAATCATCCTGGGCTGAAAGCGGCATTACCATACAGAGGGTGAGAAGGAGAACAGAAAGAAAAAGACTTCCGGAAAGTGGATGCTTATCTCTCAAGGGGCTCCCTCAAAGCTGTCGGATCTGACAATCAGAGGATCCCCGAACCGGGATACCGGGAATTCGGAAGGCAGCATATGAATTGAATCGGCATTGGATACCCGAGTGCCTTCAAGTACGGCAAAAAAGTCATCCAGTTCACCCGGGGAAATTGTAAAGGACACAACCGTCGGAGTTTGGGGAAGTGCTTCAACGATTACAGGGGCATCCGAAGCTTTACTGCCGCCGATGGGCAGGAAGTTCAGAATCGAAACAAGCGCCAGTGCCAGGGCTGCAGCCACAGCCAGGGGCAGAGGTACGGCAATCCTCCGGGGACCGTGAATCCGGCTGATCCGGGACTTTCCCACATAGGTCCAGAACTCATTCAAGCGGTCGGGGTTCTCTGAAAATACGGAACTATCCTGTCTCATTTTATCTCGCTGGGACTGAAACAGCTCTAAAGTGGCCCGGCAGGCGGGACAGCCAAGGAGGTGGTTCTCAACTGATTCTTTTTGAGAACCGTTTAATTCATTATCAAAATAAGCTGAAAGCATAGAGGCTTCAGGGCACATGTATTTCTCCCTTCTGCAGAATTTTCGACAGATGCTGCCGGGCGCGGAACACCCGTATCTTCACATTACCTTCAGAAATATGAAGGATCCGGGCGATGTCGGCATAAGGATATCCGGCGTATTCAGTTAAAATCAGGGCAACCCTCAATTTGTAGGGAATCTCCAGGAGGGCCTTTCGGACAATATCCCGGGATTCTTCGACCAGAACGGAACGTTCACCCTCATTCCGTAAGTCGTTACGGGGCTGCCGGGCAAAAACCCGGTAGGCTTCACGTTCACGGCCGAGCCGCTTCTCATAATTAAAAGCAAGGTTCTTTACAACTCGTATGAGCCAGTACCTCGCCTCATCACCGACAGGGAGTCTTTCCCGCCTTTCATAATACCTCAGAAAGGCTTCCTGGCAGAGTTCTTCGGCCACATCAGATCGACCACAGATACGCCAGGCAACCCGGAGCAGATCCGAGTAGAAATCGTCGAACAGATCGGCGAAAGCCGCGTCAAGAAATCCCCTGTCATTCATTACAACAACCGAATGATGCGGGGGTTACCGCTTTTCTCACGCTTTTTCCAACCTCGGGCCTTCCGGGGTATCAACCACCTTCCAGCCCATTTCTGCCAGCTCATCCCGAATCTCATCCGCAGCGGCCCAGTTCCTGGCCTCCCGGGCTTCCTTCCGCCGGGTTAACAAAGCCGAAAGCTTATCATCCTCACCGGCTCCGGCGGTTTCCTCCCCGGCTTCTGCAAGGTTCAAGCCCAGTACTCCGTCCATATCAAGAACGGCGGCCAGACGTTCAGCTGCAGGTATGGTTTCATCCTTAACCAGCTGCCACAGCTCCGCCAGAGCCCTTGGGGTGTTCAGATCCTCACCGAGGGCCTCATCAAAGGCTTCAAGCCGGGAGAGAGAGGCACTCCCGAGGTCAATTACCGCAGGAAGAGGAGAACCATCAATCTCGCGCTTGAAACCGGCCACCCGGCCCAACAGGGATTTCCGGGCCGAACGGGCGCCGTCCAGAGACTTCTCAGAGAATATCAGCTGAGAACGGTAATGACCGCCCAAAAGAAAATAACGGTAGTCCAGAGCCTCATAGCCATCATCGATGAGCTTCTGCAGGGTGAGAAAACCGCCCTTGCTCTTGGACATTTTCCCCTCTTTCATAATGAGGAACTCGTTGTGAATCCAATAGTTCACCCAGTGATGACCGAATGCACCCTCACTCTGGGCAATCTCATTGGTATGATGCACCGGGATATGGTCGATGCCCCCGGTATGAATATCGATGCGTTCACCCAGATATTTTGAACTCATGGCCGAACATTCAATATGCCAGCCGGGATAACCACGTCCCCAGGGAGAGTCCCACATCATGGCCTGATTCTCGAACTTGCTTTTTGTAAACCACAGGACAAAATCAAGAGGGCTGTGTTTGTTGGTATCCACCGCCACCCGGGCACCGTGCTGCAGATTCTGCCGGTCCAGAAGGGCCATCCGGCCGTAATCCGGCAGTTTGCCGGAGTCAAAGTAGATGTTTCCCCCGGACTCGTAGGTGAACCCCCGCTCTTCCAGGCGTTTAACAAGGGCGATCATATCGTCTATATGCTCAGTGGCTTTACAGCTCACCGTAGGGGTAAGGATATTAAGTCTCTCAATATCCTTAAAAAACGCACGGGTGAAAAACTCGGCGATTTCCCAGACGCTCATATCCCGCTCCCGGGCTCCTTTGAGCATTTTATCTTCACCCTCATCTCCATCATCTGTGAGATGCCCCACATCGGTGATGTTCATTACGTGTTTCACTTCATAACCGAAGCGTTCCAGGGTTCGCCGGAGTATGTCCCAATGGGTGTAGGCCCGAAGGTTTCCGATGTGGGCGTAGTTGTACACCGTCGGCCCGCAGCAGTACAAACCCGCGTGTCCGGATACAAGGGGCTTGAATTCCTGTAATTCTCGGCCGTCTGAATTGTATAAGCGCAGGGTTTTCAAAATATCGCTCCGGTTGCGGCATCATGCCGCTTGATAATAAAATAGCGTGTGGCAAAAATAACCGAATCACCGGACATGTTCAATATAAAAGGGATGGTAATCGCATCGGAACCGATGTGGCGGCATACTACCTTCGCCGCAGGGGGGCCTGCGGATCTCTTTGCCGTTCCCGCAGACGGGAAAGATCTGCGGTCTCTCCTCGCCGCTGCCCGCCGGGAAGAAAAGGATGTGTTCATCCTGGGCGGGGGCTCGAATATTCTGGTTGCCGATTCGGGAATTCGGGGCCTGGTTGTGGATACCCGGCTTTTTAACGAATACCGGGTGGAATCTGCCGGGGATAAGGGAAGCGGGACAGGCAGGGAGACAGGCAGCGGGAAACCGGTTCTGGTTATCGGGGCCGGCCTCCCGGTTTCCGATGCCGCATGGATGTCAGGGAGTTCAGGCCTTGGGGGTCTGGATTTTCTCTTCGGGATGCCCGGAACTGTGGGGGGAGCCCTGTGGATGAATGCCCGCTGCTACGATGAAGAGATTTCCGAAAAAATCCTCTGGATAGAAGCGATGGACCGATCGGGTAGAATATCCAGAATCACAATGAACAAAAAAGAGTGGGGATACAAACACTCCCCCTTTCAAACCCGGAACGGCGGCGAACTCACAATCTTACGAGCGGCTTTTTCCATGTCCCCGGGGGAGCCGTCTGCCCTTAAAACCGGGATGAGGGAAAAAAGAGACAACCGGGAATCAAAAGGTCATTACAAAGCTCCCTGCGCCGGCAGCGCTTTCAAAAACAACCGGGCCTTCGGTGCCCCATCGGGAGTTCTTATCGAAAAATGCGGTTTGAAGGGCTTGAGAATCGGCGGTGCCTCAGTGGCCCCCTGGCATGCTAATATCATCATAAACGAAGGTTCTGCCAAAGCTGCCGACATCCGAAGACTTCTCGATGAGGTGGCCGGGAAGGTGGCAGAATCCACGGGGTTCCATATGGAACCCGAAGTTCTTCCGGTAGGAGACTGGTAAAATGGCCGAGACAATGAACAGCCTGCTCCGCCTGTTGGAGTTTGATGGCGAAACCTTGAAAAAAGCTGTTACCGACTTCACCGTGGCCGATCTGTCCGACGGGTGGTACGAACTTGATGAAGATGAGGCCCTGGGCATTTTTCTTGCCCTGGATCAGGAAACACGGGGTGAACTGATATCCGAACTCCCATCGGCGGATCAGCAGAAACTGGTAGCCGCTTTATCGATTCAGGCGACAAGAGATCTTCTGGAAGTGATGGATCCTGATGATCTTGTTGACCTCATTCAGTCAGTCTCACCGGAGATACGCTCCGAGGTAATCGGACATTTAAGCGATGAGGCCCGCAAAGAGGCCGAATTCCTTCTGCGTTTCGACGATGATGATGCCGCCGGTCTGATGACCACCCGCTACGCGGCGGTGAGGGCCAGTATTACCGCTTCCCAGGCCCTTCATTTTCTCCGCAGAGCTCCGGAAGAGCTGGAAACCATCTATTACGTGTTTGTTGTGGACAGCCTCCAGCGGCTCACCGGCGTTGTTACCCTCCGAAAGATACTGATTACCGCCGACGATGTGAAAATTTCCGACATCATGGAACGCAACGTTATCAGCGTCCGGGATGATACCGACCAGGAAGAAACAGCTAAAGTTCTCCAGGACCACGATCTGATTGCCCTGCCGGTAACAGACCGATGGAACCGCCTTCTGGGTATCGTTACCTTCGATGACATGATAGATGTTATCCGGGAGGAACAGAGCGAAGATATCTACCGCATGGGTGCTATCGGCGGTGAGGCTGAGAACTACATGGAGTCTTCCATCCCCAAGCTCATCTGGCGGCGTCTGCCCTGGCTGGTGCTTTTGCTCCTGGCGGGAACCATCACAACCAACCTGATGGCCGGGTATGAGAATCTGATGGCCCGTTTTGCCTTTCTGGCCCTTTTTATTCCGGTTATCACCCAGACCGGAGGAAATTCAGGTACTCAATCATCCACCCTGATGATACGGGGGCTTGCAACCGGTGATTTACATTTCGACTTGATTGGAAAGGCCTTCATGAAGGAACTGGCCACCGGTATGGCCATAGGACTGGCTACGGGTATTGTAATTTTCCTGCGCAGCATACTGCTGCCTCCGGGTTTCGGCCCCCTGGAAGCCCTTACTGTGTCGGTATCCCTGGCCACAGTCGTCCTTTTTGCCACCCTGATGGGCTGCCTTGTGCCCTTTTTCATCGACCGTTTCGGAGGCGATCCTGCGGTGGCCGCCGGTCCCCTGATGTCCACCCTCATCGATGTTACCGGATTAACCGTGTATTTTGAGGTGGCAAAACTGCTTTTAACCTGAATCTCAGCCCAGGCGCCGAGGCAGTACCCAGCTGAGAAACTCCGTGTGAATTTTCCAGGAGTTCTCCCCATACCCCCCGGCGGTAAGCCAGAGAGAAGGAAGCCCGGCTTCTTCAAGAAAAAGATACGTCATTCTATCCCGTTCTCTTATCTGCTCCAGAGTCAGCATCAACAGAGAAGTTGAGGGCAGGGCATCGTGTTCCCAGGGATCTGCACCGGCCAGGACGATGGCAAGATCGGCTGTGGAATTTTCTTTTAAATCATTCATACCCGAGTTCAGCCGTTCCAGATACTGATGCTCCTCCCCGCTGTCAATGGGAATATCAATATCACTGGGGGTCCATGAAGGGTGAGACGGGGGAAGTGAGCCATCCAGGGGCCAGCCCCGGGCCATGTGTATACTCAGGGTTTTAACCGAATTATCCCCGCTGAAAAGGGCGGCAGTTCCATCACCTTTATGCGCATCCATATCAATTATCCAGACTTTATTCAGGGCACCGTCGAACTGAAGCCGGCGTATGGCCAGGGCTGCATCGTTCAAGGGGCAGAAACCATGTCCAAAATCCTTATGTCCATGATGGGTACCGCCGCCCATGTAATGGCAAAAACCCCTTTCCAGGGCAATTTCCCCGGCCTTCCGGGTTCCTGCCATCATCTTCATCAACAGCGGCGTCATCTCTCCCAGAGGACTTTGAGCTTCATCCGGATTCCAGCGGTTGAAGCTGCCGTCAGGATTCACCAGCTCAAATGCGGTTTTAAAGCGCTCCTGTGCCCGTTTATCGAAAAACCCTTGAGCATAATCAAAAGAGTTTACCCGGAGAAGGTCGTCCAGGGTGGTGGTATCATCAAAACCGTCAATCAGCCATTCAGGCTCCCGGCCCGAAAGTTCCGGATGACTGTGCAGAGCTTCCATGGTTCTGGTTTTCCTTGAATCCAGAGCCGGGATCTGTATTCCGAAGCGGGGGAAATCGAGTAAAGCTGTTTTATCGTAGAGAATCATGGAAATGATTATATACCGAAATATTAAAGGAAAGTTGAGTGATTCACGCCTGCATGTATTCAGTCTTTACAGTTATCCGCCGATACCGGAGATAGGGAAGTGGTACGCCCTTATGTACCTGCCGGAGGGGCCAACTGATGAGCCTGAATGACAAAATTGATGACAACGCCCTGTGGGCCAGACTGGAACAGCTGCAGAAAGAGCTGGAACAGGTAATTCACGGAGCCGTAACAACCCGCAAGCTGTCGGCATTCGGCCCGATGGCCGCCCTTCTCAAGGAGATGCACTGGGCAGCTGCATTCCTGGGACTCACCGACTTTGCAGATATAACCGCCATGGGCGCCGCATTTGTCAATCAGCTGCAGGAAAGCCGTTATCGATGGTCGGTGGAACTTACCGCCGTTTTAAAAACACTACTTAAGAGAAACAGGGATTTTCTTGATGCCCGTCCGAAAGAACCTTCCGCCGGGGTATTCATTGACAGTCAGAGTGCCGTTCTTCAGGGAACCGGCCTCAAGCGTCCGGTTCCCACCGGGGATTTAACCGATATCTTCCGCCGCCGTCAGATTAATAAGAATCTCGTTTCCCCATGCCGTCAGCTCACAGTAGGACAGGACAGAACCTTCAGCCACGCCATATCCGTTCCCGCATTCGCCAGAAAGCGGCATCGCTCCGACCGCTATCTTTCCATGGTTTACATCGACCTGGATCAGCAGGAGCTTGATCTGGAAAAGCTTTCAAAAACTCTGGATGAGGCCTTCGGGAAATCCGAGATTCTCCTCCACGGCCCTCTGGGGATTCCCTGGAAAAACTATCAAACCTACAAGGCCAAAAAGCCGTACTATCTGCTGCTCGATACCGAACAGGACAGTCAGAAATGGCTCAATTCAAGAGACATCAAGGGAAAAACTGTCAAAATTCTGAATTCCCCGGAGATAGATCCATCCAATGAGCCCCGGGTGATAATCAGAGAAGTTGTGTCCCCGGGTATGTATAAAACCCCGGGAGCCTCAGCTCAGGCTCCCGCAGAGACAGAGTATATCAGTGATTTAAAACCTGCAGGACGCAGAAAAAAAAGTAAAATAAAAAACCGCAATCTGGGTATAAAATTCCCCGTAGGTGCCAAGCTCATCCTGATTGTTTCAACAATTATCATCCTGTCCATGTCCACTCTGGCCTATCTGTCCATCTATTTCTTTAAAGGTGAAATCAGAAACCAGGTGGAAGATACCAACATATCCCTGTCCCAGACCGTGGCCAAACAGGCGGAAAAAGAAATTGAACAGTTTTTCGATCTCTCCAACCTCCTCTTCCAGGTGGGTTCTGCCGCCGGCGGCACAACATCCCTGATCGATGACTTTTTTTACAACTATCAATCCCTGGTGTACGTAGGAGTTCCCGGGAGTAATTTTGAGTTTGCCAACAGGGACTGGTTCCGGGACAACCGCATATCCGATGAACGGGCCGTTCTCAACAATATCATGTCCGCCCGGGCTGAAGATTTGGAAAAAGCCCGTTCCGGTGAAACGGTGGTGGTGAATGTCTCACCATTTATCCCCAATCTGAAGGCTCCGGTAATAGCTCTTGCCGCACCTTTCCTTCTGGGATCCGAACAGAAAGCCCTGGTGATACTGGCGGATATCGGCGGCAGTCTGGCAGAAAGTGTGAGCAGTCAGAAAGGAAAAACCACCACTGTTATTATCAATTCCCAGGGTGAAATGCTGGCCCATCCGGATTTTACCCGGGTATTCAACGGAGACAGCCTCCGGGATTCCCCGGTTTTTCAGGAAATGTATTCCATGGGGCTCACCGAAGGCCAGATCCACTTCCAGGAAGAAACCATCAACGGCCCTGTCAAGGTGATGGGTTCATTCAAACTCATCCCTGTAGGAAATCTGGGAGTTGTAACAACGGTACTGGAGAAAGACGCCTTCAGTGTTGTGAGGTCCATTCAGATACTGAACTGGTCGTTACTCGCTGCGGTTCTTTCTCTGGCGGTTCTGGCCGTGTTCTTCTTCTCTCAGGGCATCACAAGACCACTTAAAGAACTCACCCTGGCCACCAGGATGATTAAAGCCCAGAATTACGCTGCTATTTCCATAGAACCGAAAACATCCGACGAAGTGGGTCAACTCACCCGGAACTTCATGGAAATGGTACCACATCTCCAGGCCAGGGAACGCTTAAGGGAAAAAACCGAAGCCTTTATCAACAAGCAGGTTGCCGAGATGATCGATAGTGATACCCTCCCGGATCATGCTGAAACCAAGAATGTTACCGTGTTCTTTTCCGACGTCCGGGGATTTACCGGAATGAGTGAAAAAATGGGAGATCCCCAGGTGGTTCTGGATAATCTCTCGGAGTACTTCAGTGCAATGGTGCCCTGTGTCGAAGCAACCCGGGGAACCGTGGATAAATTCATCGGGGATGCGGTAATGGCCGTGTGGGGCAGTATGCAGGATCTACCGAATAACGCTGAGAGTGCCATTGAAGGCGCCCTGATGATGAGGGATGCGTTAAGAAGATTCAACACCGGCCGCGGCGGTATCTCCCGGCCTTTCTTCCAAATCGGATGCGGGCTGAACAGCGGCCCGGCAACTGTCGGACTGATGGGCGATCCCAATACGAAAATGGAATGGGCCCACATGGGTGATACGGTGAACCTTGCCAGCCGTATTGAAGCCCTGAACAAACCCATGGGGACTGATATTCTCATCTCTCAGAACACCGCCGACAAAGTTAAAGGAATCTATCACCTTGTTCCCATGAATAAAATCAAGGTTAAAGGAAAAGCAGAACCTCAACAGATTTATGCTGTCCTCGGCCGTATGGATGATGAATCCCGGCCCCGGACATTAAAGGAGATGCGGACCATAGTTGGAATAAGAGGTGATTTCAACAATGTATCCGACTCGGAGGAACATGAAGTCAAGTACGAAATCCTCGATTCGTAATATCCTCGTTTCAGTCCTCCTTTTAAGTTCTTCAGCCTTCTTCGGCTGGGTTTTCTGGAGTGAACTTAACAGAACCGTCGAAAATGTCGGCGGTGTTGTTGTCGGAGAAATCGTGGAGATAAGGGGACAGGCTCAGCGCCGCTACAATCAGCAGTCCCGATGGGGAAGCCTGAACGGCAGTGAGGAAGTCTACAATCTGGATGCCATCCGCACCTCTTCGAACTCAGGAGCTGTAATTGTCCTGAAGAATATCGATGAGTCGGGAAATGAGCTTCTGGATGAGATTTCTCTGGGTCCGGACACCTACATCATCCTCGATCTTTCGGGGAAAACCAGAAACATCAATTTTGTCGGTGGTAATATCTCCGCCTCGGGGTCCAACGGCCTCACTGTCAGTGCCGAAGGCACCCTTGTCACTTTCAATCAAGGATCGGTAAACCTGAACCGTAAAGAAGGTGAACAGACCAGTGTTACCGTCACCGAAGGCGAAGCTACCGTTAAAACCAGAGAAGGTTCGACTGTTGTGGGTACCGATGCTGTACTCCACATCAATGAGACCAGCGGTGTTGAAACCCGGGAACAGGTGGCTCTCACTGCAAAAACACCCAAATCCAACGATCTTCTTCTCACATACAACGAACAGCGCCAGGTGGATTTCTCCTGGGAACTCTTTGCCGACTGGCAGAAACCGATACTCGAAGTCTCGTCAAATTCATCCTTCAACGAATCCGAGGCTCAGGTTTTCCGGATGGAAGCGGCATCTCAAGCCCGATTAACCCTTCCCCCGGGACTCTGGTACTGGCGGGTTGTTGATACGTTAAGGGATGAATCCGGCCCGATAAACGTGTTTTCCATCGATATGGAACGCAAGGCCAACCCCATATCGCCGGCTGAAAATCTGGTTATCCCTTTCAGGGGGGATGCACCGGCGGTATCTCTTCAGTGGAACAGGGCATGGTTTGCCGATTCCTACACCCTGGAGATGAGCCGGACAGCCTCATTTGCCGAAACACCCGTTATCAGGGAAGTTTCAGGAAGTTCAATACTGATTGAAAACCTCAGTTCCGGAACCTGGTGGTGGAGGATAACCCCCGAATATCGACGGGGAATATTGGAAAATCCGCCTACCGTAACCCCCAGAAGCTTTGTATTGGAGCAGCGTGTGGGCCACGAGAGGATAACTCTGGTGAATCCTGCGGATAACGCAACAATATCGGCTCTGGATGTCCGGGAAGGGGTTCCTTTCAGATGGGAAAACCAGGAGGGACTGGTATCTTACCGGTTAAAAGTAGCTTCCAGCCGGAGTATGAGTGATGTACTGGCGGAAACTGACGGCCCGGAGAACTGGAAAACACTGCTCCCCGCTCCGGAACCTGAAACCTATTACTGGCAGGTAGAAGGCGTTGCCGCCGACGGTCTTCCGGTTCCGGCTTCCGACATACGAAGTTTCATCGTTCGACCCCTTTCAGGATCAGTTGAACTGGTGGATCCATCTCCCGGAGAAACCAGAGAAATTGAGCCCTATTCTTCCCACACATTTCTCTGGCGTTCAGAAGTACCGGGAACCGCCCGCTTCCAGCTGGACCGCATCAGCGATGAGGATCCAGGAGAGCGGACCAGAATTATCGAAAGTCTGGTAAACGGTGAATCCTTCACTGCACCCCTTCCCGGCGAAGGTATTTATAGCTGGAGAATACAGATACTGGATAAAAACAGCCGAACCCTGGTACAGAGCACCGAGGGTGCATTCACCCTCCGTTCGGAGTTCAGCCCTCCGGTACTCAGCAGCCCGAAACCCGGATCCAGTGTCAGCCTCATCGGCTCTTCCGCCCTCACCCTCTCCTGGAATCCCGCTCCAGGGGCCGATGCCTATCGTGTGGTATTGAAAGCTCCCGACGGTACCGTAATCAGCCGGGACGACCGTGCCGTCGGTCTTATCAGAGATTTCACCCTGGGAAGCAGCGGCGGGATCGGCAGCTACACCGTGGAACTCTCCTCAATACGGGATAATCCCCCGGCAGGGGCCTCCAAAGTCAGTTCAACTGCATCCTACCGCTTCAATGTAAGCGATTTTGTCCAGTATTCTGCAGCCGTTCTCCAATCCCCGGCCAACGGAACTGCCATTCCGGCCCTGAATGCATTGAGAAACGGGATTACCCTGAACTGGAATCAGGATCCTCCTCTGGGCCGTTACACCGTGGAACTCAGTAACGACCGGGTAACCCGGCTTTATCAAACCACTGAACCCACCCTTACACTTGATGCTCTGGAAGAGGGAAACTACCGATGGGTGGTGAAATCCCGGGACAGCTTCGGTCAGGAGGCCCCGGACAGCGAAAGTGCCCGGTTCACCGTCAGCGAACTGCCCACACCTTCACGCCCGGTTGTAACCTCTCCCGCTTCTGGAGAAGATATCGACATGACCGGCCGGAGAAATCTTGTTTTCACCTGGCAGCCTGT
>Ga0164318_10005880_pt1 | contig 11876 bp, 6 predicted proteins | sample GuaBasSedimGuay9_FD_113734 | JGI IMG/M metagenome (GOLD analysis project Ga0164318, IMG submission 113734) | Subseafloor sediment microbial communities from Guaymas Basin, Gulf of California, Mexico - Guay9, Core 4571-4, 0-3 cm | ecosystem: Environmental > Aquatic > Marine > Hydrothermal vents >... | reverse complement strand
CTTTTTGGATTTAAATTTATTATTTATGGTATTCATGGTGTTATCATATCTCAAATCATAACCACTTTTCCTCTTGCCTTTCTCGTTACCTCTTCTGCATTTTGCAGTTTTATTACATCATTAGAAGATGCAGCAAGGGATTTAGGAGCTGGAGAGTTTAGGGTATTTAGAACCATTACCCTGCCACTTATAACACCAGCTATTTTAGCGGCAGCCCTTTTGATCTATATGACAAATCTAAGTGCTTTTGGTGCACCTGCTCTTTTAGGTGGGGGGATATCAGTTCTTGCAGTTGAAGCGGTTATGCAAACTTTAGGGGTTATGGATTGGGGTATGGGAACAACGATAACCATTATCCTACTTATCCCATCCTTTTTGCTCTTTTATTTTCAAAGTGTGTATAAATCCAAAAGATCATATGTTACTGTTACAGGTGCTCCTCCTCAACAAGAGCAAAGGAAAACCCCATCTTCTATAAAATGGGCAATCTTTATATTTTTGAGCTTTATATCAGCGATTGTTCTGACGGTTTATATAGTAATATTTTTTGGAGGATTTGCTAAAGTTTGGGGAGTTGATAGTTCTTTTACTCTTGCCCATTATAAATTGGTATTCTCAAATACATGGAGATCAATTGTAAACAGTCTCTGGATGGCTACAATGGGAGCTATTGGGGCTGGATTTATCGGAATGATCCTTGCCTATCTTGTTGCAAGAAGGAGTTTTATTGGTAAAAGATTTATGGATTTTTTTGGAACATTACCTTATGCAGTGCCTGGAACCATGATGGGTCTTGGTTTTGTGGTTGCTTTTAATAAACCACCTCTTGTTCTAACAGGAACTGCTACTATTATAATCCTTGATTATATCTTTAGAAGGATGCCATTTGGTTTTAGAACAGGAGTTTCAACCTTAAAACAGATAGATGTTGCTTTAGAAGAAGCTTCAGCAGATCTTGGAGCAAGATGGAAAACAACTTTTAGAAGAATAATGCTACCACTTATGAAACCTGCTTTTATAGCAGGGGTTACCTTTGCCTTTATAAGGGCAATAACAGAGTTGACATCTACTATATTTCTTGTAACCCCTAAATGGAGGGTTATGGCAGTCGATATCTATAATTTTGTTGAATCAGGCTCATTAGGTTCTGCCGCTGCAATGTCAACCCTTCTTATGGCAATTGTTATTATTCTTTTACTGATCCTTTTTAAAGCAACAGGGGCAACGGTTTCCATGTTTAGGATGTAAGGAGAAAAAATGGAAAAGGTAGCAATTGAGTTGATAAATGTTACAAAAAAATTTGGAGAAGAACCAAACCAGGTAATAGCAGTTGATCATTTTACTTATAAATTTGAAGAAGGAAAACTGACAACACTTTTAGGACCAAGTGGATGCGGGAAAACAACCACTTTGAGGTGTATAGCAGGATTTACTGAATTAGATGAAGGAGATGTTATAATTGGAAGTAAAACTGTAAAAGATCTCCCACCATATTTAAGACCAACAGGCACTGTTTTTCAAAACTATGCCTTATTCCCCCATATGACCGTTTATGAAAATATTGCCTATGGGTTAAAGATAAAAAAAGTTCCAGAGGATAAAATTAGAAAAAAGATAAAAGATGTTTTATCAATGTTTCAGTTAGAAGGTATGCAGAATAGAAACCCTTCCCAACTATCAGGAGGACAACAGCAAAGAGTCGCGATAGCAAGGGTTTTGGTAAATGAACCTCAGGTACTTCTCTTTGACGAACCCCTCTCAAATTTAGATGCAAAGCTTAGAGTATATATGAGGGAAGAGATAAGAAGTCTTCAAGAAAGATTAGGGATTACCACTATTTATGTTACTCATGACCAGGAAGAGGCAATGAGTATCTCTGACAAGATTGTTATTATGAATGCTGGTAAGATTGAACAAATAGGTGAACCTGTTGAGATATATAAAAAACCTTCTACTAAATTTGTTGCTGAATTTATTGGCTTGACAAACTTTATCAAAGCAAAAGTAAAGGAGATAAAAGAGAATAAAATAATTGTTAGCGTAAATAGTTCATTACTAACATTTCATATCAGTGAAAAATTTGAAAAAGGTGAGAATGTATTTATAGTTACAAGGCCTGAAATGATATATTTTGTACCGAATAAAGACTTAGAAAGTTTTGAAGGTGTAATAAAAAACAGCTTCTTTATGGGACCTATCGCCAGGTATGAAATTGCCTTATTAAATGATGAGATTATCACTTTAGATGAAGCAAATCCAAAAGAGCTAAAAAGAAAAGGAGAAAAGGTAATTTTAAAAGTGGACACCAGTTCTGCTTTTATCCATAAAAGTATTTAGATAAAATCTCTACTATTAGTAAAACTTAAAACTAATTCCTTTTGATACTCAATCTAAGATAATTTAAAAATATCCAAATGAGCACACATATATTTTAATGAAGATACTTGGATCTGCTCCGAGTAGGTATGATAGCTTCTCAACTCTCATTCTCCCGAAAAAAATGGGTAAAGCCCTGATAAAATTTTTAACTTGAAAAATACTCTTTTTTGTCGTATCTTTTTTTAATTCTCTTTCTGATTATTTTAAATCTTCTCTCAAGATAAGAAAATGTTTTATAGATTAAAAGAGATATTTTATTTCTTCAAACCACCAGGTGCTGGGAAAAGGGTATTTTTCAGTATAATTATAGGAATTATTGCAGGTGCTGGGGCGGCTGCTTTCTTTTATTTACTTGAATGGGGTAAGTTCTTTGCTTTCGAGGTTTTAGCAGGAACGCATTTAACTTCTCCAGCTGGCGAAAGGCTCATCCATGCTGTTGTCCATACTCCTTCCAGGCCATGGTTATGGTTCATTATCCCTACGGTTGGAGGGCTTCTTTCTGGTTTAATTGTGTATAGTTTTGCACCAGAAGCAGAGGGGCATGGGACAGATGCGATGATCAATGCCTTTCACCACTTAAAGGGAAAAATTAGAACAAGGGTGCCATATGTTAAAGGTATTGCCTCTATCATTACCCTTGCAACAGGTGGAAGTGGTGGAAGGGAAGGGCCAATCGCTCAAATCGGTGCTGGCTTTGGTTCATGGTTAGGACAAATACTGAAATTATCTCCAAAAGAAATCCGTATTATGCTCCTTTCAGGAACAGCTGGTGGGTTAGGTGCTATATTCCGTGCTCCTCTCGGTGGTGCAATAACAAGCGTTGAAATCTTATATAGGGAAGACTTTGAAACAGAGGCTATTATTCCCTGTATTATCTCATCTGTTGTTGCTTATACTCTCTATACCTTTATATTTGGCAACAGGCCAATCTTTTTTACACCTAAACTTGCTTTTAGTAATCCATTGGAATTGATATTTTATGCGATCCTTGGTTTTGTGTGCGCTCCTGTTGGTTATTTTTATGCAAATTTTTTCTATGGAATTAGGGATCGTTTCTTCAAAAAAATAAAGATTAAACCACATTTCAAGCCAGCGATTGGAGGATTTCTTGTTGGCTGTATAGGATACTTTGCACCCAAAGCTATGGGTGGTGGTTATGGAACAATACAACAGGCAATATTAGGGAATCTTCCACTCTCTATAATGGCTACTCTTGTGATTCTAAAGATACTTACCACATCGTTTACTATAAGCTCTGGTGGAAGCGGTGGTGTTTTTGGCCCATCTCTATTTATTGGTGCTATGTTAGGTGGAACAATGGGAACAGTGAGCCATCATTTTTTTCCATCCATTGTTACTCATCCTGAGGCTTTTGTACTTGTTGGAATGACAGGTTTTTTTGCAGGCGTTGCTCATGCTCCTTTAGGTTCTCTTTTAATGGTAACTGAAATGACTGCCAGCTATACCCTTCTTGCACCTCTTATGCTTGTTTCTGGCATTTCGCTTTTATTCACCAAAAAATGGTCTATTTATGAAAAACAGGTACAAAATAAATTTCATTCTCCTGCACATGCTGAAGATGTCACCATTAATGTAATGCAAGATATTCTGGTCAGATCTATATTTAAACCTCAGGAAAATGGAGTTGTGATTATAAAAGAGAATACACCTTTTAGTGAAATCAAAAAAATCATAGCAGAATCTCAACATACATATTATCCAGTTGTAAATGAAAAAAATCAACTTGTTGGGATACTTTCGCTAAACAATATACGAACTGTTATGTTTGATGATGCTGTCAAGGACCTTTTAGTAGCAGGAGAATTAGCAACTCCTCCAAAAACAATATCTTTAGACGAGGATCTCTATTCTGCTTTAATAAAATTTCTTGAATCAGGTTATGGGCAAATTCCTGTAATTGATACTCAACAAGAAGGAAAGATAGTTGGTATGCTTCAGCACCAAGATGTAATCTATGCCTATCATAAAGAGATTGAAAGAAGAAAAGGAATGGGATAAAGAAAAGCTTTAACTAATTTTACATCCATCTTAATGGTAACACAGAATTTTCCCATATAAAAAAGGTAGCAACTAAATTGCCACCTTTTTCAGCAAAAACTAATCAATCCCTTAAAGTGAAAACCTTGCTTTTAGTTCATAATGTCTTAATTCATAGCAACCAACCAGAAACAATTAACGCAACTTTTCAAGGGTCAATTCTATCCCTTTGGTCCAGCGTCCATTATCTCTTTGTCGACCATAGACTCAAACTGTTTAAAATTTTCATGAAAACGTCTGGCTAACTCTTTTGCCTTTTGATCAAATGCTTTTGGATCTTTCCATGTATCTCGTGGAGTTAAGATCTTTTCAGGGACTCCCTCACATTTTATTGGAACATCAAGTCCAAATATAGGATCTTCTTTTGTTGGAATATCATCTAATTTCCCTTCAAGTGCTTCATTTATTAAAGTTCTTGTATAAGATATCTTCATCCTTTCCCCTACACCAAAGGGTCCACCAGTCCAACCAGTATTAACAAGCCAACATTTAACATTATGACGTGCTATCTTTTCTCCTAACAACCTGGCATAAACTGTAGGATGAAGTGCCATAAAAGGTGCCCCAAAACATGTGCTAAATGTGGCTGCTTGTTCATTGCCTAATCCTGTTTCAGTTCCCCCTACTTTTGCAGTATATCCGGAAAGAAAGTAATACATTGCCTGAGACGGTGTAAGTTTGGCAATAGGTGGCATAACACCAAAAGCATCACAAGTAAGCATGATTATATTTTTTGGATGATCTCCAACTCCCTTTTTCAAAGCATTGGGTATATGAGTTATAGGATAAGCAGCTCTGGTATTCTCTGTTAAAGAATCATCAAATAGATCTATCCTTCGAGTAGCTGAATCTATAGCAACATTTTCTAAAATAGTCCCAAATTTCCTTGTACACTCATATATCTCTGGTTCAGCCTCTTTTGACAGCCGGATCACCTTTGCATAACAGCCTCCCTCAAAATTAAAAATGCCTTTTTCACTCCAACCATGTTCATCATCTCCAATAAGTTTCCGCTTTGGATCTGCTGAAAGTGTTGTTTTCCCTGTTCCTGAAAGGCCAAAAAATATTGCCACATCACCATCAGAACCTATATTAGCAGAACAGTGCATGGAAAGTATATTTTCACGAGGAAGCAGGTAATTTAAAATGGTAAAAACAGCTTTTTTTATCTCACCAGCATAGCTTGTTCCCCCTATAAGTATCATCTTCTTGCCAAAATGAACAAGAATAAATGCCTCTGAATTTGTTCCATCAAGTTCTCTTACAGCATGAAACCTTGGCAAATCAACAACAGTAAACTCAGGTTGATGCTCTTCCAATTCCTTTTTGTCATGAATCTGGATAAACATATTTCTTGCAAAAAGATTGTGCCATGCCTGTTCTGTAATTACCCTGATTGGTATTCTATACCTTGGATCAGCACCTGCATAACAATCCTGAATAAAGATATCTCTTCCTTGAAGATAAGCTGTCATTCTGCTATAAAGGGCATCAAATTTTTCTTGAGGGAAAGGACGATTTACATCTCCCCACCATATTTTATCCCTGGATGATGGTTCATCAACAATGAATTTGTCATCAGGGGAACGTCCTGTATGGTGCCCTGTCCTAACAACGATCGGACCTAAATGAGCTAAAAGCCCCTCCCTTCTTTTGATCACTTCTTCATAAAGTCTGGGAGTGCAAAGATTCCAAAATATATTGTTAACATTTTTTATCCCTTGTGCTTCTATGTTCTTCATTTTTCATCCCTTTCTTTCTATCTATTTTTTATATTTTCTCTATTTTTTAACATTAAAATCAATATAAGGCAATAGACAAAAAATTTATCATCCTAATCTATTAAAAAAGTTCTCTATATCTTTCTTCTCTATGGTTATAGGGAAAGAAGGGAAACTGCCAATAAATATCTTCCCATAGCCCCTCATCCTTAACCTTACATCCAAAATTGCGACAACACCTTTATCATTCTTTGTACGTAAAAGTCTTCCTATCCCCTGTTTCAGCTCTAAAACTGCTCTTGGTATTTGGAATTCAAAAAATGGGTTGCCCCCATCATTTTTGATCTTTTCTATCTTTGCCTCAATTACTGGATCAGTTGGAACCTCAAAAGGCAATTTATCAATGATCACACAACTTAATGACTCTCCTGGCACATCTACACCTTCCCAAAAACTAAAAGTTGCAAAAAGAGAAGAGGATACCTCCTTCCTAAACCTATCAAGCAAGGCTGTTTTAGGCATCTCTCCTTGAATATAAATAGGAAAAGAAAATTGATCTCTTATAACATGATAAACTTCTTTCATATTCTTTATACTTGTAAATAAAACAAAAGCCCTTCCTTTTGATAACGTAAGAAGTTCTTTTATCTCTTTAATTAAAAAAAGAATAAATTCATCTGAAGAAGGCTCAGGCGCCTCTTTAGGAAGATAAAGCAGACAATTCTTTTTATAATCAAAAGGTGTATCAAGCATAACTTCATCAATATCAGGATCAAGACCTAAACTCTTCTTAAAATAACTAAAACTTCCATTTACTGATAAAGTGCCAGAAGTAAATATTATAGGGATCTCTTTACTGTAAAGATTTTGTCTAAGCTGCAAAGAAACATCAATTGGAGATGCATGGAAAATAACATTTTCTCCTACTGGCTCTACCCACTTAACATACTCATCATCTTGAACAAATAGTATATACTCAAGTTCTTCTTTTATTAATTTTGTCCGTTGTTCAAGAAAAACCCATTCTTCATCATCTTTTTCTTTGTGTAACCTTGCCGAAAGTTGATCAAGCTGATTAAAAAGATTGTTTGTTGTATCTTTTACATCATCGGTAATCAATTCATTTTTTAATCTGTATTTCTCCTCTGTTATAGGAAATAGAGAAAAAAAATATTTTATGCTTCTTTCTATACCTGATAAATTATTTTCCCAATCCTTCCTCTTATTTTTGGAAAGTTTCTGTTTGATATCATTTAAAAGATCATATATTCTGTTAGCACCTACCATAAAACCAAAAAAATCTGCTGCTATCTTCTCAATCTGGTGTGCTTCATCAAAAATTATTGCTTCATAAGAAGGGATTACAGCAGCAGATGCTACCCCTTTTAAGGAAAGATCAGCAAAAAAAAGATGATGATTAACAACAATGATATCAGAGGAAGCGGCAATCTGACGCATCTTTGTAATAAAACATTCTTTAAAATAAGGACATTTTAATCCAAAACATAGTTCGCTTTTTGATGAAATATGCCACCAAATGGGATAATCTTCTGGCATCTCAATCAACTCGGATCTATCACCTGTTTCTGTTTTTGTTACCCATTTTTCTATACTTGAAAAAACTGAAGCTTTATCATCCCAATCAAATGTAGGGTTTTTAATAAAATTCTTCCATCTCCTTAAACATAAATAGTTCACTCTCCCTTTCATAAGTGCTACTTTAAGATTAGGAAAAAGACTTTTCTTAATAAGGGGAATCTCTTTGAAAATAAGTTGTTCCTGCAAATTTTTAGTGCCAGTAGATATTACGGTTTTCTTTTTTGCTTCAATAATTGCTAAAAGATATGCAATAGTTTTACCAGTGCCTGTTGGAGCCTCTACAACAAGAATTTTTTCCTTATCCAATGCATGCTTTACCTTTTTTGCCATCTTAAGTTGCATTGGGCGGTATTCATAATGGGGAAGAACTTCTCTTAATTTACCCTTCTCACTTAGATACCTTTCCACAAACCACCTCTAAAACCTTTTCCTTTACTTTTTCATCAACTAAAAGAGTTCCATGATTAACCCCTTCCATCTTCCATTGATGAGTTCCCTCTATCCATGGAATCATAGCACGAACATAAGCAACCATTCCATCCCCTTTACCTTCTTTTATTTCATCTGGCAATAAAAATGATGGAGCCATCTTCTCTATAACTCCAAGTATAGATAAAATTTCCTCTGTCTTTTTCTTTCCCTTATCGATAATCCTGTAAAGCCTGGTAAAAATAGGAGATGTTCCTACAATATTGAAATATTCTATATCTTTATCTTGTTCCTTTTCTTCATTGCTTATAAGTTCTTTTATAAATGATGAATCAGGAGAAAGTTCTTCAATAGCACTATCCTTGAAAACATTTAAAAATTGCTCCACTCCCCCTATTATTAGCCTTTTCTCTTCTTTTAGCTCTTTTGGTAAAAGCATCTCAATAAAACGAGTAGAACTTTTTAAAAAATTTCCCATCATTGCTAATCTACTACCATAATTGGGTGTAGAAAGCATGATCAATGCTTTAACATTGGTATTGAACTCTCTTTTTTCCTGTATATACTTTCTTGCTATTAAACCTCCTCTGCTATGAGCTAAAAAGATAATATCTTTACCTTTTGCTTTATCTTTTGCAAACTCCATGATTATATTTAACTCTTTTACTGCTATCTTAATTGGGCCATTAGGGAGGCTCTGATCCCATGTTAAAAGGGAATATCCTTTTTCTTTGAAGAAATCCCAAAATCCTGTAGGAGGATTAGGCATAATCCTTAATGGGGTAGAAAATGAGAGGTTTTTGATAGGTTTGCCAAATGGGAAAAAAAAAGGATCTGGTGGATGTCTATTATCGGTTAAAACCAGATCAAAAGGGATTATCCCTTTCCCCATTGTTTCCCTATACGGGTCAAGCCAGCTTTTTGCTGATGCACCATAACCATGGATCAAGATCAAAAGGGGCTCTTTCTCAAAGCCCTCATGATAATAGATATTTTTTATCTTCACTTTTCAAAATCTTTATTAATCTTTTTAGTAGGAAGACTTTTTTTCTCTTCTGGTTCAAGCATACCAGCAGAGATAATAAGCCTGAAAGCATCCTCAACATTTATATCTAAAGGTATGATCTCTTTTTTGGGAACCATTAAAAAAAAGCCTGATGTCGGGTTTGGGGTTGTTGGAACAAATATATCTATCAAGTCATCATCTCCTATAATCTCTTTAAACTTTTTCCATGCATCACCTGTTACAAGTGCAAGAGAATAAATCCCTTTTCTCGGATATTCTATCAAAATTACCTTGTTAAAACGTGAACTTTTATCCTGAAATATGGTTGCTACTAACTCCTTTGCTCCACCATAAAGACTACTAATAAAAGGAATTCTACTTAAGGCTTTTTCATATAAATCTACCAGCTTTTTCCCGACAATTGAAGTTGTAAGCATCCCTATCAACAGAATAAATAGAAAAGAGATGACAAGACCTATACCAGGAACCGTAATTGGCATATATAGAGCCGGATTCCATTTGTCTGGTAAAATGCGCAATATCTTATCTGTATTCAAAATTATCCACTTCACAGTAAAAAAAGTAACAGCAACAGGAACTAAAACAATAAGACCTGTAAAAAAATAACGTCTTATTGACCCCTTTAATTTGCCTAAAAATGAAGCCATAATCCCTCCATTTTACTTTAAATCAAAAAAATTTTAGTTGGCTTTCTTGCTTTTTCTTTTTTGTTGAATATTGAATATGTTTGATACGATAATCTTTAATATCTTTTAAAAATGGAGAAGGCAAAAAGAGATGTTTTTTCCCAAAATAAAACCTCTCTTTAACATGTGTAAGTATAACAACTCTTTTTGCTCGTGTTATCCCAACATAAAGAAGACGCCTTTCCTCTTCTATATCAAAAAACCTTCCTTTATCTGGCAAATAGGGAATAAGACCGTTTTCTAAACCTATTATAAAAACCATGGAAAACTCTAAGCCTTTTGCACTATGCAATGTAGATAAAGTTACCTTTTTAGCTCTTGCTTCATATTTATCAGTTTCATCTCGGTTAGCCATAAAGATTAAAAAAGAAGCGGTATCCATCTCAAAAGGGGAAGAGATATTGAGCAACTCTTTTATCTTTTTATCTGGTATCTTTAAATCAAGATTATCAATAAGAGCTTCTATCTGTTCTGACACCTTTTTGTTCTTTAAAAAGTTGATAAAACTTAAAGGATCATTTGGCATTTTTCCGCCTAACATTTTTGTCTTCTTTTTGAGGAAGTCAAAAAAATATATTTGAGATGGTTCAACGATTAAAAGACGCAACCAGCCAAATATCACTGAAAAAAATGGTTTAATATCATCTGAAGAAGATGCAAGCCTCTGATATGGTATTCCATATCTAAAAAGAGCATTCTCTACTGCATCACCTAATTGATGAATCCTGTAAAAAATAGCAAAATCAGAAAAGTCCCAGCTTTGGTTTTCATTCTCGTAAAAAAAGTTACCTTTATCAATTGAAAAAAGATTTATTCCGCCAACATATTCCTCTATTGTTTTTGCTATAAAATTAGCTTCTTCCTTTTCGTTTGGAAATCTTATAATCTTTATCAATCTTTCCCCTTTAATTCCTGATATGAGCCCTGGTTTTATACCATCTTTCCCTTTTGAGATAATATCTTCTGATACCCTCAGAATTGTTTCATTACTACGATAGCTACGGGTAAATTTGATAACTTTAGCTCCTGGATAATCTCTCTTAAATCTTTCAAAAAACTCAGGGGAGCCACCTCTAAAACCATAGATAGATTGTAATGGGTCTCCAATAACAAAAAGGTTTTCCCCTGTTGGAGCAAGAAGGTTAACCATTTTATACTGAGCTAAATTTATATCTTGAAATTCATCTACTGATATAAAAGTATATCGAGTACGTAGATCTTTAAGCCATCTTTGATCATCCTCCATTTTTTTTATAACTTCAATGATTAGATCATCGAAATCAAATAACCCTAATTCCCTTAGCCTATCCTGATACTCAGGGTAAAAGGGTATAAAAGAATTTATAAATTCTTGATCAAAATTTTTAAGGAGATCCTTAAAACGATTATCTTCATAAGAAATAAGATTCCTTTTTAATTTGTTTAATGCATCATCAATTCTTTTTACCATAAATGAATCAATCTTCTTGAAATATTTAATACCAATACTTCTTATCAATTCATCCTTCTCTTCAGGTGTAATAATCAATAAATTTTTAAACTCTTTTAACAAGGAGTATGCAAACCCATGAAAGGTTGTTATTGTTATATTTGAAAAATTGTTAAAATCCTTTACAAGAGCATTTATCCTTGAGATCATTTCTTCTGCTGCCTTATTAGTAAAAGTAACAGCTAAAATATTTTTAGGATTTGCAATCCCGTTGTTTATAAGGTAGGCAATTCTGTTAACAAGTGTATAAGTTTTTCCCGTTCCTGGACCTGCTATAACCATCATGGGTTCGCCATAATGAGAAATTGCTTCTTCTTGTGCTGGCTCTATCTTTGATATATCAAATAACTCTAACTTTTTGGGTAGAATGTCATTATTACTTTCTTCTTTTTTTTCAAAAATTTCCTTTTTTTCTTCTTTAATTTTTAAACGATCATTTACTACCTGCAAAAAAGAGCGTTGAGATGAAAAGTTTTTTCTCTCATAAT
>Ga0164318_10005879_pt1 | contig 11877 bp, 9 predicted proteins | sample GuaBasSedimGuay9_FD_113734 | JGI IMG/M metagenome (GOLD analysis project Ga0164318, IMG submission 113734) | Subseafloor sediment microbial communities from Guaymas Basin, Gulf of California, Mexico - Guay9, Core 4571-4, 0-3 cm | ecosystem: Environmental > Aquatic > Marine > Hydrothermal vents >... | reverse complement strand
TAATTGGGTTGAATAGACTCGGCACTTCTCAGGTAACCAGAGTAGTGTAGGAATTATGAGACACGATTTCTTAGCCTTCCCTTATATGGATAGCCTTGGCGAATTCTTCCAGCAAGGTGGGCTCATTATTCTGTTCCAATGCGGTTCCAATAACCACAAAAGAGCTGCCAGCCAGCACCTTCTGTTGTGCCACCTCTGGCTGGCGGATGCCCCCTCCCACAATCAGGGGAAGCGAGACAGAGTCGGCAACTGCCTGGATCATCTCTTCTGGAACCGAATGTTCCGCCCCACTACCGGCGTCCAGGTAGAGCAGTCTCATGCCCAGATATTGAGCAGCTAAGGCATGGGCCACTGCAATCTCCGGCTTGCCACGTGGAATCGGGTGGGTGTTGCTAATATACTCAACCGTGGTGGGTCTGCCTGACTCCACGAGTAGATAGCCAGTGGAGATTGACTCCAGACCATAGTCTCTTAAGATAGGGGCAGCCTTAACCTGCTGGCCGATCAAAAACTCCGAATTGCGACCGCTGAGCAACGAAAGGAAAAGGATCGCATCGGCTTTGGGGCTTATCTGATATATCCCCCCAGGAAAGATGATCACCGGTATCTTCGCCTCTTTTTTGATCTGCTCCACTACCTGGTCGAAGTCATTGGAAAGCAGGAAGCTGCTTCCAACCAGAATGGCATCAACGCCATTGGCATTCAAGCAATGGATATGCGCTGCCAGAGCTTTTCTGTCCAGGCGGTCTGGATCTAACAGCAGCAGATATCCTGCCCCTTTTTCCCGTTTCACTCGCATCAGGTATTCGAAGGTTGACATCTGTCCCCCAAAAAGAACCCTTGAAAATCCAATCAACCACGGCGACACAGAAAACCGGTAAGCAAATAGCTCTTTCTTTCCTTTACACCTTACGATATCAGGATGAAGACTCTTTCAAACGGATCTTTCCTCTATGTCTTCTCGGTGACTCCGCGGCTCATCTGTGGTTTTCCGAACAACCGCCAAAAGAATTTCCCTACTTTTCTGACCTTAGAAACTGTCTTACAATAATTTCCTTTGCTTTGGCCAATATCTGCTCGACCGCCCTCGGGTCTTTTGCCCCTGCCTGGGCCAAGTGTGGTTTCCCTCCACCTCCCCCCCCGGCTACTCTGGCAATCTCCTGAGCGATTTGGCCTGCCTTCAGGCCTCGACTGTGAATCAGGTTATCGGTCACCACCACCAGAAAAGACGCCCGGTGGTCAAGCACTGCACCCAGCACTCCTATACCATTTTCCAATTTTTCTCTCAAAATATCCGCCATCCGTCGGAACCCCTGGCGATCCTCCACTTCTATCTTCGCCGTCACCACCCTCACGTTGTCAACCAAAGTGGCCTGAGCAACTAACCTGTCGATCTTGGAGTCGAAAACAGCGTGGCGAAGCTGTTGCAGTTCTTTCTCCAGGGCCTTGTTTCTCTCGATCAATCTTTTGACCCGTTCGGCCAGTTGAGGCCCAGGGGCGTTCAACAGCTCTTGTATCTCGGCCAATATCCCTCGTTCCTCTCTACTCTTGGACTCTGCTGTCTCCCCGGTGACCGCTTCAATCCTTCTTATCCCGGCTGAAATCCCGGACTCCGATACCAGCCTGAACTGCCCGATCTGGCCGGTGGCCTTCACGTGTGTTCCCCCACACAGTTCAAGGCTTTCCTTCCCAATTTTCACCAGACGGACTCTCTCCCCATATTTCTCCCCAAAAAAGGCCAAAGCCCCCATCCTTCTTGCCTCCTCGAGAGAAGTCTCGAAGGTGGAGACAGGGATATCTTCCCTAATTTTGGCATTTACTGAGGCCTCCACCCTCTCCAGTTCCTTTGGACTGAGTGGGGAGAAATGGGTGAAGTCAAACCTGAGCCTGTCCGGGGCCACCAGAGAGCCTGACTGGCGGACGTGTTCTCCCAGAACCTGGCGCAAGACTGCTTGAAGCAGATGGGTGGCCGTGTGATTGCGGGCAGTGGCCGAGCGCCTCTGACTGTCAATCTGGGCAGTAAGAGAGCCCTTTGCCTCCCGAATATTCCCTTTTAGCAATTTCCCCCGATGAACAACGGCATCGGCGGACCGGAAGGTGTCGGTCACCTCTATCTCTATGCCCTCACCCCGGAGTTCTCCTCTGTCGCCCACCTGGCCTCCGGCTTCGGCGTAGAAGGGGGTCTGATCCAAGACCAGATCTATGTAGTCGGTGGCCATCCTCATTCTTCGGATCACAACCGTGGCCCTCTCATGGTCATATCCAATAAATCGGGAATGCGGCCCTTCAGAGAGGATAGTCCACTGGTTCTCCTCTTCTCTGAATCGGGATGCCTGCTTTGCCCTCTGCTTCTGCAGCTTCATCTCCTCATGGAAACCTTCTAAGTCAACCTGTAGCCCTATCTCCTCAGCCATATCGACGGTGAGGTCTAAGGGGAAACCGTAGGTGTCGTAAAGTCGGAACGCCTCCCGACCGGGAATGGTCTTTTGGCCTGAGGCCTGGACCACCTGGACGGCCTTTCTGAAAAGTTCCAGCCCCTGATCCAGTGTCTCTCCGAATCTCTCCTCCTCGGTTTTAATCACCAGGGCCACGTACTCTCTCTTCTCTTTTAACTCCGGGTAGGGCCTTGCCATTATATCCACTACTGGGCCCACTAACCTGTAGAGGAAGGGTTCGGTCATCCCCAATGTGCGTCCGAACCGGCAGGCGCGTCGGAGGATACGGCGTATCACGTAGCCACGGCCTTCATTGGACGGCAAGGCCCCATCGGCTAAAGCAAAGGTGAGGGCACGGACATGGTCGGCGATCACCCGAAAAGGCATCCCTTCTGGGCCAGAAGAGTAGCCCCTTCTCACTATCTCCTCCATCTCGGCGATGATGGGGCGAAACAGGTCTGTCTGGAAATTCGAGTGGACTTTCTGCATTACGGCAGCAATCCGCTCCAACCCCATTCCCGTGTCAATGCTGGGACGAGGCAGGGGAGTCAGGTTTCCGTCTGGAGAACGATCAAACTGAACGAAGACTAAGTTCCACAGCTCCAGGTACCTGTCACAATTGCATTTGCCTATGCCACAGTGGGGTCCACAGCTCATCTCTTCCCCCTGGTCAAAGAGTATCTCGGAGCAGGGTCCGCAGGGACCTGTGTCACCCATACTCCAGAAATTCTCCTCATCTCCCTGCTGCACATCTCCCAGCCTCACTATCCTCTCTGCAGGCACCCCGATGCGGCTGTTCCAGATTGCGTATGCCTGGTCATCATCCTTGTAGACGGAGATCCACAATCTTTGGGTAGGCAGCCTGAGCACTTCAGTCATAAATTCCCAGGCGTACTCAATGGCCTCTTTTTTGAAATAGTCGCCAAAAGAGAAATTGCCCAGCATCTCAAAGAAGGTGTGGTGGCGTGCGGTCCTGCCAACCTCTTCCAAATCGTTGTGTTTTCCACTGGCTCGGATACACTTTTGGCAAGAGGTGGCTCGGCTGTAGTCTCTTTTCTCCTTGCCCAACAGAGCCAACTTGAACTGGTTCATCCCTGCGTTGGTGAACAATAGGGTGGGATCATCCTGAGGAATGACAGGCGAACTGGGCACTCTTCTATGTCCCTTATTTTCAAAGTATGCTAAAAATGTCTCCCTGATTTCGTCAGCTTTCATCTATTTTCTTTTCCTCCCAGACCTCGGTCAGCGCCTCTTCCACAGCTTCCCAATCAAACCCTCTTCGCAACAGGAAGTCAGCCATTCTCCTCTCTGCCTTCTTCTTCTCCAGGTTCTGATATCGGCCGAGGCGCCTTTTCAGTAACTCTTTTGCCAGTTGTCTCTCATCAACCTCCTCGAAGGCCTCCTGAATAGCCTTTTCGGCCACCTCTTTGGGGATGCCTTTCTGCCACAGCTCTTGTTTAAGCATCCGGCGGCCTCTGGGCCTTGCCCGGAGCCGCTCCTTCACCCAGGCGCGAGAAAATTCTAGGTCATTGATCAATCCCACCCTTTCTAAATCCTCCGCCACCCGGGCCACAATATCTTTATCATAACCTTTCTGGGTCAGACGGTCCACTATCTCTTTGCGGCTGCGGGCACGAACGCTTAAGTAACAAAGAGCAGCCTCTTTCGCCTTTAAGGTCTCCTCTTTCTTGAGAATATGTAGAAGGGTGGCGTCGTCTAAGTCGCCGCCAATCTGAAGATTATATTCAGCTACGATCTGCTCATCTAAGCCGAAGGCAAACTCGCCGTCCAGGAAGATTGACCTGCGGTGAGGATTCCCCTTCTGGACAGAGATCTGGGTTATCTTTCGCATAGCCAGGAAAAGTTCAATGTCATAACAACCCTCTCTTATCCTTCTGCCTTCCCAGATACCTCTCCTTTTCGCTGTAGATACACCCACAGTACTGCTGGCGGTACAGACCGTAACTTTTCGAGTACTCCAGCGCCTTTTTCCACTGGGGCCGCCAGTCCCGGTAGAAGAACTCCACCCCATAGTCGGCGGCCACCTGTTGTCCAATCTGCCGAATCAGCTCGTGTTGGCTGTAGGAGCTGAACAGAAGGGTAGTGGAGAAACAGTCGAACTTTCCCCTTTTGGCATATTTCGCCGTCTCTGCTAAACGAAGATGATAACAGAAAGCGCACCTCTGGGCTTCTCGGAAGACGACCCCGCGGAGAAACTGCTCCAGTTGATACTCATCCTTCCAGATGACTTCAAAGCCCGCCTGTTGGGCGAATGACTCCAGGCACTGTTTTCGCTTTTGGTATTCACCGAAGGGATGAATGTTGGGGTTAAACCAGAAACCCTTCACGTCTACGCCTTCTTCGAGCAGATCGTGATAAGGGACCATCAGGCAAGGGGCGCAGCAGACGTGGAGCAGCAGTCTCATAATGCACTCAATTGCTTCGGTTTAGGCTTTATTCCAAAGTGTTGGTAGGCCAGTTCAGTTGCCTCTCGACCTCTGGGGGTGCGTTTCAGGTAGCCCTGCTGGATCAGGTAAGGTTCGTACACCTCTTCAATGGTATCCTCTTCCTCTCCTACGGTGACGGCCAGGTTATTCAGTCCTACTGGACCGCCGCCGAATTTCTCAATTATGGTGAGAAGGATGCGTTTGTCCATATCATCCAGACCTTTTTCGTCCACTTCCAGCCTCTGGAGGGCCCTGCAGGCAACCTCTCTGGTCACTACACCGTCGGCCTGTATCTGGGCAAAATCCCGCACCCGTCTGAGCAGGCGGTTGGCCACCCGGGGGGTGCCTCTGGACCTGGAGGCTATCTCCAGAACCCCCTGTTCATCAATAGGGATGTCGAGAATCCTTGCGGAACGCCTAACGATATCCGCCAGTTGGGATGGGGTGTAGAAGTCCAGCCTCCCGGTGATCCCAAACCGGGCCCTCAGAGGGGAGGTGAGCAGTCCCGCCCGGGTAGTGGCCCCAATCAGCGTAAAACGTTCAAGATTCAGCTTCACCGACCTCGCCCCTGGACCTTTGTCGATGATGATCTGCAGGGTGAAATCCTCCATTGCCGGGTAGAGGTACTCTTCTACGGAATGGCTGAGGCGGTGCATCTCATCGACAAAAAGGACATCCCTGGGCCCGAGCTCCGTAAGCAGCCCTACTAAATCGCCTGGTCTCTCCAGGATCGGGCCGGAGGTGGTCTTAATCCCTACCCCCATCTCTCGGGCGATAATGTACGCCAAGGTCGTCTTCCCCAAGCCGGGGGGACCATAAAAAAGGGCATGATCTAAGGCTTCACCTCGCTTAAGAGCCGCCTGGATGAATACCTTCAGGTTCTCTTTGAGACCCTCCTGGCCTACAAAGTCCTCAAACTTGCTGGGACGCAAGGAGTAGTCGAACTCCGAGTCATCGCCGATTACATCAGGGGTGGTTATTCGTCGGGGCATAATGTTCCCTCAGAATTGTGGGTTGGCACTCCACAGTGGCCAGAGAATCTATCCCAGATCCGGAAAACTTATGAAAAACAACAAAGAGATATCGTCCCTGAAGGGACTTCGAATAAACGGCCAATCCTATTTGCTCCAAACATCTTGTCCCTATCGGGACGGGCAAGAATCGACCTATCAAAAGGCATTTTTAACCGCAAAGTCCGCCAGGAAGTCGCAGAGGTCGCAGAGGGGTAATCATCCTTTACAAAAATGTCGCCTGCACTACGCCCCCCTTCTGTTCTTTGCCGTTACCTTAAATGATCAACTTTTAATACAGGCCCAAGGTGTAATTTCAAACTTGCGGGGTCAAAGCCTGGCTTATTCGGCACAGGTACAGATTGTGTCGGAAAAATGGAGTTGTTGCCAGTAACAGCGACTCACTTCAGATGTCTATTTCTGTGGGAGGGCCCTCCAGAGCCCGATTCCATCGGCCTCCGGAGACGATTCTATCGGCGTCTGGAGACGCCTCCTACATATGTTTTCAAGGCAGAATAGAGCCGGTTTTCTGTGAAATTGCCATTTTTCAGATTCCATGGGTGTCTGCAGACAATTCCATCGGCTTCATATATCCATCTCTGTAGGAGGGCTCTCCAGAGCCCGATTCCATCGGCGTCTGGAGACGCCTCATACGATCTGTTTTTCAGGGTAGAATAGAGCACGTTCTCTGTAAAATTGCCGTTTTTCAGCAGAATCTATGCAAAACTTCAGAGGGGGTTTTTTTCGAATCTGGGTTCACTTCAGACCGGGAGATTTTGAAAAGTTCAACCATTGCCTGGATTTTCAAAATCTTTTCATGGGTCTGGCGATTCTCAAGAGATTTCTTAAGCTTCGATCTGAATGATTTTTCAACTTGAAAGTCAATTTCTCGGACCAAGGCTTATCCAGTATCAAAAGATACCATTTCTATAAGGCCGATTAGATATACCTCAGGGCCTTTTTAACCAGCTCTTCCAGCGGGACTTCAGCCCCTTCTGTCCGCACTACCTCTGCCACTGCCTCTTCTGCGGCTGTGCGTCTATAACCCAATGAGATAAGGGCCAAAACTGCTTCTTCTCTTTCGGATTTTCCTTTTCTGACACTCTGGTCAGAGGGCTTCTCCTGTTCTACCTGAAAACGGCCTTTCAATTCGAACAGAAGCCGCTGAGCGGTCTTCTTGCCAATTCCAGGAATAGCGGTCAACGTCCCCATATCCGCCTGTATTATCGCCCTGTGAAACTCCCTCACTGAGATTCCCGACAGAATGGCCTGGGCCAATCTGGGACCGATGCCGGAAACGGCAATGAGCGACTCAAAAAGCTCCTTCTCTTCTGCAGTGGCAAATCCGAACAGTTCCAGGCCGTTCTCTTTTACTGAAAGATAGGTGAGGATTTTGACCGGAGTGCCCACCTCTCCTATCTTCTGGTAGCTGGAGAGCGGAATGTGAAGGAAATACCCGATGCCCCCCACATCAAGGACAACCTCAGTGGGTGCTTTCCAGACGAGTGTTCCCTGTAGATAGGAGATCATAGATCAGACCGATAGAGCCAGACAAATATGGTTAACTGAGATTTAGAATTTCATTTCTGGCAGCAATAGACCTTATTTATGGGACTATAAGGCGTGTTAATGCATTAACCATTTTAGCGGTTTGATGATGGCAGATTTTGGATATTTCATCTCTCGAAAAGATCGATGAATCGGTGGGATATCTACTCTTATTTTGATCTGCTCCTTGCCGCTCCAACTTTATGGGCGTGGCATAGCGCTACAGCCAGGGCGTCTGCAGCATCGGTGGGAGGATGCTCAGAGAGTCCCAGAATGCTCTTCACCATAAATTGGACCTGTCCTTTTGTGGCCCTGCCTGAGCCCACCACCGCCATCTTCACCTCACGGGGAGAGTATTCAGCAACGGGTACCCCTGTCTGCGAGGCGGCCAAAAGAACCACCCCTCGGGCCTGCCCGATCCTCAAAGCACTCTTCACATTCTCCCGGCAGAAGATATCCTCCACCGCTATCTGATCCGGTTCGCTCTGTTTTAGCTTCTCGGCCAGATCAACATAAAGTTTCTGGAGGCGTTTGGGAAAGGATAGCCGGGGGGACAGTCGAATAAGCCCTGATTCCCTTAGCTTGCATCCCTCTCCAGTATATTCAATCACTCCAAATCCTGTTATCCGACTGCCAGGGTCGATGCCGAAGATAAGCACTGGTTCTCCAAATGTAGCAAAAAGAGGAAAAGAGGAGGGCAGAAGCAGTTGAATTGCAGACAGATGTCTACCCTCTTATTCCTCCTCTTCGATCCCTCACCTTTTAAGCTGACTCACCGTAGTATCTTTCTATCTCCGTCTCTTCGATATCGAAATTAGAGAAGACTCTTTGGACGTCGTCACATTCTTCCAGCTCATCCATCAAACGGAGCAACTGCTGGGCTGACTTCCCATCCACCTTTACTGTGCTCTGGGGCACTCTGGTCAACTCCGCCTGGGTATACTGGATTTGGTTCTCTTTGAGCGCCTGCTTCACCCTCTCCAGATCTTCGACGGCGGTGGTGATTTCAAAGGCATCGTCCTCTGTCTGAATATCCTCGGCCCCTGCGTCCAGAACCGCAGCCAGCAGGTCATCCTCCTGCAGACTGTCCCTGGGGACGGTTATGAGCCCCTTCTGCTGAAACATCCAGGCTACCGAGCCGTTTTCTCCAAGGTTGCCATTGTGTCTTTCAAAGATATGTCTGACCTCTGCCACCGTCCTGTTTCTGTTGTCTGTGGTGGCCTCCACCATAATGGCCACTCCTCCAGGCCCGTAGCCCTCGAAGACCATCTCTTCGTAGTTGACTCCGGGCAGCTCTCCGGTTCCTTTTTTGATAGCCCTCTCTATGTTGGAGCTGGGCATACTGGCAGCCTTAGCTGCCTCGATTGCCGTTCTGAGCCGGGGGTTAGCCTCCTCGTCACCGCCACCCAGTCTGGCTGCCACGGTGATTTCCCGGATCAATTTGGTGAAAACCTTGCCCCGCTCAAGATCAGTCTTGGCCTTCTTGCGCTTAATAGTGCTCCACTTTGAATGTCCGGACATATGCCTCAACCTCCTCTAAGGACAGGTTATTGCTGTTCCATCTTACTAAATAAAATAGTGTGATTTCCCTTCAAAAGCAAATAAAAAATGAGAGCTGGCTGTATTATCTCATGGCGAGGGCAGAAATGGAAAGCGGTGCTACCTGGACGGAAGCACCGCTCTATGTCCCACTATCCTATACAGAACTTAGAGAAGAGTTACTGATTTGGAGTGAATGCTCAAGCCTCTCCCGCAGCCATCGGTGCCTTGAGCACCTCAGTTGTGAGCAGCTCGACAAGAAAACCGTAGACGGCACCCAATATTATTGTCCACCAAAATATGGATGCACCTTTCCCCAGGGCACTGAAGCCTCCCGGGAGGCTAAATACAATGCCCATAAGTAATCCGTGCAGTCCCCACCAGATTTTCCAGGCGCTTATTCCAATGGCAAAACCCATAACTGTGCGGCTCAGTATGATCCCCACGGCCAGATACCAGACCAATGGGCCAGAGGAGGCTGCCAGACGCCAGCATACAATCCCGAATAGCAATCCCAGTAAAGTGGTACTGATCAGACGCTTTGCGCTAAGCACAGGCAATCACCCCCTTTCAGGGTGGAGAAACGGGCAGTGGAACACATCCCTGTCTACTGTTCAGTTTGGAAACGGCAGAGCAGACAGACATAAACCCATACCGCAGGCAGTTGAAATCTGGGAGATGGGCAGGCTTTGTTAGGCAACAGGCAAATCTGCCAGGACGTGAAACGGGATGCGTGAAACGTGATCCGACAGCAACTTCTGAGTCACTTTCCACGTTTTACATTCCGCACATCGTACTATACGCCAAGTTGACCAATCAACCGGGGCGCGACAACGATGCCCCCTGGCAGCCCCTACCTCTGCCTGGCATCGTCTATCCGTTTTGAGCCTCTTTGGCGGCGGCCACTATCTTCTCACTGATCTCCCGGGGTACCTCCTCATAGTGTGAAAACTTGCGGGAGTGCAGCCCCCGTCCTTGAGTCATTGAACGCAAGACTGTAGAGTAGCGATAGAGCTCGGCCAGAGGGACCAAGGCCTTTATGACCTGGAAGTTACCGCTCTGCTCCATACCCAGGATTCTGCCCCGTCTGGCGGAGAGATCTCCCATAACATCACCCATATAGTCTTGAGGCACCTTGACTTCCACCTCGTAGATTGGTTCTAACAAGATTGGCCTGGCAGCAAGCACCCCCTTCTTTAAAGCCATAGAGCCAGCGATTTTGAAGGAGAGATCGGAAGAGTCTACAGGGTGGAAGGTGCCATCATAAAGAGTAACTTTAAGGTCAATAACTGGATAGCCAGCAAGTACTCCCTCTTGCATGGCCTCTCGGATGCCTTTCTCCACAGCCGGGATGAACTTGCTGGGGATGGCGCCGCCCACGATGGCATCCACAAATTCGAAACCCTCGCCTCTGGATTTAGGCTCAAGTTTGATGAACACCTCTCCGTATTGGCCGTGCCCGCCTGTCTGTTTTTTGTGTCGATGATGCCCCTCAGCGGCGGTTTGGATGGTCTCACGATAGGGAATTTTCGGCTCAGTGAGCTCCACATCCACTCCGAAGTTCGCCTTCAGCTTCTGCACAATCACCTCTAAGTGCAACTCCCCCTGACCGGAGATGATTGTCTGTTTCAACTCGTTGTCCACCTTGAACAGAAAGGTAGGGTCTTCGTCGTGGAGTCGGGCCAGGCCGGTGCTTATCTTATCCTCGTCGGCCCTGGACTTGGGCTCCACTGCCATCCGGATCACCGGCTCAGGGAATTCTATGCCTGGCAGCAGAACAGGAGTACGCCGATCGCTTAAGGTGTCTCCGGTATGAGTCTGTCTCAATTTCACCAAAGCGCCTATGTCCCCTGCAGAGATATTTCCAATCTCCTTGCGGATCTTACCGTTCAGCAGATAGATCTGGCCGATCTTCTCGGTGGCATCTCTGGTGGTGTTCAGCACTTCATCGCCTGAATTCAAACTGCCTGAGTAAACCCTAAAGAAACAGGACTCTCCCATATGAGGTTCGGAGACAGTCTTAAACACCAGGGCTGCCAGAGAGGCCTCCCCTGTGCAGTTTAACTCCACTTCTTTGCCTGATCCGGGGATAGTTCCTCGAGGCGGCGGCATTTCAGCCGGAGAAGGTGCTAACCCGACAATGGCATCCATAAGTGCATCCGTTCCAATATTGGACAGGGAATCGCCACAGAGTATGGGGAACAGCTTCCTCTCCAGCACTCCTTTCTTCAATCCTTTTAGTATCTCCTGAGGGGAAAGCTCTCCCTCTTCCAGGTATTTCTCTAACAGTTGGTCATCGGCCTCTGCCGCTGCCTCCACCAGCTTCTCTCTCAGTTCCCCAACCCCAGACTCCAACTCAGCGGGAATATCTGTCTTTGAGGCCTTTCCGTTTTCATACTGGAGGAGTTTCATCTCCACCAAGTCGACGATGCGGGAGAATCCCTCTCCCTGTTCTGCCGCCATTTGCAGGGGCAGCGCCTGACGGCTAAATCTCTCCTTCACTGCCTGGCAGACCTGGCTGAAGTTGGCACGCTCCTTGGTCATAGAATTGACGAAAAAGAGGCAAGGCGTCTGGTATCTTGTGGTGTACTCCCACACCTTCTCGGTGCCTACATCCACGCCTGAGACAGAGTCGACCACAATAAGGGCGCTGTCAGCAACCCGCAGGGCCCCTGCTACCTCGCCTATGAAGTCAGCATAGCCAGGGGTATCGATGATATTCAGCTTTCTGCCTCTCCAGTCACAGTGGAGCAGAGAGGAGGCGATGGAGATCTTCCTCTCCACCTCTTCAGGGCGATAATCGGAGACTGTTGAGCCCTCTTCCACTTTTCCAATGCGGTTTGTCTCCCCGGCTGAGAAAAGCATCGCTTCGGCCAGGGATGTTTTCCCTGTGCTGTT
>Ga0164318_10005877_pt1 | contig 11877 bp, 9 predicted proteins | sample GuaBasSedimGuay9_FD_113734 | JGI IMG/M metagenome (GOLD analysis project Ga0164318, IMG submission 113734) | Subseafloor sediment microbial communities from Guaymas Basin, Gulf of California, Mexico - Guay9, Core 4571-4, 0-3 cm | ecosystem: Environmental > Aquatic > Marine > Hydrothermal vents >... | reverse complement strand
ATTATTCTGATAATTGAAGTTCTTTTGAGAAACAACATTCAGCATGTTTTGATACAATTGCAAAGAATCATTCAGTAAACTTATCCAAGATAGACTTGTTTCAAATGCATGTGCATAATTACTTGTTTCAATCGGCGGATTAATAAAATATGAAAAATCAATTGAGATACTTTCTTCCGGAGGAAAATCCGGAGCAATCTTTTCATTCGGCTTGCATCCTAAAACGGCAGAAAGCAAGATGCTTATTAAAATTATTGTTAAGTGTCGACTTTTCATAGAATAAGCAAATTTACTAAATTTTTAGTTCCGGTATTTATTTTACGGAGAAATATTCCGATTTAAATACAATTTGCTTGACTTACATCATTATTTTTCGTAACTTTGAACTTAATTTATGAATGTATAAACATATTAACTATGGAAGAAAAAGATTTTTTCTTAAAAGAAGCCGGAATAATTTCTAAAGAATTAGAAAATAAAATTGAAAAATCGAAACTTTATGCTGAAAAGAAACACAAGGAACTGGAAGCTGAAATAAAATTGATGGAGGAGAAAAAAGTTAATTTTGATAAGGATCTTATTAAATTAAAAGATGTTGCTGATGATAAATTTGAAGCAGAAATGAATGTGTTCAAAGAAAAATACCAAACAGACAGTATTATTGATACTTTGGATAAAAAATTTACGGAATTTGCCGAAAAAACAAAAGGTTTTTTAAGCAATATGGGAGATAAAGTATCTGATTTTTACCACAAACAAGTGGATAAAAAAGATAAACCGGAAGAACTGTAATTAATCATTGAATTATAAAGGAAAAGCAGCTTGGAGAATATTCGAGCTGTTTTTTTATATATCTGCTTCAACAACAACCGGACAATGATCGGAATGTTTGACATTGGGAAGAATTGATGCCCCTGTGATTTTGTTTTCAAATGCCTTGCTTACCATGTGATAGTCAATACGCCAACCCTTGTTATTGTTACGAGCATTTGCTCGGTAACTCCACCAACTGTATTGATGCGGTTCTTCGTTAAATTTCCTGAAACTGTCCGTAAATCCGTCATCAACAAATGATTGAAACCACTTGCGCTCTTCGGGCAGAAAGCCGGATGTTTTTTGTTGTTTTTCCGGATTATGAATATCAATCCAAAGGCGACAGATGTTATAATCACCGGAAATAATCAGGTTCGGTCGTGTTTCTTGCAGCTTATTTATATGCGTTTGAAAATCCGTAAGCCATTGTATTTTAAATGCTTGTCGCTCATCTCCGCTTGAACCTGACGGATGATATACGCTGATAACGGAAACGTCGCCGTAATCTGCTCTGATGAATCTGCCTTCTGCATCATATTTTTCAATCCCCATACCGTATTCAATATGGTCGGGTTTTATTTTTGTCAGAATTCCGACTCCGCTGTAACCCTTTTTTTGTGCAGAAAACCAATAAGAATGATAACCCAAAGATTTAAAAAGTTCAGAATCAATTTGTTCCGGTTGTGCTTTGGTTTCCTGAATGCACACAATATCCGGATTTTCTTCTTTCAGCCATTCGGCAAAACCTTTTTTAAGTGCTGCACGGATTCCGTTGACGTTGTATGAGATGATTTTTTTCGGCATAATCTTATTCATTAATTTCAATTAAACCTTCCGGTAAATCAAAGATGATTGTTTTTTTTTCGTAATCAATTGATTTTAAGAATTGGTCATTAACAGGAATGAGAATTTCATTTCCTTTTTTTGAAAAAACAGATAAAATCGGATTTGACGGAATATTAAGATAAGTCCCTGACCTTCCGATTAAAAATTCTCCGTTGTATACATCAAAATTTTCCGGTATTTCAGATTCTTCGTTCAATTCTTCGGTAATATTTTTGTTTTCCGTAAATACCGGAGCGTTTATTAACTTTTCAATCTCAGTATCCGAATCAATATTATCAAGTTTTATCAGGAGACCGTTTTTTTTATACGGTTTCGGAGGGTAAGAAAAGAAAAACGGAACTTTATTTCCGTCAATGACAAGAAAAATAAGTTCCGTTATAGTTATTCTTTCAAAATTAATCGTAAGCTTGATGACTGCCTCACCTTTATATCCGTGAGTTCTGATAAGTTCGCCGATTTTAACTAAATCAAGTTCTGAAATCGGTATCATACATTTAGTCTTCTTTTTTTTCTTCCGATTTTTCTTCAACAACTTCTTTAGCTTCAGCTTTAACGTCTTCCGTTTTTTCTTCAACGTCTTTAGTTTCTGCTTCAACTTTCTCTGCAGCAGGTTTTTCTGTTACAACATCTTCAGCATTAACCTTTTCGGTGACAGTTTCTTCAGCAACAATCTCTTCGGCTTGTTCAACTTCTTCCTCTGTTACGGGAATTTGTTTTGCAGCTAATTCTTCAGCTCTTGCATTGTTGATTTCTTCTTCAATCTTTAAGCGACTTTCTTTGTCTGCTTTAGATTTGTTTTTCAAGTTATCAACTTTTGCTTGGATTTTTTGTTCTTTGTCTTTCATCCAAGTGTTGAATTTGTTTTCTGCTTCTTCTTCAGTTAAAGCACCTTTTGTAATCCCTTTTAACAAGTGGTTTTTATACAAAACCCCTTTGTATGAAAGAATTGCGCGACAAGTATCTGTCGGAACTGCTCCGTTTTGAAGCCATCCGACTGCTTTGTCGAAATTCAGATCAATAGTTGCAGGATCGGTATTCGGATTATACGAACCGATTCTTTCAATGTACCTACCGTCTCGCGGTGCCCTGCTGTCTGCAGCAACAATGTAATAGAACGCTCTTCTTTTGCGTCCGTGTCTTGCTAGTCTGATCTTTACAGGCATGGTATTAAATTTTAGTTAATTAAAAAATGACTGCAAAGGTAAAGTTTTATTTATTTCAGACAAATGTATTCTTAAAATTATTTCGTAAATATCATATATAAATATCAGTTCAAACGATTCGGTTAAACAGAAGTTTTAAAAAAAGTGATTGTTTGAAGAAGTTTAAAGCAGAATATATATGCAACTATATTTTGCAAACGCATCATAATAAAAAACAGTTTCTTATGAAAACATATTTTATTTTATTACTGCTTATAATTTTATCATTTTCATTATCAGCACAATATCAGGTTATTACAATTGATAATAACAGCAGTCCGAATGAGCCGGCAATTATGATAAATCCTTATAATACAAATGAAATTGTTGCCGGAGCTAATATAGATTCATATTATTATTCACATGACGGCGGATATTCTTGGATTGAAGGCTTTCTTTCTTCAACGAACGGAGTTTGGGGTGATCCTTCTATTGCTTGCGATGTAAACGGTGATTTTTATTATTTTCATCTCTCTAATCCCGATAACGGAAATTGGGTTGACAGAATTGTTTGTCAGAAATCATCAGATGCCGGTGAAAACTGGAATAATGGTTCTTATGCAGGTTTAAACGGAACAAAAGTTCAAGATAAAGAATGGCCCGCAATCGACAGAGTTACTAATAATATTTATGTAACTTGGACTGAATTTGATGATTACGGAAGCTCAAATCCGAATGACAGTTCACGAATTATGTTTTCAAAATCAGAAAATGCAGGAGCAACATGGTCGCAAGCAATAAGGATTAATCAAATATCGGGAGATTGCTTTGATGACGATAATACCGTTGAAGGAGCTGTTCCGGCTGTGGGATCTGACGGTGAAATTTATGTTGCTTGGGCCGGAAAAAAAACAGACGGTGCAAATGCAATAATGTTTGACAAATCTACAGATTACGGAAATACATGGTTAGATGAAGATGTTTTTGTAACCGATTTTCCCGGCGGTTGGGCATATGATATTCCGGGAATATACAGATGCAACGGTTTACCGATATTAAAATGTGATACAAGCGGAGGTACAAACAACGGAACATTATATATAAATTGGACAGATCAGCAAAACGGTACGGATAATACCGATGTTTGGTTGGTGAAATCTCTTGACGGCGGAAATACATGGAGTAGTAAAATACGTGTAAATAATGATGATTCAAACAGACAACAATTTTTTACTTGGATGGATATAGACCAAACCAACGGGAAGTTATATTTTGTTTTTTATGACAGAAGAAATTATACGGATAATAACACAGATGTTTTTATGGCTGTTTCGGATGACGGCGGTGAAACATTTACAAATACTAAAATCAGTGAAACACCTTTTAATCCGTCAGCAAGTGTGTTTTTCGGAGATTATACTTGTATTAGTGCTCATAATGACAAAATTGCTCCGATTTGGGCAAGAGCAGACGGTTCAACATTAAGTTTAAAAACTATTGTTCCCGATAATATCGGAATTATAAATAATACTGATTTAGGGGAACAAATAGTTTTTCCGAATCCGTCCGATGATGAATTTTATTTTTCTTTTAAGTTAAGAAAAGAACAGAGTGTCTCTTTATCTGTTTATGATATTACGGGTAAAATGATATGTTCAATTATTAATAATGAATTAATGACGGCAGGGAAATATGTAAAAACTTTCAAAGCTTCAAAATATAATTTGTCAGACGGTGTTTACTTTTTTAAATTTTCCGACGGAAAGAATTTTAAATTCAATAAGATTGTTTATAAACTGTAAATAAGTTGTAAAATAAACATCGGATAATTGTTAAATTTATCCGATGTTTCAAATAGTTTTAAAAATACCTTATTTGTCTTGATTTTCGTTGATCAATTTGAATTTCTTTGTTTTTAGGATATCTGATTTCAAATGATAAAGTTATTTTTTTTGTTTCTCCCGGTTTTAATTTAAATTCCCACTTTAATTTGCCGGTTGTTTCATTTGCAACAGCTCCGGATGTTTCCAAAACTTTTACTTCAATCTCGTCGGTTTGTGAAATCGGAATTTGATCAAAAATCTGAAGATTAATTTCACTTTTACGATTATTGCGAGCAATTAGCTCATAAGTCATGGTTTCTTTACGCTTTGTTCCGATAATTTTTGAACTGCTGTATGCTTTTAATTTGGTTCTGGTAACCAATACTTTTCCGTCACGACCCAGGGAAAGATCCAGAGTATCTTTTACATTTCGAATATCAATAAACGCCTGACCAAGATAAGTGCCTGAATAATAAACATTTGCAGGACCTTCAATCAGATTTAAATCTTGCCATCCGGTAATTCTTGCTAAAAGGAAAACATCTTTATCAAGTTTTGTAACCGCATAATGTTTATAACTTGCAGGTAATTCATATTCGTTAATATCAACAATATAGGGCTTATCATCAGAAGGAATATCATAGGTTTTTTTGATGTTAAATTCGGCACTGAGCTCCGGAACTTCAGCATCGGCATAGGTGTCAGAAACAACAACTTTTTCATCCAAACGTTGTTCATCTTGAGAAACCATGGGCATATTATTTGATTGAATTTTGTTTTGAATGTATCCTTCAGCTTTTTTATAACGAGAATTATAATTATACGAATATGTTCTGTATTTTAAATACCAAGGATTTAAGATTGGTTTTGTAATACTGAGATTGGGATCGGCAGTAGATAATTTTATTTTAATGTTTTTCCAATCAATATCAGAGTTGTTATACACTTTTGCGCGATATTCTAATTTTACCGGTTTATCGGTATCAACAGCTTTAATGTCGTATGAAGGCGACCAACCGGCATTATTGGTAATATATTTTAACGCTATTTTACCTGAAACTGCCGATTCTGCAGATACCAAAACACTGATTTCGGAACGGCTGTAATTTGAGTTTACATTCAACTCATTTAATTGTTTTTGAATTTTTTGTGATTCTTTTGTAAGTTTATTCTTTTTTGATTTCAGGATGCTTAACTTTGTGTTAATTTCTGTCATTCGTGTTCGGTAAAAATCGGATGCCATTTTCAACTCCGTGACACTAACGCCTTTATTTTGTCCGCCTATCGAAATATTTGAAAGAAGCATTTTTTTCTCAATCGTATAGGCATCTGATTGATCTGAAATTTTTTGAACCTTATCGGAAATAAGTTGTAACGAATCTTGTAAGAGTTTTGTCCGCGGCAGATTTTTTTCTTTTGCAAGATAATTTATTGTACTTGTAATGCCCAGGAGGTCAATATTCTTCCCGGTCGTAATTCGAATGCTTTTAGAATTGATTTTCGGAGACAAATTCGTAAAAACTAATTTTGTTTTACCGGCTTTCAAATTAACGGTTTTGTTTCTGTGAATTTCGGCACCTGTTAAATAAATCGTTGCCGAATTCACCGTTGTTTTTATTTTTTGCTCTTTGATTCCTTGTCCGTAATTTGGTGTAATTACCAATGTTGCAAAAAACACAATTAAAAAAAGATGTTTCATAATAATTGATTTTGAGGTTTATATTTAATAAAGATACAATAATTCGAAACATTTCACAACTTATCATTGAATTTTATGATTTCAGACACATATAAATTTTACTAACTTTGCTTTTTATATTGAGCAGAATAATGATATTTTCTACACAAGGCATTTTATTACATCGATTGAAATTTTCCGATTCAAAACTTATTCTGAAAATTTTAACCAAAGAATTCGGGCTTCAATCCTATTTGTATTTTATTTCGACAACGACTAAAAACAAATATAAATTAAACCTGCTGCAGCCAATGTATATACTTGAATTACAGGTTTATAACAAAGAGATGCCCGGTTTACAAAAAATTAAAGAAGTTTCGGCGGCAGAAATATTTAAGACAATTCCGTTTGATATTTACAAACAAACGTTAAGTTTTTTTCTTGCTGAATTTATCAGTAAGATTCTTGAAGAAAATCAGACAGATAAAGAATTATTTGATTATATTTTTAATTCGGTGAAATTATTAGATTCGGAAAATTGTGACGTTAATGATTTTCATATTAATTTTTTGTATAAGTTAACGGAATTTTTAGGAATTATGCCCGAAAATAATTATTCATCATCAAAAAAAATATTCGATTTACAGGCGGCAAAATTTATTATCGGCTATCCGAATCACAGAAATTTTTTTAATGAATCAATGAGTCGAAAATTCAATGAATTAATAAAATTACAAAGTTTTGACCGCAGCGTTTTTAAATTATCAAACCCGGAACGTCGGGAATTGCTTCAAGGAATAATAAATTTTTATAATATTCATTTAAATCGCCCGGGAAAATTGAAATCGTTAACCGTTTTAGCTCAGGTTTTTTCTTAGTTTATTTGAGAATCTCGAATGGATTCGGAAACATTGATTACATAATCGCCTAATTTTTCACAAGTTGAAAACAGTTCATTATAAAGAACCCCGGCTTTATACTTATATTTTTTAGATTTGATATTTTTAATGTGGTCTTCGCGTAACAGATTTCTGTATTTATTAATCTCTGTCTCAATTTCGTAGGCTTTGCTTATTTCAACTTCTCCGTAGTCTTTGTCAAGATTATTCAGCATCTCTTCCAAAGCACGGTCAATAAGATTAAACATTTTTAAGATGTTGTCCGTAATGTCTTGAGGGAATTTAGCTTTTGTTTCTTTTTTATGAACAAGTGCTTTTTCAAGATTGTGACAAGAATCGCCGATACTTTCAATATTATCTATCATTTCAAACATCCCGCGTATTTTTAAGGATCCGGATTCGCTCAATTCGCTTTCGGATACTTTTGCCAAATAATCGGCAATTTCAATTTCCATTCGATCACAAATTTCTTCGTATTTTTCAATTTTCTTAGCAAGTTTTTCAAATTTCTTTTCCTTAACGGCTGAAAACAAATCTTTTACAAAGCTAAACATTCTGACAACCCGTTCCCCGTAAACATATATTTCTTTTTGGGCTTGTAAAGTAGCTAATTCAGAAGTTGAAACCATTCCTGTATTGATATATTTTAAACGGAATTCTTCATCAGAATCTTTATCAGGAATCATTTTGATAACAATCTTTTCAATTAAGCGAACAAACCATACCATAAAAAAAGTATTCATGATATTAAAAGTCGTATGAAAAATGGATAAAGCAATCGGAATCGAAGCTGAATTCGTCATAGGAGAAGGGCTTCCCATATCAACAACAAACCAATTTATAAGTTTGATGAAGGGATAAAAAAGGATGAGTATCCAGATAACCCCAAAGACATTAAAAATAAAGTGGGCTCTGGCAGCTCTTTTTGCCGAAACATTGGCAATCGTTGCTGCTAAATTTGCCGTAATGGTGGTTCCGATATTTTCACCGAGAACCATGGCTGCCGCCATTTCAAAAGAAATAATACCGTTGAAACAAAGTACAAGCGTTAAGGCCATCGTGGCACTTGACGATTGAATAATAACGGTTAACAATGTTCCGACACCAAGGAATAATAATAATGACAAATAGCCTAAATCGGTATAATTTCCAAGAAAATGAAGAATTTCGGGATTACTTTTAATGTCCGGAACGGATTCTTTTAAATAACCTAATCCGATAAATAATAATGAGAATCCGATTATAAGTTCTCCCCATGACTTACGGCGTGTATTTTTTGAGAAAAGCAAGGGAAACCCGATACCGATTAAGGGTATGGCTATCGTTGCCATATGAACTTTAAATCCGAGAATGGATATTAGCCAAGCTGTTACCGTTGTTCCGATATTTGCTCCCATAATAACGCCGATTGATTCAACCAATGAAAGCAAACCGGCATTTACAAAACTGACAACCATAACCGTGGTTGCCGAAGAAGATTGAATAATTGCCGTTATCAAAAATCCCGTAAAGATTCCTTTTACTCTGTTGGAGGTCATTGCCGTTAAAATGCTTCGCATTTTGTCTCCGGCAACTTTTTGAAGGGATTCGCTCATAAGCTTCATCCCGTATAAAAATATTCCTAACGAACCGAGCAAGGTCAGGAATTCAACTATTCCGTATTTCATCCTGTAATTTATATGTTAATTTAAAACAGAGTTCAAAAATATAAATTTGAATTAAAAGAAAAATTAAATCTAAGTTTTATTTTGAACGGAATTAAAATCTCTTTGAGATTTATAGAGATTTACAATGTATAAGGCAATATTTTTTGTTTCTGTAAGAATATCCATGTATAATATACTGTTTTTTGTTCCGATTTCTTTGTTTTTAATTCTTTTGATTTGTTTTATACGGTACTTATTAATAGTCTCTGTTAAATCTTGCTGTATTTCAATGATGTTTTCTGTGTTTTCAAAGTTTTCGTTCTTAACACTATCCGTTATTGTATTAATTAATTCAACTGTTTTTTGAGATAAAATTGATAATTCTGAATATTGGTCTTTTATCAAAGGCTTGTGGTTGTTGTCTAAATGGTCAAATGTCGGTTTTACGATAAAATGCAAAGCATGTGTTAATTCTCGCAGGTAATCTAACACTTGGACATAATAGGGAACGGCATCAATTTTACTTTCTTGAAATTGATTTATTGTAATAAAAATATTGTCTTTGAGTTTTTTAGTTTTTTTACTTAATTTTTTTTGAACGAGATATATTTTTTTGAGTTTATTTCTTTTTTCTTTTGCAAATAAATCAATTGTTCGTTCATAAATGTCTGAAACAGAGGATAAAATATTTATAATATTAAGTTTGCAATTACTGTTGATTTCTTCTTCGTCAATTTTTTCATTTATTTTTTGAATTTCTTTTTTCTTATGTGATAAATAAGATTTATATAAAGAAAAGCCGACTAATAATAAAATTATCCCGCCGATATAAATACTTCCGTTAAACATTATTATTGCAAAAACAAAAGCAACCGTAAAAGCAACAAATGCAGTTAAAAACCAACCGCTGATAACGGTAATAACTCCCGAAACCCTGTAAACGGCACTTTCTCTTCCCCATGCTTTATCGGCAAGTGATGTTCCCATGGCAACCATAAACGTTACATAAGTTGTGGAAAGCGGCAACTTATAGGACGTTCCTATAGAAATTAAGATTCCGGAAACCATCAAATTGACGCCTGCTCGTATCAAATCAAATGATTGATTTTTTTCTTTTATTTTTGATGTGTCAAAACGTTTTTCAATTAATTTTTTAATTATTTTCGGAGTAACTGAAGAGAAAAATTTTGATGTAAGAACAGATGCTCTCACCAAAGCTCTCGAAGCAACAGTTGAATCAAATCGCTCTTTACCTTCATCTTGTCTGCTTAAATTTACGGAAGTTTGTGTTACGGTTTTTGCTTTTTTAGAAATCCACATGGTTAAAACCATAACGGTACCGGCAATTAACAAAAACAAAGTCGGCGTTGAAACCGGTTCGGACAATGAGGTCATTAAAAAGCCTTGATTATGAGAACCGTTTGCAATCCAATCTTTTAATGATGCCAAACCGGCTAAAGGAACACCGATAAAGTTAACCAAATCATTTCCCGCAAAAGCCATTGCCAATGAAAATGTTCCGGCTAATACAACAAATTTTAAAATGTTAAATTTAAAAAAGAATTGAAATATTGCTAAAATTACAGACCATCCGACGAAACTGTATATCAGAATTAGTTCTGTATTTTCATGGACATAATTATATACCGTTGTTCCTTTTCCTGCAAAACCGGATGTTTTTAATCCTTTGATCAAAATAAAATAGGTAATAGCCGTAATAGCCATTCCTGCCCATATTGCTCCGAAATATTTAAAAGTTTTTGAATAATCAAATGTGAATAATAATCTTGTAAGATATTGAATGATTGCTCCTACCGTAAAAGCAACAGCAATTGATAATAAAATTCCCGTTATAATTTTTAAAGCAGAAGCCGTATTTATGTATTCAAAAAGATGATGTGAATTTTCAGTGTCTTTTGAGATTATCATAATTGCAACCGCAACTGCCGCACCTAATAATTCAAAGACAATTGAAACGGTCGTAGATGTCGGGAGACCAAGTGTATTAAAAATATCCAGCATGATGACATCTGTTAGCATTACAGCTAAAAAAATAATCATTATACTGTTGAATGAAAACAGTTCGGGATGAAAAATTCCTTTCCTGGCTATTTCCATCATACCGTTTGAAAACGTTGCACCGATAAGTATTCCCAAACCGGCAATAATCATAATAATTTTAAAAGGAGCAACTTTTGAACCCACTGCAGGAACTAAAAAGTTTACGGCATCGTTACTGACACCGACAATTAAATCCGTGATTGCTAATAAAATTAATATTCCGACAACAATAATAAATACGATTTCCATTTTTTGTTTTATGAGCACAAATTTACATCATATAATTTACTTTTTTTGATTATTAATGTTAATTTTTTGTAAATAAAAAAGGGTTGCAATTTGCAACCCTTGAAAAGCAATAAATTTTTTTAAAAAATTGTAATAGTTCCGTCTTTATGCCCTTTTTGACTTACGGTGATTTCCCCGCATGTACCTGAATTATAGTCAAGTATAATGGGTTTTTCATCGTCAAGAGTAATTGTCATAGTTCCTTCGGAAGGGAACGGACAAGAACCGGTTGTTGAAAAGAACTGTATTTTCATATCTTCCGTATCTGTCGTAAAATGAATTCCGTTACGGTTAACGCCGTCAGAATGTCCGGTAATTACCAATTGAAAACCGTTTGCGGCACTGAAAACATAAGTTAAACTTGCAGTATTGTATAAAACATAGGTATTATCCGCATAATCAAGTCTTAAATTTTTTGCCGTAATATCAAAATAAAATCCGAGTGTGCCGGATTTAAAGGTTGCCGTAATGCTGCCGGAAATACCTTCGTTTTCAATCGTGTAATTAATAAAAGTAATCGTAATCGAACCGGCATTTTCTGTATCAAAAGCATCTGCTGAAGCTGTAATTCTGATTGTACCGTTCCGTGTAATTCCGGCATCATCCGTACAATTATCAAATGTCAGTTCGAAACCGTCGTCAAGCTGATTATAAGTAAATTTACAGTCGGAAAATTGAGCT
>Ga0164318_10005876_pt1 | contig 11878 bp, 9 predicted proteins | sample GuaBasSedimGuay9_FD_113734 | JGI IMG/M metagenome (GOLD analysis project Ga0164318, IMG submission 113734) | Subseafloor sediment microbial communities from Guaymas Basin, Gulf of California, Mexico - Guay9, Core 4571-4, 0-3 cm | ecosystem: Environmental > Aquatic > Marine > Hydrothermal vents >... | reverse complement strand
GTTGAAATGGCAAAGAAAATACTCAAAGATATTTTGATAGAAAATAACCGAGAAATAACAATTGAAAAAATTCAAAAAAACGTAGCTGACCACTTTAATATAAAAGTAAATGAGCTTAAATCATCAAAACGGTTAAAAAATATAGTATTACCACGACAAATTTCTATGTATATCTGTCGTAAATTGACTAATTTATCCTATCCAGAAATAGGGTCTAAATTTGGTGGGAAAGATCACTCGACAATAATACATGCTGTGAAAAAAATAGAAAATTTAATGAAGGAAGATATTCAAATGAAGGGGATAATTGAAAGGCTCATTGAAAACCTGGGGGTCTAGCTGTTAATAAGTAAACAAAAAAGTTGATTAAAAATAGTGTCCACAAAAACAAGAAAATATGCACAATTAATAAACAACTAAATAAAAATAAAAAATATTTATTTTTCAGACGGTTAAACAATTATCCACAAATAAACAGGTACTACTATTATTACTAGTTTATTTAATAAAATATATAATAGTAATTAGATAATGTTGATGGAGGAATTATGCAATTTTTTATAAGTAAAAATGTTTTTTTAGATGGATTGATGAAGGTTCAAGGGATTATTGAGAAAAAACATACGATACCTATTTTAGCAAACGTATTAATAGAATCTAAAAATAATGAAGTCATCATTACAGCAACAGATTTAGAGGTTGGATTAAAAGCTAAATATAAAGCAAATGTTGTAGAAGAAGGAAAAATCACAGTATCTGCAAAAAAAATGTATGAAATAATAAAAGAGTTACCAGATAAAGAAATAAATTTTAATTCTAAAAGTAATTTCTGGGTAGAAATAAAATGTCATAAATCAATTTTTAATTTGGTTGGATTGTCTCCAGAAGAATTTCCTAAATTTCCAGATATTCTTTCAGAAAATAATAATATAGATAATAGTAATTTAAGTGAAATGATTGAAAAAACGTTATTTTCTGTTTCAAATGATGAAACAAAATTTAATTTAACTGGTATCTATATAAAATCAAATACTATTGATAATATTAATAAATTAGTTTTTGTATCCACAGATGGTCATAGATTATCTCTTATTCAAAGAACTTTAGAAAATAAACTGGAAGATAAATATTCGGAAGGTTTTATTTTACCCAAAAAGGGCATCATAGAAATAAAAAAATTGTTAGAAGTGATGGACAAAAATATTACCATGGGAATATCCGATAATAATTTTTCTATAAGCAACGAAAAAACAACTTTGATAATGAGAATGATCGATGGAGATTTTCCAGATTACAAAAGAGTTATTCCGGATAAAGGGAAAAACTCAGCTGTTATAAATAAGGATTTATTTTTACATGCTTTAAAAAGAATATCAGTTTTATCGAGTGAAAAATCAAAAGGGGTAAAAATAAACTTAAAAAGAGATTCGCTGGTTTTAACATCCTCCAATCCTGATTTAGGCGATGCTAAAGAAGAAATTGATATTATTTATGATGGAGATGAAATTTCTATAGGATTTAATGCAAAATATATAATAGAAATATTACAAGTCATTAAAACTGAAAATATTATTTTTAATTTGAAAGATAATATTTCTCCAGGGAGAATAAATCCTGAAGGGGATGAAGATCATATCTCTGTTATAATGCCAATGCGATTGTAATATTCACTAAATGTATATTAAAAATATAGAAATTAATAATTTCAGAAATATTGAAAATTGTAATATTAAGCCAAATAAAAAAATAAATTTTATATTTGGTAAAAATGCTCAGGGAAAAACTAATTTAATCGAAACAATATATTATTCTTCTCTTTTTAAAAGTTTCAGGACTAATAAAAATATAAATCTGATAAATAAAAACAAAACAAATTTTTTTATAAATATTGATATTGTAAATAATAAAGTTGAAAATAAATTAAAAGTTTCTTTAAATAATAAAAATATAAAAAATATTACTATAAATGAAAAAAGACCTGATAATGAAAGTTTCTATAAAACTTTAAACTCTATAATATATTTTCCAGATGAAATAAGTTACCTGAAAAATTATCCTTCATATAGAAGAAATTTAATTGATAGATCTATATTTTACATAAATAATAATTATATAAATATTTATAAAAAATATAAAAAATGTTTAAAACAAAGAAATATATTTTTAAAATTAAACAATAATCAAGATGATATATGGAAAGATCAACTAATTGAGTATGGTTATTTAATAATATTAGAAAGAATAAAATATGTTGATAAAATAAATAATTATCTCGGTATTTTAAATGAGAATAATGAAAACGGTGAAATTTATAAAATTGAATATAATAATTATGAAAGAGAAAAAATAAAGGATAATTTATTCAGTAATTTTAAAATAAAAGAAAAACAAGAGAAACAATATGGGTTTACCCTTATAGGACCTCATATAGATGATTTTATTTTTTCTGTGAATAACAATAACATAAGCATGTATTCATCTGAGGGGCAAAAAAGGTCTTTACTCCTCAGCTATAAACAGGCTCAACTTTTAGATTATAAAGATAGTTATGGTTATTATCCGATCCTTTTATTTGATGATATGGGAAGTGAACTTGATTTTTCCAGAAAAACTAACATTTTTAATAAAATATTAAACAATTCTGGACAGGTATTCATAACCACAATGGATGTTCCAGATATAGATAAGAAAAGTACTAAAATTTTTAAGGTCATGGATGGTCATTTTACAGAATTAATATTTAACTAAGGTTTATTATGTCTGAAGAAAAAATTTATGGTGCAGAAAGTATTCAGGTTTTAGAAGGCTTGGAGGCAGTTCGCAAGAGACCTGCCATGTATATAGGATCTACGTCCGTCAATGGTCTTCATCACCTCGTTTATGAGGTTGTTGATAATGCGATTGATGAGGCCTTAGCCGGTTATTGCGACGAAGTTACGGTCATAATTCATGAGGACAGTTCTGTGACTGTTGAAGATAATGGTCGTGGGATCCCTACTGACATGCACAAAAAACAGAATAAATCAGCGGCTGAAGTCGTCATGACTGTTTTGCATGCAGGTGGTAAATTTGATGATGAGGGTGATGGAGCCTATAAGGTTTCCGGGGGTCTTCATGGTGTCGGTGTATCGGTCGTTAACGCTTTGTCGAGCCGGCTCGATTTAGAAATAAGACGCGCTGGCAAGGTTCATCGTCAAATCTATAAAAGGGGTGTTCCCGAGGCTCCCCTGTGTGTTGAGGGAGAGACGATCAAGCGCGGAACAAAAATTACTTTCTGGCCAGACATAGAGGTTTTTGACACCCTTGATTTTTCTTTTGCAACTCTATCGCAACGATTACGCGAGTTGGCTTTTTTAAATGCCGGGGTAAAAATTAAAATAAAGGATGATCGAACTGAAAAGAGCCATGAGTTTATTTACGAAGGGGGGATTCGCTCTTTTGTCGAATATCTCAACCGGGCGAAAAGCCCGCTTCATCAACAGCCGATCTATTTTAATGGAACCAAGGAAGGGGTAGAGGTTGAAGTCGCAATTCAATATAACGATGGATATGATGAAAAATTATTTTCCTTCGCCAACAACATCAACACCCATGAAGGTGGTACCCACCTCAGTGGTTTTCGGGGTGCTTTAACCCGCACCATGAACGCCTATGCTTCGGCCAACAATCTGTTGAAAAATGTCAAGGTCGCAATCTCCGGTGATGATATGCGTGAAGGGATCGCTGCGGTTATTTCGGTCAAGCTGCCAGATCCACAGTTTGAGGGGCAGACCAAGACAAAGTTGGGAAATTCTGAAGTTAAGGGCTATGTTGAAACCCTGATGAATGACCAGTTAGCGACCTTTCTGGAAGAAAACCCGAAGGTTGCCAGGAAAATACTCGAAAAAGGTATCGAGGCGGCCCGGGCTAGAGAAGCAGCTCGAAAAGCTCGTGACCTGACCCGCCGCAAGGGAGCCCTGGAGGGACTCTCTCTTCCGGGAAAGTTGGCCGATTGTCAGGAAAAAGATCCGGCGCTCTGCGAAATTTACCTGGTCGAGGGCGATTCTGCCGGTGGCAGTGCTAAACAGGGTCGCGAGCGGCGCTATCAGGCGATTTTGCCCCTTAAGGGTAAAATACTGAATGTTGAAAAAGCCCGCTTCGACAAGCTTCTCACCTCCAACGAAATTCGCACCCTTATTACCGCTATGGGCACCGGAATCGGAAAAGACGACTTTGATATTTCGAAGCTACGTTACCACCGGATTATTCTTATGACCGATGCGGATGTCGACGGTTCCCATATACGGACGTTATTGTTGACCTTCTTTTTCCGCCAGATGCCGGAAATTGTTGAACGGGGACATCTTTATATCGCCCAACCACCCCTCTATAAAGCCAAGCGCGGTAAGCGGGAACTTTATCTGAAGGACGATAGTACTTTGCTTGACTATCTTCTGGAGACCGGAACCGAAGGGGTTACTCTGGAGCTGGGAAAGGGACAGAAAACGCTTCGTGGTAAACAGATTATCCCGACATTGCGTAACATCCTTAATTACAATCAGCATTTTGATAAGATTGTGAATCGTGGCGTTCCCGCGGAAATATTAAAGATTTTTCTGCAGGGGAAAATTCGCAACGGTTTTGCCGATAAAGCTGACCTTGAGCCGCTTGCCGAACAGCTACGCCAACAAGAGCCCACAGCCAAGTTTGAAGTTTTGGAAAATCCGGATCGTATTCTGGTCGCCTTTGGTAATTTACATGCCCGGATTGATCGTCAGATTGTTGAGGTGCTCTCCTCTCACGAATATAAACTGCTGCTGCAAGCTTATAAGCAGGTTGAAGATATCTGTCTGCACGAGCCGGCCCTTCTGGTCACCGAAGGGAAGGGAGACGTTGAGATTTCCGATCGCCAGGAATTGCTTGATACCTTTCTTGCGCGAGCAAAAAAAGGACAATATATCCAGCGCTATAAGGGCTTGGGAGAGATGAATCCGGATCAGCTGTGGGAGACGACGATGGATCCGGACAAACGAGTTTTGTTGCAGGTCACAATTGAGGATGCGGTCAGGGCAGATGAAATATTTACCATCCTGATGGGGGATCAAGTTGAGCCACGACGCGAATTTATTGAGCAGAATGCTCTCTATGTTGCCAATCTGGATGTTTGATCAATAAAAAAAAGCAACTTCCATCTGGAAGTTTGGAGGAACTAGATGTTGTCAGAGCAGAATAAAGTAACCGTTAATATTGTTGATGAGATGCGTAAGTCCTATATGGAATACGCCATGAGCGTTATTGTCGGTCGGGCGTTGCCCGATGTCCGCGACGGGCTCAAGCCGGTTCACCGGCGAATCTTGTTTGCCATGCATGATCTCAATAATGATTTCAACAAGCCCTACAAAAAGTCGGCCCGGGTGGTCGGTGATGTTATCGGTAAGTACCACCCGCATGGCGATACCGCTGTCTATGACACGATCGTTCGAATGGCCCAGGACTTTTCGATGCGTTATCCATTGATCGATGGTCAGGGTAACTTTGGTTCTGTGGATGGTGATTCTGCAGCAGCAATGCGTTATACCGAAATTCGGATGGATAAGCTGGCGCACGAACTGTTGAATGATCTTGATAAAGAAACCGTTGATTTTGGCCCTAACTATGATGATTCTTTAGAAGAACCGCTGGTTCTTCCCTGTAAATTTCCCAATTTACTGGTTAATGGTTCTGAGGGGATCGCAGTTGGTATGGCGACCAAGATACCACCCCATAACCTGGGTGAGGTGATCGATGGGCTGGTGGAGGTGATCAATGATCCACGCATCAGTATCGAGGAGCTGATAGAAAAAATTCCCGGTCCCGATTTTCCTACGGCAGGGTTTATCAATGGCAAAGAGGGAATTCACGAAGCTTATAGAACCGGTCGTGGCATTATCCAGATGCGTGCCCGGGCACTGGTTGAGATCGATCGGCGGAGCGGCCGGGAGGCAATCATTATCACCGAACTCCCCTATCAGGTTAACAAGGCACGCCTGATTGAGAAGATTGCTGAGCTGGTTAAAAACAAGAAAATTGAGGCCATCTCTGATCTACGCGATGAATCGGATCGTGAAGGGATGCGGGTGGTGATTGAGCTGAAACGGGATATGATTCCCGGAGTTGTTTTGAATCAACTCTACAAAATGACCGCCATGCAGAGCTCTTTCGGGATCATTATGCTGGCGATTGTTTCGGGTCAGCCGAAAATACTTAATCTGCGGGAGGTTCTCGACTGCTTTATTGCCCACCGGCGTGAAATTGTGACCCGGCGGTGTATTTTTGAACTGAAAAAAGCCGAAGCACGAGCCCATGTTCTCCATGGATTAAAACTGGCACTGGAAAACCTGGACGAAGTTATTCAGATTATCAAAGGTAGTGCAACTCCGGCTGAGGCCAAGCAGGGGCTGATCAGTCGATTTTCCTTTTCAGATATTCAAGCGCAGGCCATTCTTGATATGCGTTTGCACCGCTTGACCGGGCTGGAACAGGGTAAAATCCTTGAGGAGTTGACACAACTTTTGGCACAGATCAGCCGACTGAAGGAAATTCTGGCCAGTGAAGTAGAAATTCTCAACATCATCAAGGAAGAATTGGTTGAATTGAGGGGCAAGTTTGCTAACCCACGCCGGACCGAAATTCTTGAACGAAGTGCCGATCTGACCCTGGAAGATATGATCGTTGAGGAAGATATGGTGGTGACGGTGACCCATAGCGGCTATATCAAGCGCAATGCGGTCTCTCTCTACCGGGCTCAACGTCGTGGTGGCAAAGGGAAGACCGGAATCAAACCCAAAGATGAAGATTTTGTCGAGAATCTGTTTGTCGCCTCGACCCACTCTTATGTCCTGATTTTCACCAGCCTGGGGAAAGTTTATTGGCTTAAGGTTCATGAAATTCCACAGGGTGGCCGTGCTTCTCGGGGCAAAGCAATTATCAATTTGTTGCAGTTGGCTGCAGAAGAGACGGTTCGGACGATTCTTCCGGTCAAGAGTTTTGAGGCCGGTAAATATATTGTCACCGCAACCGCGCGCGGGATCATCAAAAAGACTGAGCTGATGGCTTATTCCAATCCACGCGCCGGTGGTATTATTGCTTTGACTATCGATGCGGGGGATAGCCTTATTGAAGCCCGTTTGACCGACGGTAAGCGTGATCTGTTGTTGGCAAGCCGTAATGGTAAGTCGATCCGCTTCCCGGAAACCAATATCCGGTCTATGGGGCGACCTGCCCGTGGTGTTCGAGGTATGAACCTGGCTGATGACGATGAAGTGGTCAGCTTGCAGTCGGTGACCGACAATACCTCTTTGGCACTGGTGACGGTGACCGAAAATGGTTATGGAAAACGGACCGATATTGGCGAATATCGGGTTCAGAGTCGCGGCGGCAAGGGAATTATCACCATCAAAACCAGTACCAGAAATGGACGTGTGGTTGCCATCAAAATGGTCGACGATGAATCTGACCTGATGTTCATTACCAATCGTGGCAAACTACTGCGCACCAAGGTAAGAAATATCCGGGCCATCGGTCGAAATACCCAGGGTGTGCGGATGATGGTGCTGGAAGAGGACGAACTGATTGTTTCGGTCGCCCAATTAGCTGAAAAGGAAACTACCGATGGGCTTGCGCCGCCTGAAGAAGCAATTGAAGCAGGAGATGAAACAGCAGGAAAACCAGACCAGGAAATCTAGTTTAAAGGTCTGGTTGGTTGCTATTCTGGTTCTTTCGGTGTCGGTTGCTGCGCTCTATTATGGTTATCAACAGCGACAGTTTTCGGCCCCACAGCGCTTATTTGCAGAGGGGGTCAAGCAGGAGAGTCTGGGGAATACGACCGTTGCGGAAAAGAGTTATCGGGATATTTATCAACACTATCCCCACGCTGAAGAAGCTGCTGCAGCTCTATTGAGAATTGGAAAAATCTGGCAGTATGACCGTCGGGATGGTCAAAGGGCGTTGCTCAGTTATCTGCAGCTGGAACATGATTATCCAGAAAGTCCTCTGGTGTTGCAGGCTCGGGAGGAAGCAGCACAGATCGTTAAGTATGTTTTTGGGGATTATTCCCGGGCGATAGAATTTTATCAGCGTTTATTGGATTTAAAAGCAGGGCATCCCGATCAATACTATTATGAAATAGCCGATTGTTATTTTCGTCTCGAAAACCATCCTCAAGCACGGATAGAGTTAGAAACGCTTCTCGAAAACTATCCCGACAGTCCTTTAGCTTCCAATGGGCTATATCGCAAAGGGGGGATATGGTTTCTAGAAGGAGAAATAGCCAAGGCGCGACAGGATTGGCAAACCCTGATAGAACAATACCCCAACAGCCATTATCGGGTTCAGGCTCAGTTTGATCTGGCAAAACTGCTGGAGGAAGAGGGGGCTCTTGAGGAGGCTCTGCAGGGTTACCAGCAGTTGGAGGGGTTTTCACACCCACTTCTGTTGCAAAAAAAAATTGATCACCTGAAACAGAGAATTGCAGATAAAAAGGGAGCTATCTGATATGGAAAAAAAGATCGCTGTCATTGGCGCCGGGAGTTGGGGGACGACATTAGCTGATCTGCTGGCAAAAAAAGGGCATCAGGTTACACTCTGGTGTTATGAGGAGGATCTGGCTGAGCGGATCCAGAAATCTGCAATCAATGATCTTTATCTTCCAGAGGTTCACCTCTCTGAAAACTTGCAGGCAACCAGCTCTCTCAAGTCTGCAGTCACAGAAAAACAGCTCCTGCTGTTTGTCACCCCATCACAGGTCACCCGTCAGATCCTAAAACAGGCACTCCCCGATTTATCGTCACAAGCCCTGATTGTTTCTGCTTCCAAGGGGATTGAAAATGAGAGCTTGATGCTCTTGTCTGAGGTTTTTGAGGAGCTGCTTCCTCAACCGATGCATCGACAGCTCGGCTTTCTTTCCGGCCCTTCATTTGCGAAAGAGGTGAGCGCCGGAATGCCGACAGCGGTTGTTGCAGCGGCCAAAGATTTGTCTGTGGCGGTAGAAATTCAAGAGATATTCAGCACCGAAAAATTCCGTGTTTATACCCATAATGACATTATTGGTGTCGAATTGGGCGGGGCAATGAAAAATGTTATTGCCCTGGCCGCCGGGGTTGCAGATGGTCTTGGTTTTGGCCACAACACCCGCGCTGCATTGATCACCCGTGGGTTGGCCGAAATGACCAGACTGGGTCTAAAACTGGGTGGTGCAGCAGAGACCTTTGCCGGATTGGCAGGGATGGGGGATCTGGTTTTGACCTGTACTGGAGATCTGTCGCGGAACCGTAGTGTCGGTATCGAGTTGGGCAAGGGGCGAAGTCTCAACGAGATCCTGGCGGGAATGAAGATGGTTGCCGAGGGGGTTAAAACAACTTTATCCGCATACCAGTTAGCAGAAAAACTGGGGGTCGAAGTCCCTATTATTGAACAGATGTATTTGATACTTTATCAGAGCAAGTCTCCTCGTCAGGCGGTCACTGATTTAATGTTGCGTGATTTACGGGGAGAGGCGATTTAGGGAGTCATAATGAAACGATTATTAATGGTGGTGTTTTTACTGATGTTGGCGGGTGGGGCTTATGCTGGACCCGTCGTCGAAATGAAAACCAGCCAGGGGACGATCCAGATTGAATTGAATCAGGACCGGGCACCCCTGACGGTGGAGAACTTTCTGGCCTATGTCGATCAAAAATTTTATGACGGAACCATTTTTCATCGTGTGATCGGAAATTTTATGATTCAGGGTGGAGGCTTTGACCGGTCTGATAAAAGGAAAGCCCCCCTTGATCCGATTAAGAATGAGGCGGCCAATGGTCTGAAAAATCGTCAAGGGAGTATCTCTATGGCGCGAACCGGTGTCGTGGACAGCGCAACCAGTCAATTTTTTATTAATCTCGTTGACAATAATAGTCTTGATCACCGTGGCAACTCTTCGCGGGCCTATGGCTATGCGGTTTTTGGACAGGTTATCACCGGGATGGATGTTGTGAAAAAAATTGGCAAAGTGAAAACGGTCGCCAAGGGAGCCCAATTCAGGAATTATCCCGAGCCTCAGGTTATTATTGAATCTGTCCGCAGAATTTAACCGACACCAGTTAATCGATCAACCCCCGGGGGCGAGTTATGGCAACGTTCCGGATCATGAGTTATCATATCAATGGCTCCAGGAGTGCAGCCGGAGAGGTTGCTCCTGAACTTTGTGCCGCAGTCATTCGTGCCCAACAGCCTGAACTGGTCATGTTGCAGCAGGTTGGTTCGCCGATTGGAATCAGTTCTGTTGAGCAATTGGCGGATCGGGTGGGGTTAGATCTCTACGGCCCGGATACGGAAGGGGGGTGTGCATTTTTGTCTCGCTACCCCCTACACCATATACAGGAGCTACAGCTCGGGTTTGGTGGTCAGTGTCTTCAGGCGGACCTCGAATACGAAGATGAGCGAATCCACCTGTTTAACTTGACCCTCTCATGGAACTTTCAGCAGCGTCGTGAGCAGGTCAAAGTTCTCATGGGAGATCAACTGTTGAATAATCCCCTCCTCCCCTGCGCAACGATTATTTGTGGCGATTTTGGTTTGCCATTATGGGGAAGTGGTCAAATACCCCTGAATGAACACCTCAAACGGGCCAACTTTCCCGCCTGGCGGGCTAATTTCCCCAGCAAAGTTCCCCTCTGGGGACGTGACCGGATCTATTTTCGTGGGCCCATTAAAGCCTTGGCTGGCAGTGTTATTATGACCGCTGAAGCCCGTAAAGCCTCCACCCATCTGCCGCTGGTTCTTACCGTTGAAACAAGCGATACCCGTGAAGTCCTTCGGCTCAAAAAACGTCTTCAGGTCGCTCCAAAACAGCCTGATCCGATCTGCGGATAAGTTGTGAATTTAGTAGAAACAGTTGAGTTATGAAAAAATCAGAAAAAGCTTTGCAATTATTGCAGGCGTTGGAAGAAATTTATCCCGAAGCTCATTGTGCCCTTCTCTATCGAAATCCATGGCAGCTCCTGGTGGCAACAATCCTTTCGGCCCAATGTACCGATAAACGGGTTAATATTGTCACTGCAACATTGTTTGAACGGTTACCCGGACCAGAACAGTTGGCGGCTGCCAGTCAGGAGGAGGTTGAGGTGATTATCCGTTCAACCGGATTTTTTCGCAATAAAGCGACAAATCTGATCCGTTGTGCCGAGCAGGTTTTAACCCGGCATCAGGGTGAGGTTCCGGCTGATCTTGATGCTCTGGTTGCTTTAAGCGGGGTGGGTCGTAAAACCGCTAATGTGGTTCTGGGTAATGCCTACGAGATTCCCGGAATGGTTGTTGATACTCACGTGAAACGGCTGGCGCGACGGTTTGGCTGGACCAGCTCAGATAATCCGGAAAAAATTGAAAAAGAATTAAGCCTGCTGCTACCGGAAAACAGATGGACACAGTCCGCTCATACCCTGATTGCTCATGGACGTGCTTGCTGTAAGGCACCTGTTCCCTACTGTAGCTCCTGTCCCATTATTGAGTTCTGCCCACGTAAAGGGGTGGATAAATCTCACTGAACGAGATTTGATTTTCCACTTAAATATCGGGTCTAAACAAATAAAAAGCTTCGTAACATTTGTTACGAAGCTTTTTTGGTTTACCCTCAAAGAGACTATTACCGACAGTTGAAGCTGCCGACAACGATTGAAATTAAGCTTTCATTACGTTCGCAGATTGCGGACCTTTATCTCCCTGAATGACATCAAAAGTAACTCGATCTCCTTCAGCCAGGGACTTAAAACCTTCTGATTGAATTGCTGAAAAGTGAACAAAGACATCTGGACCATCGTCCTGCTCAATAAAACCAAAACCTTTAGAATCGTTAAACCATTTTACTGTTCCTTCTGCCATGCTG
>Ga0164318_10005874_pt1 | contig 11880 bp, 12 predicted proteins | sample GuaBasSedimGuay9_FD_113734 | JGI IMG/M metagenome (GOLD analysis project Ga0164318, IMG submission 113734) | Subseafloor sediment microbial communities from Guaymas Basin, Gulf of California, Mexico - Guay9, Core 4571-4, 0-3 cm | ecosystem: Environmental > Aquatic > Marine > Hydrothermal vents... | reverse complement strand
TATGAAAATAATTAACCTTAATTACACAATCGTCGTAAACCCAAATTCTTAACTCATTTATTTTATCTAAATTATCCAAATTAGAAATATTAAAAATACATTCATTCCACTCATTTGCTTTTAGCGAATCTGATTGTATAAACCCTATAGTATCCCAATTATTATCTATTAATTCTAATTTTACATAATCTAAATCTTTATTAGGTTTTATCATAAAACTTACTTCTTTGAAATATGATAAATCTAAAGTTACATTATAATAATGATAGTCTCTTCCCACGAATTGACCTGTTGATAAAGTAGCTTTCACCGATTTATCTAAAATAGCATCATCGTCCAATTCTGTAGTAACACCTATACTCTTAGTAATTTTGAATAAAGTATTAAAAGAGTCTATAATAGTTTCTGAAAACCCTACATCTAATTCTAAAAGACCTTGTTTTTCCAATAAATTATATTCTCCAGAATATATGTTATTATCTACTTTTATCCAATTAATTTCTTTTATGCTTTTGTGGGATAATTGGTAATTAAAATTATCTCTACTAAATACTTCCTCCTGATAAGAATCTTGAAGCTCAGTATCAGTAAAACCTACTTTTTTCGCTAAATCTTTTATTATATCATCTATTTCATTAGTATGAGGAACATAATATTTATACTCTGCTACTACAGAACCTATATCTTTTCTAAACTTTACCCTTATTTTATGGTCTTTTTTTGTATCATCGTTGGGAGGTAATTGCTCATATAATATAACTTTATCTTCATCATAGTTTATTTTATAATCAACTCCCTCTACTAATTTCTGATTTTTGTCTATCCAAACGTTAGTATCCTCAACACCTTCTACACAAGAATAATCCACCTTCTCTTTCCATAAATGATAGACTTCTATAGTCGAGGATAAATTAATATCATAGTCTATGTTTATAGTCTGCCTATTATCTATATTTTCTGCTAAAAAAGTTTGGTCTTCATATGTAGGAGATAAGTAAGGGTTTTTCATTATATATACTTCACCTCTATAATAATCTACTCTATATTCTTCTGCTTTTAATAATTCATCTCCTACCCAAATTTTAGGACGATAACTTTCAACCCAACTATCATAACTTGCTCTAAAACGAACCCCATCTATAGCTTTTAATTGTTCTTTTACTACTTCGGTTTGAGGAGAATATTGTAAATCTTCCTCTAATTTTCTATTAAAATTAATTAATTTATCAAAACAAGTTATTTTCACAGAATCTTTAGATGTATTTATAGATGTTATATATCCCTGCCATTCTAAATATTCTGTATTTTCTAAATAACTATAGACTTTTACTTTATTACCATAAAATAGAGGAGTATTACTATTTATAAAAGGTGATAAACCTTTTTCTATTACAAACTCTATATCAGCTTGACTTGCTCCTAATTCCATAGATTGATTAAAAGAAATATTTTTAAAATAACGAGTTAAATCGTAGGTTTTATTACTAATTATATCAGTTATTAAAATTTTATAATCTATATTAACTTTAGATTCTCTAAATTTATTTGAAACCGATTGTAATTCCTGTTTTATATCGTGTTTTACTTTAATCTTTAAATATTTCCATTCACTACTAGTTTTTAATATTATAGCTTTATCTCTTTGTATAAAATCCTCATCATATTCTACTTCCTCTATAGTAAATGGTTTATTTAAATATTCATTAACTAATAAATTATATAGACTTACCCATATTTCAGATAAACATCTAATTTTAAAAGTAAATTCTAACTCATTTTTTTCTATTAGATATTCCAGATTGTAAAAAATAATTTCTATATCTGCCTGTGATAAATAAAATTCCACCCATTGTTCGGCATAATTATTTTCTGGACTTTCATTTTCTACCTTTACTAACAAATTATAAGTTCCTGGTAGTAAATATCCATCTAAATTCTCATCGAATTTATAATAAGCATACCATTGGTTTCCTCCTATATTAGAAGCCGTTATATAACCCCACGATTTAATAAGTTGTTTTCCGCCTTCGCCTTCTGGAGTATTATCATAAAGCTCAAATATAACTTTTACTTGAGTTTCACTCTCTACAGTTACTTCAAATTTAGGATAAAATAAATAAGTGTTCTCTTTATCCGAAGGCGTTGTGGAAATAATTTTAGGAGGGCTGTAAACTATAGTATCGTAAGAGTCTTGCGAAATATAATTCTCGCTTAAATTTTTTATAGTAATTCCACCTACTATATTATTAAAAGACTCGCTTCCTATATAATTTTCACTTTTTTCCGTAATAGGAGCGTTTAAAATAGAGTTGTTTATGCTATCTGAAGCTATATAATCTTCACTTTTTTCGGTTACAGGTGCGTCTAAAACTTGAGTATTTCTAGTATCCGTTGGTAAAAAATCTTCAGATTCCGATATATTAGTTACAGTTAAAATAGAGTAGTCTATACTATCTGAAGATATATAATTTTCCGATAAATTAACTTCGTGTAAGGTAGCCATAATTTATTAATCAGTTACAGTTACCGTAAATTTAATTTTGATATTGTTATTTTCATCTACTGTTACTGGGTCGAATGTAACTCGATTAAAATAACCACCACTACTCAATACTATACCTGCTTCTTTTATAGTATAAGAAGAAGTCCAATCTTTAAAAGTATGTTCTATAGTAACTACATTATCACTTCTACTTCTTAAATCTGTAGCATCCTCTTTTATAACTTCTGCTAATAAACCTGTTTGACTAGCATCGGGAGTTGTATCATCCGTTCCTATACCTATTTTGCTAAAACAAGCATTTTCCTTCCAAAATTCATTTTTTCCGCTAGTTAAAACTACATTATGAGTTTTTTGATAATCTTTTATCTTACCTGTTTTAGCATCTAATTGAAATATTTCTACTATAGTTTTAATCATTATTTACCTCCTTTATGGGGTTATATAAATAGTAACCTTTAAGTTTTTAGTAGGCGTTAACTCTAAAGAAGAAAAAGTAACTCTATCAAATAAAACATTGGGAGCATAACCGCTATCACCAGCCCAAAAACCTGCTTCGCATATATTTACGGTTTCTGTAAAATCTGAAAAAGTATGAACCATTTCCCACCTTTTTTCAGTATCATTCCAATTCATATCACATCTTTCATCTCTATATAAATCATTTAAAGATGTATCATTTACTGTAGGTGCAGTTCCATTTTTTCCTATTTGTATTCTACTATGATAACCTATAGCCCCGCATTCGTCATTCATTTGTTTAGCTATAGCTATTCTGCCGTTGTTAACTATTAGATTATCCGCTTCTCTTTTTTCTAATACTTTATTAGTTTCTTTGTCAATAACTTCTAATACAAATTTGCCTTTAGGATATACTCTTTCATTCATTATTAAACCTCCTTTACTAATAACGTTAAGGAATAAGTTTGATTTCTTCCCCGTTTGTTAGGATGATAACTTTTATTTATTCCTAAAATTAAAAAACTAAACACTTCATCTAAATACGTTTTTACCAAAATCTTTTTATTTATTAAATTGTTTAAATATTTTTCATGATTAAAATCGGAATAATCCCATTTTATAGAAAAATCGGATTTGATAGGAGAATTTCCGCTAAAATTTTCATTAAAGCTATTTACTATATCTCCTCCTTCAAAATTATACCCGAATTCTGTAGGAGCAGGACGTTTTTTCTCTAATATCTTTAGATAATCATTATAATCTATTATAGCAAAATTATCTAAATAAAAATAGCTATAATCTTCTTTATTAAATTCTAAAACATAATCTCCATTAAAAGTAAAAGGAATTAAAAATAACCTCCAATTATCATCAGAATAAAACTTATAGTTATAAACTATATTATTATTCTGCTTTATACAAAAATTTACAGAAAATAACGGTTTTATCTCAAATAATATAATAGCTTTTTTATTATAAGAAAATTGTCTATAAAATCTTCCATTTTGTAAAAATTCTACTTCTTGAACCGAATTTCTATAAGAATCTTTTATTAAAGAAATTTCTCCTAAACCCTCACCTTCCCAATTATCTACTATACCATCTCCGTTACTATCTACGTCCATAGGAAATTCATTATTTATAACTTCTGCTATAATCCAAGGGTTATAAGCATCTTTTTCCACTCTTTTACTTTCTGAATTTAATGATAGACTATCTGAAAAGAAAGTAATATATTTAAATTTTTTAGAATCCGCTATGTTTAGATTTTCTATATTATATAAATTAAATTTTAATTTCTTATCTTCAGTTAATGATAAAGACTCGCTCATAATTACCTTTTCTACATATTTCACTAGCGAGGTATCGTTTAAAGATAATGCTTCGTTAAACAATTCTATAAATTTTAAATTTTTGCTTTCAGTTAACGAAACATTTTCATCATTATCTATAATATAAAAATTTAAAACATCTCCTTCTTCTATAGAACTTCCACTTTCTGTATTTTGACCTAATGCTTTAAATTCATAATCATTTGCTGTAGTGCTAATAGTTTTGGTAAAATCTCCATCACTAGTAACTAATTCTTTAGAAGTTTCGTTCCAAGTAGGAGATCCTATAATTCTATATTTAAACCATACATATGCTGAGCCTGATAAATTGCTAATATTTCCTTTTAAAGTTACACTATTATAACTATTTATAGTAGCTTTTTTAGTAGTAATAACTATATCCGACGCTACTTCAGAACTGGCTGAAGAAAAAGAGGGTTCTGGAGAAACATATTTCCTAAAAAACCATAAATCTATATCTTGAACGTATCCTGAATCCGTATAAGGAAACATAACTTGACCAGGACTTCCAGAATAACTTCCATTATAAGTATTTCCATTATATTCTACCGTAGCCGTTCCATTTTCCCATTTAAAAATAAATTTCTTGTAGCTAGTTTGGTAAGGGATGTTAGAAATATTGCACATTGTAGAACCCCAACTTCATCCCGTTCCGCTTCCCAAATAAGCATTATTCGTTTCAGCTCCGCTCAACTTAATGTATGCTTCTACTGCACCCGAAGCATAGGTATCGCCTAATCCCTGAACTATTGCTCTAGCATCGCTCTTTCTTATATGCTTGCCTCCCTCATAAGGATCTGAAGTAGAATTAACTGGTGCAGAGCCTTTATAATTTCCCCAATTAGTAGGAATATTTCCATCTTCAAAATTATAAAACTGTAAAAAAGTATTAACTCCATTACTAGCATTATCGGCAGTAGGATTTCCATAATAACATCTAATATCTTGATTAGAACCTAAATCTGCTGTAACTTCTACCCAAATTGTAGCCACTCTATTAGGAGAAGTTCCTTCAACTCACTCTACAAAAAAATCTAATAAATTGTCAGAAGTATCGGTAAATCTTAAATCTCCCGATTCATTAATATCTGAAGGAAAATTAGAAGAATGTCCTTCTACATGAAAATCACAGCCACTAGAACCAGAACTTTCTCCTACTTTTAATTTTACTTGATAATTAGTTCCTGCCCCTGTAGATCCTGTTATAGATATTGTTTTATAATAATTCCAACCAGTTAACATATTTCTTTAAATATCTAATTTTAACTCTTTTCTTAAATTTTCTTTTTCCTTTGCTCGGTTATAAAATCTCTTTTTAGGTTTAACCCTAGTTTTAGGATTAATTCGCCATATTTTCCTGATTTTTCTAATTAACTCTAAATCGTCCATTATTCTATATCGTATATTTCTACTTCTGAAATCCTTTTTCTTATATAGTCTATTAATTCATTTATAATTTTAAAGTTATGCCCATATTTTTGAAAACCTCTTAACTCTTGGTCTAAATCAAAAAGTAAAGAAAAATAATCTGAAGCTCTTAAAGCTAGTTTAAACTCGTTTTCTTCTTCGGGTAAATTAAACCTTAATATGCCTTTCATTTTAATAAATTGTTTAGTTTTCCATTAAGTTGTTTTAAATTATCTACCAAAATTTTATTTATAACTGTATAAATATCTATATGGTTATAACCTCTTTCTTCTAACTCGGTGTAAAGTTTTTTTAACCCATCTTTTTGCTCAGATAAAGGTTTAAACTCCAAATTTTTTAACACTATCCTAATATAGTTTTCCATATTAGCTTACGCTTATAGTTACACGGACTAGTAATGAAGTATCCACATCCACCGCTTTCGCAGAAAAAGTAATCCTATCCAACATAGTCCCACCACTAGCTTGGTCAAAAATTCCTAATTCGGTAATGTTATAACTTTCTGCTGAATCGAAATCAAAGGTTTTTTCAAATACCTCTCCACTAGCACCATGCGTTACTGTAGCCTGAGCTCTTTTAACTTCATTTACTAAAGAAGTATCCGAATCACTAGGAGAAGTAGTGCCAGTTCCTATTGCTATGTAATTAAAATAACTAGTAGATGTTCCGCCTATTAATTCTTCTACTCTATCTTTTCCTACAGAAACTATTAAATTATCTTTTTTCTCGTAATTTATGACTCTGCCGTTTTTTATAACAGAAATTTCTACTACGCCTTTTAACCTAAGATTATCTCTTTTCTTCATCATTAACCTCCTTAAATTTGTTCTATAGAAAGTTCTACAGAAACTATAGGTTTTTGAGTTCTTTTTAAATAACCAACCTTTAAATTTTTTATTTTACCGCTTATTACTTTTCTATCATGCGTTTTAAATAAAATAGGTTTATTAACTAATTTTTTTAAGAAATTTAAACCTATTCTATTTAATACACCCCAATAAAGACGGATATTTTTATTTTGAGAACCTTTATAAACTAAGTAAATATTTTTTTCAGAAATCAAATTCTCTATCTCTATATTATTTTGTTCTACATTATAAGAAAAAGCTTCTGGATTTCTAAATATGTTTTTTTCTTTAGTTATAAGTAAATTATCTAACATAAATTCGCTATTACTTCCTGAAAAAACTACTTTTATTTCATCAAATAACGGAATTCTATAAATATTAAATTTAAATAATCTAATTATCCAATCATAATTATTTTCTCCTGCTATAAAATGCTGATGCCACACTTGAGATAGATAAATATTATTGTAATATACGTTAACATCTACATCTACTTTTCCACTAACCATTTTAATATCAAAATAAAGCCAAAAATAATCTCTATTCTGGTAAAATTTACTTATAGGAATAGATACCGTATATTTTCCTCCTTCATTTAAGACTATATTTTGTATGCTGTTTCTATCACCATCTTTAGTATATGTTACACTTCCATTTTCTATAGAGCAATCATCTGATAATCCATCTGCATCGTTATCTGATTTAAAATTAAAATTATCATTAATAGCTTCCTCTAAAAACCAAGATATATACTTCTCTTTATTATCTACCGTGTGTTCATCTATTAAAGTTATAGATGGCTCTGTTTTAGATAAATTAAATCTTAATTTTTTACTATCATTAATATTGAGAAAATCATGCTTATCTATACCTATAGAAATAGATGGAGTATCTCCGCTAGGAACTATATTTTTTACTTCCCAATTCTCTTCCAAATATAAATTTTCGTTTTTATCTATATTCTCCATTTTTAAAATCCTATAGTTTTAGGTCTTATTGCTCTTAATAAACTATGATAATAATTCTGTGCTACTTTTTCCTGCATAGTTGTTTTTACATTTTCCGCTATTTCGTTTACTATATCTGGACGTTCACCTTGAATTTTATCTACGTGAACCGTTATATTAGAGACAAAGTAGTAAGAACTAGGCAACGTGTAGATTTTGCTAGGCATAGGTGCTGGTGAAATTCCTAAATAAGGTAATAAATCTTTTGCTTCCTGAGGAGTCCATGAAGATTGTCTTACTACTCTCCTTTTACTAAATAATCCTCCAAATAACATAGGAACTAAACCTAATACAGGATTTATAGCAGACAAAGCCATAGAAGCTAATCCCATACCAGCCATGCCCCAATTTCCTGTGGTTATTCCTGTAAACAAATGAGGGAATAACGCTCCTAAAAAACTACCTCCAGGCATAGTAGGATAACCCATTCTAGCTCCCATAGCCTGTATAGTAGCATTTTGATAACCTCCATAATTTAAATATCTATTAAAAGGAAACCACGAAGGAAATCTAAAACCTCCACCTCCTGTAGCTCCCATAAACGGAAAAGTATATCCTCCTCCATAAGTAGGATAAGCAGTTGTTCCTCCTACTGGTGCAAAACCTTTTCCTCCAGTTACCCTATTACCAGCAGATACTATAGCATTATAAAACTTTTTAGCTGTAATATCTCCTGCTTTTATTATAGGTTCTCCTAAAGTTCCTTTAAATTCTAATCCTGCGAACATCTTTCCTAATTCGCCAAATATCCCAGTTTGTTTTTCTAAAACATTGGTAATATTTTTAGTTATAACATCTGCATATAAAGAAGATAATTTATTTCTTAAATTATCAAAAAAACCAGAAATATCTATTTTACCTTGTAGTAATGAAGATAATGATTGTTGAAATGTATTCTTTAAATCAGAAGCGTATTTTCTAATAGCAGCTTGTTGTTTTTTTACTACTTCTAGTTGTAGTTTTTTCATTTCTAATATTTTCTTTTCCTGTTTTTCGTTATATCCTAATAATTCTTTTATTTTAACATAGTTGCCTGCTAATAATTCAGTCATTACTTGTTCTTTTTTAATATATTCTAAATTTTTAGCACTTTCATCTCCATTCTCCTTAGCTAATCTTATAATCTTATTTCTTGCTTCTACCTCTACCGTTATGTAATCGTTTAATTTCTGTTGGGCTATTTCTATATCAGAATAACCCATAGTTTGCATTTCAAAATATTTAAAACTTTTTTCTAATAATTTTAATTGTTTTTCTAAATCTGGAGTTATTTCTGCTTTGTAAGTTGGAGCTCCTATTTCCTTTTCTCTCTTTAATTTACTATAAAAATTAACTAAATCCATTAAAAATTTTCTAGTATTTTCTAATTGTTTAAGAGCTTGTTCATCTACTACACCTCCTAATCCAAACCATGTCTTTCTAACTAAATCTACTTCAGATGCTTTTTTTAAACTTTTTGATAATTCCTCTATTTTTTCCTTTAAAAAACCTAATTGTTCATCTGTAAATTGAGAAGATTTTGATATACCTGAGTAGGCGTCTGCCGCTTCTTTAATTGCAATGGATAGTTCTTTATAAGTTTTAGCTTGTTCCTGTGTCTTAGATATATTTTCTCTAACAACCATAGAATATCTATTCATTCCTTCAAATAATAGCAATAAAACTCCTATCCATCCTAATAAAGCTAGTTTAGAAGCTCCTATTAATTTTGCTAAATTGCCGAATCCTTTTAACAAAGGAGTAAATAAAGCTTTACCAGATAGTCTTTTTAAAAGAGCTAAATTTACAGTTATTTTAGCTAAATCTACTCCGAATTTTCTAAATACTTTAGATAACCCTGCTAATGCCGCTAAAGCTCCTATAGTTTTTAATAAAGTATTGATTTCGGGAGCAAGTTTCTGTATAGCTTTTAAAGTTTTTAATATATTTTCTAAACTTTTATTTACTTCTTTTATAGCATCTCTTTCGTCTGTAGTTCCTGTTAATGTTTTTAGAAAACCTTTTATAAATTCTTCCCCTATTTCTCTTCTCAACTGACGCATTTTATCTACTAACTTAGAATATGAATCTATAACTACATTATATTGTTCATTAAATAATTCATTTAATTTCTGCATTTTATCAATAGCTGTTCCACCCATAGTATTTATTGTTTCAAAGTTTTTCTTCAAAACGTCATTTAAAGAAACCAAAGCGTTTGCAACTTGACGACTTCTTATTCCTCCAAATATTTCTTTAAAAAGACGGTTTAACGCAGGATTTAATCGTCCATGAGTTTCTTTATATATCTCTGATAAAACTGATAATACTTTAGTAAAGGATGTAAAGAAATCATCTCCTTCTTTTACTATTACACCTAAATTCTCGGCTACATCATCTAAATTTTCCGCAAACTTTAAGAAAGATGTAGATAATAATCTACCTGCTCTGGTTGACCTAATTCCAGCCGAATGTAAAGAAGCTAATAAAGCTATAGTTTGGTCTATAGTTAAATTAAATATTTTCGCAGTAGGTAAAAACCTTTCTATAGCTCCTGCAAATTCCGTAGATTCGAGTAAGTTCGTTCTCCACAAAACGACTTGTTTTGCGGCTAATAAATTCATTTTTTCTTGTATAGTTAAATTCCTTTCTAATGTATCTCCTAAAAGAGATATAGCCAAAGCATTAGCTCTAGCTATTGCATCCATATCACCATAAGTTGCTATAGCTTGTCTTATAGATGCAGAAGCTCCTGCCCATGCTTTAGTTTGTTCTATACCTAAAGTTCCAAATCTATAAAACGCTTTAGCTATCTCAGTTCCAGACTCTCCTACTTCCTTAGCTAAAACGGTAAAATCTTTTCTTAATTTTTCTGTTACTTTAGATAAAGAATTTGCAGTATGAATTACTAAAGAAGCTTTAGTAAATGCTTTATTAAAATCATATAAATATTTTATTCCTTCCTGTATTGTTTGCGTAAAAGCCATAATAACTTGTCTTGCTGCAAACCATACGGGCAAAACTATAACAACTCTTTTTAAAGCTAAAACGAATTGTTCTGTTAACGGAGCTAGGTTTTTTAATTCTTGACCCGTTAATCTAGTAGAAGTAGCCACTTCTTTCATCTTTTCTCCAGTAAAATCTAGAGTTCTAGTTAAAATTCTTTGACCATTTGTATAAGAAGTGGTTATTCTAAGACCTTTCTTGGTTTCTAGAACCGATTGAGAAAGAATTCTAGTATTTTTGCCTAAAATATTTGTTACTTCTTTTTGTTCTCTTGCTAAATGACCTGCCGATGACTTTAATAAATCTTGTTTATTCTTTAAATCAGAAGATTGTTTTCCCAAATCTCTAGAAGTATGAGCTGTTTTTTGAGTTTGTTTTTCTAATTCTTCTAACTTTTTCTTCGTATCTGCTAAACCTTGTTGTTTTGCAATATAGTATAATATAACTCTTTCTTCTTCCATATTATCCCTCGAATTTTATTTTATATAAAACATCATCATTTTTTACATTATTATCGATGTTATTATTTTCTATTTCTGGTCTAACCATATCCTTAAATTTTTTAGACTTCCACAAAAAATACGCTTCTACCCTCAAAGGATCTTCTTCCATTCCTTCTTCTGTATTTTCCTCTCCCATAGCAATATCCGTAATTAATTGATTATACCTTTCTACCATATTTAAAAATACTAATTGTATATATGAAAAATTCTTATTATTATTAAATAAAGGCAATTTGTTATTATATAAAGTTCTAATTTCATAACTTCTTGCTAATTTTTCCAACGGTGATTCTTTCATAATTACGTTCTAATAACATTATCCATTCTTAAATCTACTAAATAACTTAAAGATTCTAAAGCTGTTGCTATTAATTTAGTATCCTGCTCTTTTTGCATATCTTCAAACGTTTTGTAAACCCTTTTCCACTTTTTGTTCTCTAATTTTTCTAAAACTAAAAATAATAAATATTTTTTATAAAAGAAAAATAAAATATATTCTATACAATACTGATATTTATCTAAAATATAAGATATAGTTTCGGCAATATCCTGTTTTCTTTTCATTATTTCTCTCTCTATCCTGTCTATCTCTGGTTTATCTTTTGTTTTAGCTAATTCTAAAAGTAAAGTTTCTATTTCTATATTTAAATGGTCTATTCTAGCCTCTTTTTCATCTAAATCTATTCCTCTTTTTTTATAAAGTTCATTCCATTGTTTTTTAAATAGATATACTGGATTTCCTTCTTCATCGACTTCAGATAGCATTTTATTTAATTTTAAAGCTTTTTTCTTTTC
>Ga0164318_10005873_pt1 | contig 11880 bp, 9 predicted proteins | sample GuaBasSedimGuay9_FD_113734 | JGI IMG/M metagenome (GOLD analysis project Ga0164318, IMG submission 113734) | Subseafloor sediment microbial communities from Guaymas Basin, Gulf of California, Mexico - Guay9, Core 4571-4, 0-3 cm | ecosystem: Environmental > Aquatic > Marine > Hydrothermal vents >... | reverse complement strand
GTCCACATGGAATCCCGTCTCAGGATGCAACAAAATCAGTAGAGGCTGTGACAACTGCTACGCAGAACGCATGGCAAAACGCCTACAAGCTATGGGAACACGAGGTTATGAAAATGGCTTTGAGGTGACACTTCAAAAGCATAACCTAGAAAAACCTCTCATGATGAAAAAACCCCAAATGATATTTGTAAACTCTATGAGCGATATATTTCATAAAGATATACCCGATGAATATATTATACAGATATTTGAAGTGATGAACAGGGCTCATTGGCATACTTTTCAAGTGCTTACTAAAAGACCTGAAAGACTCGTGAATATAGCAGACAAGCTCAAATGGACAGATAATATCTGGATGGGTGTCACAGTAGAAGCCAATGACTATGTAGGTAGAGTGGATTACCTCAGAGATATAGATGCAAAGATAAAATTTTTATCTGTAGAGCCACTGATTGACTCTGTAGATAGACTCAACTATGATGGTATTGATTGGGTTATTGTGGGTGGAGAGAGTGGCTATGGAGCTAGAGAGATGCAAGCAGAATGGGCAATAGAGGTTAGGGATAGATGCCAAGATGAAAATATACTTTTTTTCTTTAAACAGTGGGGAGGAGTTAATAAAAAGAAAAATGGTAGAGTTTTAGAGGGTAAAATATATGATGAGATACCTGAGGCTATTAATCAAAGTCTGCTTGGATAGTAAAAAAGTTGGTCGCTCATTATGAACCGAGCGAGTAGCGGTTACCTCTTGATACTCAATGGTATCTGAGCAGTGTAATTATGAGGAAATCGTCTTTAAAACTAGGTTAAGAAAAGTAGAGTTAGCACCGCTTTGGTACGGCTGTGCGATGCTATTCAGCCACCTGCGAGTAAATATCTAAGAGATACTCCCCTATACCATTTGGTATATCAAGATGTGGTATTGTAATGTAAAAAGATTAATGATATAGTAAAAAAATAAAATAAAATTAATAATTGAAAGTGGTTTTAAAGTTGATCGCCTACAAGGCTAGACGAAAACCACCTCTTGATACTCAATGGTATCTGAGCAGTGTAATTATAGAGAAATTATCTTTAAGACTTGGCATCGCACTTACTCTAATGTGTTGCCAAAAACAAAAAGGTCAAACAATACCAAGAAGACCAAGAGCAGGATTGCTAAATAGTCACAGTGATTAAAAGTCGCCTTTTGCTGCAAGATCCATCATCTTGTACATAGTGCTTCTTACATGTTCTGCTTTTTTCATCATTTCAGGGGGTAGTGTGTGTCCACCAAATAGCATAAGCTCCATTGCCATTGTTATCAGCCATCTATCGCCATTTTTATCTTCTACTATCAGTATCCTACATGGCATAAAAGCACCAAATGCAAGCGAGTAATCAATAAACTGTTTGGCTATACTTGGGCTACAATAGTGTAAAATTCTGATATACCTTTGTCTTTTTCCATTATGATCAAGCTCTTCAGCCATACGAGAATCACCAACCTGAAGCATATTGGCATCAGTAGCAATACTTTCCATTGCCTCCACTACTTCTTCGGTGGAAACATCAGGGTCGATCTTCACTCTTCTGACCATTGCATCAGTAGCTCTACCTGTAGTAAGTACCGCATCAAACATAGTCATATATGCACCCATTGCCTTGGGATCAAGCTTTGAAGCTTTTGCCATTCGGTCACCTAGATCAAACTTTATATATGCCACAACTCCTAGAACGAGAATTGTACCGCCTATAAAAGCTAAAATACTCTTCAATAAATTCATCTTTTTCCTTTGATATATATTTTCAGTCATAAATTATATCTAAATTTTATTAATTTATATTTATTAACTTATTATATAAGTATAAATATTAATAATGATTCTATTAGAGATTATTGGGATTACCTAGTTTTTGCATACTTGCATCTAAGATTTTGAAAATATACTCTTCAACATCATCAAATTTACAAAAACAAGCAAGATAAAGAAAACAACTTCACTGAAGCTTAGATGAGTGCTTGACAAAGTATAGTTAAATTGAATTACACTCATAAGAGATATCCAAATAGTAAAAGCAACTTCTGTAAACCATACAAAAACTCTCCAGATGGATATTTTCTTTCTTCTAAATCTTGCATAGGCACTGAATGTAAATATTAAAATAATAGTATATGCAGGGACAAGAGAAGAATATCCACAATCAACTCTAAAAAATCTTAATAATATCTATAATAGATGTCACCAAAACAGACTCCATCAAATCAACAGTTGGTACTATTATAAAAAAAGAGGGTAAAATAGATGTATTAGTTAGTAATGTAGAGTATGGACTCTTGGCAACCATAGAAGACGGGAGAGGGTTTTAACAGAAAGCTAAAGAGACTTTTGGAATATAGATAATATAAGGATAACATCATGAAACGACTGCTACACCCTCTTACTTTTACATTTTTAGTATTAAGCATATTAATATCACTTCCTCTGATAATACCTAAAAAAAAATCAAAGGTTTATAGTGATGATGAGCTTCGTCATAGGGCATTGTCTACTAGCATGCTACCTGTACCGACTACATATGGGGAGCTTTTGAAGGTGGTAGATAACCCGAATAACCCTATGACCCCACAAAAGATAGCTTTAGGCAAAGAGTTATTTAATGAAAAGATACTATCAAAAGATGGAGATATATCTTGTGCCTCTTGTCATCTGCTAGATGAGGGTGGAGATGATAATCTTGCAGTTGCTGTTGGTCATCAAGGTAGAGCAAATCCTTTTCATCTCAACTCCCCAACTGTTCTAAACGCAGCTCTAGCCAAATTTCAATTTTGGGATGGACGAGCCAAAGATGTAGAAGAGCAAGCAGGAGGACCGATACAAGCACCATTTGAGATGAATATGACTCCTAGTGAAGTAGTGCAGAGACTCAAAGGGTCCTCTAGTTATGTAGCGAAGTTTCAAGAGGTTTTTGCTGCAGATATAAATTTCACAAATGCAAGAAGAGCCATAGGAGCATATGAGAGAACTCTACTAACACATGGTGACTATGATAGATTTTTGGAGGGAGATAATAGTGCGTTGAGTGCTAAAGCTAAACGAGGAATGGCTCTGTTTATAACCAAAGGGTGCAAGGGATGCCATAATAGTACAAGTGTTGGTGGACAGACTGTCCAAAAATTTCCTCTACGAAAATACTTCTCTGACTATATGGGTATCACGCTAGATCCAGATCTAAAAATTAAAGAGAATCCATTTCCTTTTGAAAACTTGGGTAACTTTATGGGGCGCAATGACAATCTAATGTTTCGTGTTCCCATCTTGCGTAATATCTCCAAGACCGCTCCATACTTTCACAATGGCTCCATAAAAGATCTCAAAGAAGTGGTGAGAATTATGAGTAAATATCAGATGGGAGATGAGTTTACCCCTGCGCAGATCGATGAGGTTGTAGAGTTCTTGAAGAGTCTCGATGGTGAGTTAGTAGAGTATGAGATAAAATAGTGAGAGTGGCACTACTATCTCTTCTACTTTTTTCTTTTACCGTAGCTTCTCATATCTCTTGGCTAGAAGAGTATGACAAAGCTCTATTACAAAGTAGTCTCTCCAGTGATCTACTCTTCACCTTTGGGTTCACAAATCCTTATGATCTCACCAGGTCTAATGCCTGTCTCTACTGTCACCTCTTCACCATCTTTTTTCTTTGTTATAAAGCTTTTGGGGATATCCATTTCCAACAACTCAGCTGTCGCAGCCATAGCGATCATCGAGTAGGTGTATCCTGCTTCTCTTGCCTGTCTGATACTCTCTTCATTTTTGATGAGATACATCTTTTTAGCAAGAAGTATTTGCCTTCTATCGTCCGCTTTCTCTTTGGCTGATTCTACTAATTTATCGAAAAGTATTTCGGTATTTGCAATTTTTTTTAACATATTTAATGTATCTTTTTTTAACATATTTAACATCTCCCTTTTTTTAAGTTTAAGTATTATATCATGGCATCCTGAAGTATTTTGCATCTTTCCACATATTGAGTACAATCGGTATTTTAGGAACCTCCCAAGAACAAATATACCAATATGACGCAGGATTTTTTAGAAGGAACCAAAAGCATATAGAGGTGATTGATTATAGTAGTGCTTATATTGCAAATATCAAATCACCAATTAGGAGTATTCTGATCCATAGGTAGCTGTAACTTTTACGGGTGCCATCCCCTTGGCATAGCAATAAGGTCTGATTTTGATGGGTAGATTGGAGACTCGGGAGAGCTCTTTGAATTTTTTAGGCATAGAGATAGTAAGAAAAGGTGCAATATAGAGTCGGTGATCTTGATAGACTACAGCCCATTTACCTCCGATAACTATACTATCTTTTTGTTCTATCTCTTTGCGTTGATTGCTAGAGAGTAGATATCCGAGTTCTTTGAGTGTCAGATCGGCAGCTTTGGCTCTGAGCTTGGGGCTCTTGAGGCTGAGAACCCTAAGTTCATCTTGGATGAAGATGCACTCAATGCCACTCAGTAACCTCTCTTTGTCATCATGTAGATAAGAAAAACTTCTTTTGATGCCATCGTGATACTTGGCAAGCAGGGGATCACTGAATTCCTGCCTAAATTGATTTCGTTCAAATCTTTTATCTTGGTTGCTCTCATCGACAAAATAGGTATAATTATTTCTTTCTAAATAGTGCAATAGTTCCGCTTTACTCTGTTTGAGTAGAGGTCTTACAAGGATATAGGGTTTTCCATCTGTAGTATTTCTTGCGGTTAGTGGCTCAAGACCGATCAGCTCAGAAACCCCTGCTCCTTTGGTCAAGCGCATCAAAAACCACTCAAGTTGATCGTTGAGTTGATGGGCAGTGATCAGGGTATCGTAGTTGTGTTCACAGATCAGTCTCTCGAAAAAATTATAACGGAATGTTCTGGCGTTGGCTTCAAAGTGCCTTTTCCATAGAGGTGCTTTGATCGTATAGGCTTTGAGATTATATTTTTTGCCCAAGGCAATGGCATGTTTCTCCTCTACATCGCTTTGTGCTCTTGTGCCATAATTGACAAGTGCAATATCAAAAGAGATCTCTGCCTCTATTAGCATAAAAAAAAGTGCCGAAGAGTCAATGCCAGCAGAGTAGGCAAGAAGAATCTTCTTGTTAACGAGCTGTGTGAAGTGTTGCAAGCAGTTTGTCTCCTACAAGTTCTGTGATCGTAGCATCATAAAGTTTGCCATAGTTTATGGATAAATCAGATGTATCGTTGATCAAAATCTCCCCATCGATCTCCACTGCCCAGCCCAAAGGTCTTGCAGACAAGAGATATTCGTGTTCGCTACTCTCTCCATCGATAACCAGAGATACTCTTTTTCCTATCATATTTTTGAGGGAAGTGGTGGTGGTTTGTTCAGCGATCTCTCCGAGAATCTCGGCTCTTTCGTTGATGATATCCTGTGGGATTTGCTCCATCGTAAAGGCAGAGGTTGTCTCTTCGTTGGAATAATGGAAGGTGTTGAAACGATCAAAACCAAAATTTTCCATAAAATTACAGAGTTTCTCAAAGCTCTCCTGGGTTTCCCCAGGGTGACCAGCGATAACTGAGGTTCGGATGAAGGCATTTTCTCTGTTCTTCATATAATCAAGTAGTTCGATTGTTCTCTTCTCCCCAAAACCTCGTTTCATTGTTTTGAGTATCTTGTCATCGATATGTTGGATCGGCATATCGTAGTAGGTTTGGAAGATCTCAGAATCAGAAATAGCATCTATAAGTTCAAAACTTGTGGTACTAGGATAGAGATAGAGAATGCGGGCAGACTTAACACCATTGATGTTTTCTACACTCTTGATAAGTTCTATCAAGCCATCTGGCATCTCCATATCGCGTCCAAAACTGGAGCTGTCCTGAGAAATGAAAGAGAAATCATAAAATCCCTGAGCGACAAGATTGCTGAGCTCTTTTTCGATAGAGATAAGAGTGCGTGAGTGAAGTTTGCCTTTGAAGCTAGGGATGGCACAAAAAGAGCATTGCTGATTACACCCTTCAGCGATCTTGATGTACGCATGATAATTTGAGCCCGTGATGACTCTAGGTGAGTTCTCATTAGCGAGATAGACTTCTGGAGAGAAAGTACTCTGTTTTGTGGCGATCAGTTCATCGATCTTTTCATAGTCGCCGACACCTGTGAAGATATCTATCTCAGGCATATCTGCTTGAAGTTCTTCTTTGTAGCGTTCAGAGAGGCAACCGCTCATCACTAGTATGGACTCTTCTTTGCGCTTATCATGAAGGTTGAGAACCGTGTTGATACTCTCCTCTTTGGCCGCTTCGATAAAACCACAAGTGTTGACGATGATCACATCCGCCTGTGTCGCTTCATCTGTGATCTCATACTCACGCAATCGCCCCAGCATCACTTCACTATCGACAAGATTTTTTGTGCAGCCAAGGCTGACTAAATGTAGTTTTTTATTCAAGGATATCTCTTTTCGGTTTTTATAGAATTATAACATAATATTGAGGTGTAGATAAAAGAATAATGATTTAAAGATAAGAGAGTACAAAAAAGAGAAGAGCCGAGCAAAAGCCCGAACTCTAAGGAATTAGATAGCGACTAAGAAGGGATTCTTAGAAGTTATATCTTGCCCAGAAACGAATAACATTGTTTCCGTCAAAATCTGTTATGATTTGATCGTCAGCACCAAGCTTTTGATCGAGATCCTGATTTACATAAGCAGCAAGCAATGCAATTCTGTCATTCCATACTTTAGTTTTGTAGATGAAGTCAAATTCAGCATAATCTACATCACCAAGAATAGCTCTGTCATTCATAGTTGTTGCACCGTACTGAGCGATGAATTTCCCACCCAATCCTTTAACAACACCTTTTACAAGGAAAGTATCTGCATTGCTTGCAATGAAACCTTGGTTGAGGATCATTTGTGTATAGAGAGGAGTTTTTACACCACCGACATTGAATACGCCTGTAGCTCCTTCATCAACAGTTGAGTATGCAGCCAATAGACTGAACATACTGACACTGCCGCCAATTTTTGCACCCCATGCAGTTGTAGTTTCAAGATCGTTACCTACATCGACAGTTCCACCCTGAAGACCAAAAGTTACAGGAAGACCAGCATTAGCATAAGAAATATCACCCCAGAGGATAGTTGTCGCATCGCCTGTGCCAGTTGGGAGAGGAGCGCCATCCATCTCTGCTATCTTGATCATCATGTTGTCTACTAGGTTAGCACCGTAGTAAACTGTACCAGTTGCAGTCAAGCCATCAATTGATTTGTTCTGAGCAGTCACCATAAAGATGCCATCTGTGCCGTTAACTTTGTTAAAAGCATTCAAGTTGGAAGCACCAGAGTGAAGACCATGTGTAAACCAGTTACCATTGCCATCCCAAGCGCCAACACCATTTTGGTTAGCTCCACTTACCCAAGCACCTACCAAAGTAGTGTCAGGAATAGCAGAGACGATAACTAGAGCTGACTCATAAGTGTTTTTGAAAACATTCCAGTTCTCAGAGTATGCAAATGGAGAGAGTGACTTTGGAAGTTCCATACGACCACCTTTGAGTGTCACAGTTTCGTTTGACCATGCTCCCCAAAGTTTAGTAACTGCGCCACCATTTAAGTTGCCATCAGCACTCTGCATGATGTTTGAAACTACACTATTCTGAAGACCAAGTGTACCGAGACCAGACAATTGAGCACCAACGCTTAAACCATGATCAAAGTTACCCTTTGCATTCAATTGAATACCGGCACTTGCAAGTGCAGCTTCTTGAGCAAATAGATCTTCAGCACCAAATTTATCTAATGTCTGATAGTAAAGTACTGCCTGTCCGCTAAATTCCCACTGTGGAAATTCCTCAAGAACGATTGGCTCGACTACTGGCTCAATAGGTAGAATGTCTCCACCTGCTACTGCTGCGCTTATGGCAAATGCTGCGATAAGACTTAATTTTGTTAATTTCATTTTAACTCCTTGTGTTTTTGTATAATGAATTTGAAATATATTTTCATCCAAAACATATTCATAACTGGAATTCTAGCATGTCAAAAGGAGTTTAATCCTTAATTTTGTTTATAATTGATTAATTTTTGTACAATTTGTTAATAAATCGAAATATCGGTTAACTTTGAGGCAAAATAGAGTCTATTTCATCGCTGGGATGAATTTAATAAGAGTAGGAATAGAAAAATGCTATACTATGAATCTAAACTTTAAAAAAAAGAGAGAAAATATGTTTATACTAATTGAATCGATCTCTATGGCGGCGTATGATCTCCTGAAGCCAAAACGAAATATTCGGATTGTGATGACAGGATTGGTTGTGACACTTTTGTGGGTTGCGCTAGGCTGGCTTTTCTGGCCAGTTCTTTATGGCGTGAGTTCATACATTATAGATTTATTACCTTTTAAGATGCTCAAGTCAGATGGGGCATATATCTTTATCTCAATTATTTGGCTTTTAGGTATGTTAGTGACTTTCTCATTCATCATGATGTTTTTTGGAGAATTTTTTGCTCGTAATATGAGAGAAAAAAACCACAATCGCCTGCTTCCTCTTGTGATAGCAGGTATTTCACTTGTTTGGATATTGATTATCTATTTTGGATTTGATCAGCTTTATGCTACCTTCGAACGAGTTCTTAAGACACTACCTTTTAATTTTACGGAAGAGAGTGTTGCAGCTGTTATGTCTGTATATTTGCTCTATAATGGATTGATAGTCACTATGGTAGCCTTAAGCAGTATGAGGAGCAAATATATACTAGAAGTATTGAGAATCGAGCAGTATCCTGCTAAAAACTTAATAGGGAGTGCAGGGAAAACATTCAAATCAACATTTAGAAATATTATGACTTTTTCTGTGGCTTCACTTGTCTCGTTTCCTCTACTTTTTATTCCTGTAGTCAATATTATAGTACAGTTCTCACTCTGGGTGTGGCTCTACAAAGATATGTTTAGTCATGATGTTTGTGAGCTTTACTGTAGTGAACAGGATCAGAAAAGTACAAACCATAGATGGGCATTTTGGACTATTTCATCCATCTCTGCAGTTATGAGCTTTATTCCCTTTCTCAATTTTTTTGCGCCGTACTTTACCGAGATGGCTATGCTTCATCTTGTTATGAAGGCAAAAGATTAGTAGATAACCCATTGAGAGAACAAAATAAAATAGATAATATTTTTACCAAGAGAGGGGTATAATTGATGAGTGAGAAAAAGCAGGTATTAATTCTATGTACGGGGAATAGTTGTCGTTCGATCATGGCGGAGGCGATGATCAATGCCAAGATGATGGATTGCGTCGAAGCGCAAAGCTCAGGAGTGCAAGCTAGTGGCAGGATCAATCCTCATGTTCAGGCACTTTTGAAGTCCAAGGGGGAATGGAGGAGAGGCTATCACTCCAAAGCGATCGAGACCGTTCTGAACAAACCTTTTGATCTCATTGTGACTGTTTGTGAAGCTGCTAGAGAGACTTGCCCTCTGTTTCCTAGTGCGATCAAGACGATCCATGTTGGATTTGTAGATCCTACTGGAAAAGCTATAGATGAGTATGCGAAGACTTATGATTTGATCGAAAAAGAGTTGCTACCTATTATAAAAAAAGAGTTGTGTAGTCAGTAATGTGGTATGAGTTGAGTGAAAAAGTTGTTTACTCTCTCTTTGGCTTAGAAGGAAAATTGGCAAAAGCAAGCCATTTCTTCATCTATTGATACAATAAAAATCTGGTTTTTGCTTCTCACGATTATTTTTGCTGTCTCATTTTTGCATATACGGTTCAATACCAGAATCAACACAAAAGCGAGTCAGAAAAGAGAAAGTCTCATTTTTGCATATACGGTTCAATACAGAGTATGTACGCGCTCACTTGCAGGGAAGATCTGCACTTTATGGACATGGTGCAGCGTCGCTCTTTGGGATTATCACACCATTTTGTTCGTGTAGTGCTATTCCACTATTTCTGGGTTTCATTCAGACCAGGATTCCTCTAAGGGTGACTTTTAGTTATCTTATTTCTGCACCGATGAACAATGAAATCGCCATCGCTATGCTATTTGGTATTTTTGGCTGGAAGGTGACAGCGATCTATATCACTTTCGGTCTTTTTGTTGCGATCGTCGGGGGATGGCTGATCGGAAAACTTGAGTTGGACAAAGAGGTCTTAATGGAAGTTCAGCCTATTGATGAGAAACTTCAGGCAGAGATGATCAAGATGAAATTCAAAGAGCGTTGCAAAGAGGCATGGAATTATAGCTATGACATCCTCAAAAAGATTTATCTTTATGTGATGCTAGGAGTGGCTGTTGGTGCTTGGATACATGGATATATTCCTACGGATTTTATCGCAAAATATACAGGTGAAGGCAATCCATTTGCTGTTCTAATCGCAGTTTTGATGGGAATCCCAATATATTCCAATGCAGCAGGTGTTATGCCTCTAGTCGAAGTATTGACGAGCAAAGGAATGCTGCTAGGAACTGCTCTGAGTCTACCCGAAGCACTGATATTGAAAAAAATTATTTCATTGAAGTTGATTGGTATATTTTTTGGCATTGTGGGGGCAGGTATCATCGGGGTATGAAATACCAGGTGGTCAACACACCAGCTCTTGTGGTTAATGGAAAAGTAGTCAGTACGGGAAAAATTCTCAGCGTGGAAGAAGTTTTAGCCTATATCTAAATGGCATATTCTATAATTATATTCAGTTCAAAAGATATAAATAGCAAAATAGTGTTAACTCAGTGTTAAAACTTTTATTAAATCAGTGTTAAATTGATGCATATCAACCATTTCTTAGCTTAAATATTTTATTATATATATCGTATTAACTTATAAAAAGGAGAAAATATGCTTAAGCTACATGAAAAGCTTATTGGTTTAGTCGTTGGCGCTTGTGTCGCAACGAGTTTTGCTTCTGCCTCTGGAGAACTTGAAAAAGTGATGAAAGAGAGAGGTTTGTCAGAAACAGATCTCTTGGCAGCAGCCAAAACATATACACCATCAGGGATGCATGACAAGTATGTCATATTCAGTTCAGGAGGTCAGTCTGGTCATGTGATCGCATACGGCGTTCCCTCTATGAGACTTTTGAAATACATCGCGGTCTTTACGCCAGAGCCTTGGCAAGGGTATGGATTTGATGATGATAGCAAAAAGATCCTCAGACAGGGTAACATCAGAGGTAGAGAGATCAATTGGGGAGATACACACCATCCAGCACTCTCAGAAGTAGATGGAAAGTATAACGGTAAGTATCTTTTCATTAATGATAAGGCAAACCCGAGAATTGCAGTTATCGATCTGCATGACTTTGAAACCAAGCAAATTGTAGTCAACCCTATTTTCAAATCTGAGCATGGTGGTGCTTTTGTCACGCCAAATACAGAGTATATTTTGGAGTCAACACAATACGCTGCACCATTTGATAACAACTATCATCCGATCGAAGAGTACAAAGAGAGCTATCGTGGTGGTGTAACATTTTGGAAATTTAATATGGATTCAGGGAAAATTGAAGAGAAAAACTCTTTTTCACTCGAATTTCCTCCTTATATGCAGGATTTGACTGATGCTGGCAAGGGAGCGAGTTACGGTTGGGCTTTTACCAACTCGTTCAATACCGAAATGTATACTGGTGGTATCGAAATAGGTCTTCCACCGTTTGAAGCGGGTATGAGTCGTTATGATACTGATTATCTTCATGTCTACAATTGGAAGAAATTGGCTAAACTAGCTGAAGATCCCAAAAATGTTATGATTGTCAACGACCATAGGATTATACCTATTAGCGTTGCCGTAGCCAATGACGCACTTTTCTTTATACCAGAGCCTAAATCTCCACACGGTGTCGATGTTTCCCCAGACGGTAAATATATCGTAGTTTGTGGTAAACTT